>Ga0066604_10001200_pt1 | contig 14708 bp, 10 predicted proteins | sample Higcelwee11metaG_FD_59501 | JGI IMG/M metagenome (GOLD analysis project Ga0066604, IMG submission 59501) | Freshwater pond sediment microbial communities from the University of Edinburgh, under environmental carbon perturbations - High... | ecosystem: Environmental > Aquatic > Freshwater > Pond... | reverse complement strand
AGCCTATGGCCACTACCACCTCAAGGTAGCGTGTCTACCAATTCCACCACCTCGGCAAAAACCTTTACTTCTGCTCGGAAGCTTGCGGCACATCGACGGGCTTTTGCTGCTCAAGTACCGGCACATCCTCAGCTGCCGGCTTCTTCTGCTGAACCTCCAGCACTGCCGGATCCGGCAGACCAGCCTGACTCAGCGCACCAGCCTTCTCCTTGGCCAAAAAGCCAAGCCCTAGACTGGTCACAAAAAAAGCGGCTGCCAGTATAGCAGTAACGCGACTCAAAAAGGTAGAGGAACCTTGACTACCAAAAACGGTAGCCGATGCACCAGAACCGAAAGAAGCGCCCGCCTCAGCCCCCTTGCCCTGCTGAACAAGAACTAGCGCGACCACACCCAGCGCTGCCAGCAAGTGAAAGACGATAACGATCGTTTCTGTTTCCAGCATCTTCAGTTACCCGCAGCACGACAAATCGCACCAAACTCATCCGCATTGAGGGAGGCTCCACTAAGCAACCCCCCATCGATATCTGGCATACCAAACAACACAGCGGCATTAACCAAAGCGCGATGCATGCATTACTTCATCGCTTAAAGTGGTGGCAGATACTATACAAGTCAGAAGTAACTAGCAAGCGAATCAAGCACATACATCCGCAACAATCCTTGCCAAGTGGTCCGCATGGATTCGCACCTGGCTTTCGTCGTCACCTTCAACCATCACCCGCACCAAGGGTTCGGTACCCGACTTGCGCAATAGCACCCGACCGCGCCCCGCCATCTGCTCGGTCACGCGCTCACAAGCCTCCTGCACGGCAGGATGCCCAACAGGATCTTTATCGCCGGTATAGCGCACATTGACCAATACCTGCGGAAACTTACGCATCCCCTGGCGCGCCTCAGCGAGCCTCTGCCCACGATGCTTCAGAGCCATCAACACCTGCAGCGCCGCGATGATACCGTCTCCGGTCGTCGCATGATGGCAACAGACTATATGCCCGGAGCTTTCACCACCCAGCTGCCAATTGCGAGCCAGTAGCTCGGCCATAACATAGCGGTCACCGACCTTAGCCCGCACGAAGGGGACCCCCATGTCCTGCAGAGCCAACTCCAGCCCAAGGTTGCTCATCAAGGTCCCGACAACCCCCCCACCCTGCAGCCTGCCATGCTCCTGCATGTCGCGCGCGATGAGAAAGAGCAGCTCATCACCGTCGACCACCGCTCCAGTGTGATCGACCATCAGCACACGGTCGCCATCGCCGTCGAAGGCGATACCGAGATCAGCTCGCTGCATGAGCACCTCGGCCTGCAACGCGACGATATCCGTCGAACCACAGCGGTCGTTGATGTTCAGGCCGTTGGGTTGCGCCGCCAGAACCGCTACCTCGGCACCCAACTCGCGGAACACGCTGGGCGCGACCTTATAGGTAGCGCCATGAGCACAATCCACGACAACCTTGAGACCCGCAAAACTGGTGCCGGTCGGCACACTGCTCTTGCAGAATTCGATATAGCGCCCGGCCGCATCATTGATGCGTGAAACCTTGCCCAAGTGGGCCGAATCGACCACCGACATCGGCGTATCGAGCAACTCCTCAATAATCAGTTCAAGCTCGTCCGGTAGCTTGGTTCCATGCCCGGAGAAGAACTTGATGCCGTTGTCGTAATGCGGGTTGTGCGAAGCGCTGATGACGATGCCGGCCTCAGCATGGAAGGTACGCGTGAGATAGGCAATGGCCGGCGTCGGCATCGGCCCGAGCAAGAGCACGTCGGCACCAGCCGCAGAGAGCCCCGCTTCCAATACCGACTCGAACATGTAGCCGGATATGCGGGTATCCTTGCCGACTAGCACACGGCATACACCCTGGCGGCGAAAAGCCTTGCCAGCAGCCCAGCCCAGCTTGAGCATGAAGTCCGGCGTGATGGGGTATTCGCCTACCCGCCCACGAATACCGTCGGTGCCGAAATATTTTTTGCTCAACTCTTCTCCCCCCATTCCGCCATCTCCACGGCATCGATCATTCGTACCACCTCGACCGTTTCCGCCACATCGTGCACACGCACGATACGTGCCCCCTTGGCCACAGCCAGTGCTGCCAGGGCCAGACTGCCATTCAGGCGCCGACTAACTTCGCACCCCAGCACCTGACCGATCATACTCTTGCGGGAGACCCCGACTAGTAGCGGACGACCGAGTTCGTGCAGCATTTCCATGTGCCGGAACAGCAACAGATTATGCTGCAGCGTCTTGGCAAACCCAAAACCCGGATCCAAAAGCAGACGCTCGGCCGGAATCCCCGCCACAGCGCATGCGTGCATGCGCTCGGCCAGAAAACCGCGCACCTCGCACAGCAGATCCCCATAATGGGGATCCTGCTGCATGGTGCCCGGCTCTCCCCGCATATGCATCAGACAGACCGGCAGACGACTCTCTGCCGCCGCAGCCAGAGCGCCCTCCCGCCGCAACGAGCGGACGTCATTGATCAGGCCGGCGCCGAGACGAGCCGTCTCGCGCATCACCGCCGGGCTCGAGGTATCCACCGAGACGATCACGTCCAGCTCGGCCGCAATGACTTCGACGACGGGCGCGACCCGCTCCAGTTCCTCGTCCTCCGACACCACGCGGGCACCGGGACGAGTCGATTCGCCCCCGACATCAATCAGCGTGGCTCCGGCCTCGGCCATGCTTCGTGCATGGTTCAGAGCAGCTTCGACCCCACTGAAACGCCCCCCGTCGGAAAACGAGTCTGGCGTCACATTGAGAATCCCCATCACATGGGAGCGTGACAAATCAAGAACCCGGTTGCCGCAAGCTAACCGGGTCGAGGACAACAAGGTCATTTTCGAGTCTTTCTTAATGTTCGCCGGCAGGCCCCCCGATCGGAGCCTCAGGACGATCGACTCCCTGGGATGCCGAGGTTCCAGATGTACCGGAGCCCCCCTGCCAGTCCTTCGGCTCGCGAACCGTACGCCCTGACATGATGTCGTCGATCTGATTGGCATCGATGGTTTCGTACTTCATCAACGCCTCCGCCATCATGTCCAGCTTGTCGCGGTTATCCCTCAACAACTGCGTGGCCGCGCCATAGCAGTGATCGATGATGCTGCGCACCTCCTGATCGATCAGCCTGGCAGTCTCTGCCGAAACGTTGGCGTGCTGGGCCGCTGCACTACGACCGAGGAACACCTCTCCCTCCTCTTCCGCATACATCAGCGGCCCCAGCTTTTCCGAGAGCCCCCACTTGGTCACCATGTTCCGCGCGATCTGGGTGGCGCGCATGATGTCGTTGGAAGCGCCCGTGGTGACTCCCTCGAAACCCAGGGTCATCTCTTCAGCAATACGCCCGCCGAACAACGAGCAGATCTGGCTGACCAGCGCCCGCTTGGACAGGCTGTAGCGGTCTTCTTCCGGCAGGAACATGGTCACGCCCAAGGCGCGTCCACGCGGAATGATCGATACCTTGTAGACCGGGTCATGCTCGGGCACCAGTCGGCCGACAATCGCGTGCCCGGCCTCGTGATATGCCGTGTTGAGCTTTTCCTTCTCGGACATGACCATGGTCTTGCGCTCGGCGCCCATCATGATCTTGTCTTTGGCCAGCTCAAACTCGCGCATCTCGACGATGCGCTTGTTGGCGCGCGCGGCAAACAGCGAGGCCTCGTTCACCAGGTTGGCCAGATCGGCACCGGAAAAGCCGGGAGTACCCCGGGCGATGACCGCCGGATTGACGTCCTCGCTCATCGGAACCTTACGCATGTGTACCTTGAGGATCTGCTCGCGACCACGAATGTCCGGCAGACCGACCACCACCTGCCGGTCGAAGCGCCCCGGACGCAACAGTGCCGGATCAAGCACGTCGGGACGGTTGGTCGCGGCAATGACAATGATACCGTCGTTCATCTCGAAGCCGTCCATCTCCACCAGCAACTGGTTGAGGGTCTGCTCCCGCTCATCGTGACCGCCACCGAGACCGGCACCACGATGACGGCCGACGGCATCGATCTCGTCGATGAAAATGATGCAGGGGGCATGCTTCTTGGCCTGATCGAACATATCCCGAACACGCGAGGCGCCGACACCGACGAACATCTCGACGAAATCCGAACCGGAGATGGTAAAGAACGGAACCTTGGCCTCACCGGCGATCGCCTTGGCCAACAGCGTCTTGCCGGTGCCGGGTGGGCCGACCATCAACACGCCGCGGGGAATGCGCCCGCCAAGGCGCTGGAATTTGCCCGGGTCGCGGAGGAATTCGACCAGCTCGCCAACCTCTTCCTTGGCCTCGTCACAGCCGGCAACATCGGCAAAGGTCGTCTTGACCTGATCCTCCGAGAGCAGGCGTGCCTTGCTCTTGCCAAAGCTCATCGGCCCGCCCTTGCCGCCGGCACCGCCCTGCATCTGGCGCATGAAGAACATGAACACGGCAATGATCACCAGGATCGGGAAGCTGGCCACCAGCAACTGCGACCAGATACTCTGCTGCTCGGGCTGCTTGCCCTCGATCTGGACATTGTTGTCGATTAGGTCGCCGATCAGACCGCCATCCTGAATCGCCGGACGGATCGTCTTGAAGCCGTCGCCGTCGGTTCGCTGGCCGGTAATGATATAGCCGTCCACGGTGACCCGCTCGACCTTGCCGTCCTTGACCTGCTGGATGAAGTCCGAATAATTCAGCGTCTGCGGCTCGCTCGGATTGGTAAAGTTGTTCATCACGGTTACCAGAACAGCCGCGATGATCAACCACAGAATCAGGTTCTTTGCCATGTCGTTCAATTAATTACCCTCTGGGACGGAGCCAGTCCCTGCGTGACGGCTGGTACAGCTACCCGCCTAACTTAATACACAACCCCCGCCCCCCCGGCAGGCATCTCTGTAACCCTTTGTGTGCGCCCTCTGGGCACGTTTGCGATTTCCCAGCAGTCTAGGCTCCGCGAAAGCCGCGCGCGAGCAGATATTGCTCGCGGGAACGGTCGCGGGAAGAGAGGGGCTTGCGCATCTGTACCCGGTCGAAACCTTCGCGCACCTGCAGGAGATACTGGTCGAAACCTTCGCCCTGGAAGATCTTGATCAGGAAATCGCCTCCCGGCCGCAAGACTCGTCCCGCCAGGTCCAGCGCCAGCTCGCAGAGATACATGGCCCGCGGCTGGTCGGCCGCCTTGACTCCACTCATATTGGGTGCCATGTCGGAAATCACAAGGTCGACCGGCTGCCCGCCGATCGCCTCAAGAATCTGGGCGAACACCGCATCGTCGGTGAAATCCCCCTGGACAAAAGTCACGTCCGGAATGCTGTCCATCGGCAGGATATCCGAGGCGATCAGGCAACCGTGATCACCGATCAGCCGACTGGTCACCTGCGACCAGCCGCCGGGGGCGGCGCCCAAATCGACGACAGTCATGCCCGGCCGCAGGATGCGATCCTTCTCCTGGATCTCCAGCAACTTGTAGCTGGCGCGCGAGCGGTAACCGTCCTTTTGCGCCATTTTCACGTAGGGGTCATCGAAATGCTCTTTCAACCAACGATGACTAGTCTTGGATCGGGCCACAGGCACCTCGTGTTTGGCTGGGCGGCCCCGAGTCGCTCGGGTAGACTAGGCCGCTTTTCAACAAGATCGGACGCAGGGGTCAGATTATGGCGCTCACTCAGGAGCAGAAGAAACATTTCAAATCCATCGGTCATCACCTGAAGCCTGTCTTGATCGTGGCTGAGAATGGCATAACCGAAGGCGTTCTGAGCGAACTGGAACGAGCCCTGAACGACCACGAACTGATCAAGGTGAAGATCAACCTCGCCGAACGGGACGACCGCCAAGCGGTGATCGCCGAACTCTGCGAGACATCCGGAAGCGAACTGGCGCAAGTGATCGGCAAGGTTGCCCTGCTCTACCGCAAGAACCCCAAGCCGAACAAGAACCTCTCGAACATAAGCCGCTTTTTGCAGGCTTGACGCAACTGGCGAACCGCCATAGGCCCGCCAGAAGCCCAACCTAACGCCAAGCGCACTCCCGGAGAGTGGCGGTCAGGCCGCCCCACTCCAACACCGCCAGCCTGCCGCGACCGACCGCCATCAGATATGGCGAACCTCGACGACCTCGTATTCGACGGTACCGCTCGGCGTCTTCACCACGACCACATCACCCTCCTCCTTGCCTACCAAGGCACGGGCGATGGGTGAGCTGACCGATAGCTTGCCCTGCTTGATGTCGGCCTCGTCGTCGCCGACGATCTGGTAGACCACGGTTTCGTCGGTTTCGACGTTGGCAATCTCCACAGTGACGCCGAAGATCACTTTCCCGGTATGGGGAATAGCCGTCACATCGATGATCTGCGCATTCTGCAGACGACCCTCGATATCGCGGATCCGCGCCTCGACCATGCCCTGCTGCTCGCGGGCAGCATGGTATTCGGCGTTCTCCTTGAGATCACCCAGTTCGCGCGCCTCGGCGATCGCCTGAGTGATCTGCGGACGCAGTTCGGTCTTCAGATGTTTGAGCTCTTCCTCCAGGGCACGCGCGCCCTGGACAGTCATCGGAAATTTGGTCATGCGTTGATTCCTGCATGGAGATCCTGCAGACGGCGCACGGTCTTCTCGGGACCGAACTTGAGAGCCTCACAGATCGCCTGACCACCGGCGATGGTGGTGGTGATGCAGATCTTGTGCTGCAGAGCGTTGCGACGAATCGAGAAGGAATCAGCAATCGACTGACGCCCCTCGGTGGTATTGATGATCAGGGTGACCTCGTCGTTCTTGATCATGTCGACCACATGGGGACGACCCTCGGTCACCTTGTTCACCCGACGAACCGGCAGGCCGGCCGCCTCGATCATCCGGGCGGTACCGGCAGTGGCCACGACCTCGAAGCCAAGGGCGACCAGATTGCGCGCCACGTCGGCGACGAACGGCTTGTCATCCTCGCGCACGCTGATGAAGGCGCAGCCGCCGGTCGGTAGCGTCTCGCTGGCCCCCAACTGAGCCTTGGCAAAGGCTTCGGCGAAGCTGTCGCCGACGCCCATCACTTCGCCGGTGGACTTCATCTCCGGGCCGAGAATAGGGTCGACTCCGGGGAACTTGGCGAACGGGAACACCGCTTCCTTGACACTAAAGAACGGCGGAATGATTTCCCCGGTGAAACCGACCTCCGCCAGGCTCTTGCCAGCCATCACCCGAGCAGCGATCTTGGCCAGCGAGGTGCCGATGCACTTGGAGACGAACGGCACGGTGCGCGAGGCGCGCGGATTGACCTCGATGACGTAGATGTCTTCGCCCTGCACCGCCATCTGCACGTTCATCAGGCCGACCACGCCGAGTTCCAGGGCCATCTTCCCGACCTGGACGCGAATCTCGTCCTGGATATGCTTGGGCAGCGAGTACGGCGGCAGCGAACAGGCCGAGTCGCCAGAATGCACGCCGGCCTGCTCGATGTGCTGCATGATCGCGCCGATTACCACGCTCTCGCCGTCACACACGGCATCGATGTCAACCTCGATGGCGCAGTTGAGGAAATGGTCGAGCAGCACCGGGCTGTCGTTGGATACCTGTACTGCCTCGCGCATGTAGCGCTTGAGCTCGTCTTCCTCGTAGACGATCTCCATCGCCCGACCACCCAGCACATAGGACGGGCGCACCACCAGCGGATAACCGATACGCTTGGAGGCAGCGATGGCCTCTTCCTCGCTGCGCGCCGTGGCGTTTGGCGGCTGACGCAGACTCAGCCGCTCGACCATCTGCTGGAAGCGCTCGCGGTCTTCGGCGCGGTCGATGGCATCCGGGCTGGTGCCGATGATCGGCACGCCGGCTTCTTCCAGGGCGCGGCAGATCTTCAGCGGCGTCTGGCCGCCGTACTGGACGATCACGCCCTTGGGCTGCTCGACGCGGACGATCTCCAGCACGTCTTCCAGGGTCACCGGCTCGAAGTAGAGGCGGTCGGACGTGTCGTAGTCGGTAGAGACGGTCTCCGGGTTGCAGTTGACCATGATGGTCTCGTAGCCATCTTCGCGCATGGCCAGTGCGGCATGCACGCAGCAGTAGTCGAACTCGATACCCTGACCGATGCGGTTCGGACCGCCACCGATGACCATGATCTTGTCACGGCTCGACGGGTTGGCCTCGCACTCCTCCTCGTAGGTCGAGTACATGTAGGCGGTATCGGTGGCGAACTCGGCGGCGCAGGTGTCGACGCGCTTATATACCGGCAACACCTTGAGCTTCTGGCGATGGCTGCGCAGGTTCTTCTCGGTGACGCCGATCAGCTTGGCCAGGCGCGCGTCGGAGAAACCCTTGCGCTTGAGCTTCCACATCAGGCCATGGTCGATACTGGAAAGACCGAGGGTCTTGACCCGCTCTTCTTCCTTGACCAAGTCCTCGATCTGCACCAGGAACCAGGGGTCGATCTTGGTCAGAGCGAATACATCCTCGATGCTCTTGCCGGCACGGAAGGCATCGGCGACGTACCAGATGCGCTCGGCGCCCGGCACGGTCAGCTCGCGCTTGAGGATGCTCTCGGCTTCCGGATTGCTCAGGTCCAGCTTGGGATCGAAGCCGGAGACGCCGACTTCCAGGCCACGCAGCGCCTTCTGCACCGACTCCTGGAAGGTACGGCCGATGGCCATCACCTCGCCGACGGACTTCATCTGGGTGGTCAGGCGGGCGTCGGCCTTGGGAAACTTCTCGAAGGCGAAGCGCGGCACCTTGGTGACCACGTAGTCGATGGCCGGCTCGAAGGAGGCCGGGGTGCGGCCACCGGTGATGTCGTTGGACAGTTCGTCGAGGGTGTAGCCCACCGCCAGCTTGGCGGCGATCTTGGCGATCGGGAAGCCGGTGGCCTTGGAGGCCAGCGCCGAGGAACGCGACACACGCGGGTTCATCTCGATCACCACCATGCGGCCGTCGACCGGATTGATGCCGAACTGCACGTTGGAGCCGCCGGTTTCCACGCCGATCTCGCGCAGCACCGCCAGGGAGGCGTTGCGCATGATCTGGTATTCCTTGTCGGTCAGGGTCTGCGCCGGGGCGACGGTAATGGAATCGCCGGTGTGCACGCCCATCGGGTCGAAGTTCTCGATGGAACAGACGATGATGCAGTTGTCCTTCTTGTCGCGGACCACCTCCATCTCGTATTCCTTCCAACCGATCAGCGACTCGTCGATCAGCAGCTCCTTGGTCGGCGACAGGTCGAGACCGCGGGTGCAGATTTCTTCGAACTCCTCGCGGTTGTAGGCGATGCCGCCGCCGGTGCCGCCCATGGTGAAGCTCGGGCGGATGATGCAGGGGAAGCCGACCATGTCGAGTACGCCGTAGGCCTCGTCCATGCTGTGGGCGATGCCGGAGCGCGGACACGCCAGGCCGATGGACTTCATCGCCTTGTCGAAGCGCGAGCGATCCTCGGCCTTGTCGATGGTGTCGGCGTTGGCGCCGATCATCTCGACGCCGAACGTCTCCAGCACACCGTGCTTTTCCAGATCCAGGGCGCAGTTCAGCGCGGTCTGGCCGCCCATGGTCGGCAGCAGGGCATCGGGACGCTCCTTCTCGATGATCTTGGCCACGGTCTGCCACTTGATCGGCTCGATGTAGGTGGCATCGGCCATGGCAGGGTCGGTCATGATGGTGGCCGGATTGGAGTTCACCAGAATGACGCGGAAACCCTCTTCCTTCAGCGCCTTGCACGCCTGGGCGCCGGAGTAGTCGAACTCGCACGCCTGGCCGATGACGATGGGGCCGGCGCCGAGGATCAGGATGCTTTTAATATCGGTACGTTTAGGCATGTTTACTCACTCGAATCCGTAGGTCATCGGCGGGGCTTAGCGGCGCTTGGCCATGGCTTCGATGAAGCGATCGAACAGCGGAGCCACGTCGTGCGGGCCCGGGCTGGCTTCCGGATGGCCCTGGAAGCTGAAGGCGACCTTGTCGGTGCGCTCGATGCCCTGCAGCGTGCCGTCGAACAAGGATTTGTGGGTGGCGCGCAGGTTGGCCGGCAGACTCGACTCGTCTGCAGCGAAACCGTGGTTCTGACTGGTGATCATCACCGCGCCAGTGTCGAGGTCCTGCACCGGGTGGTTGGCACCGTGGTGGCCGTGCCCCATCTTCACCGTCCTGGCACCGGAGGCCAGCGCCAGCAGCTGGTGACCGAGGCAGATGCCGAACACCGGGATGTCGGTCTCGAGGATGTCCTTGATCGCCTGGATCGCGTAGTCGCACGGCTCGGGATCGCCGGGACCGTTGGAGAGGAACACCCCATCGGGATTCAGCGCCAGCACCTCGCTGGCCGGCGTCTGCGCCGGGACCACGGTCAGGCGGCAGCCACGCGCCACCAGCATGCGCAGGATGTTCAGCTTGACGCCGAAGTCGTAGGCCACCACGTGGTAAGGCAGCTTGCCGGCCGGAAGTTCCGGATGACTGTCGGTTTCCAGGTTCCACACGCTGGAGCGCCACTCGTAGCGCTCGGTGCAGCTGACCACCTTGGCCAGATCCATCCCCTTGAGGCCGGGAAAGCTGCGTGCCAGCTCCAGCGCCTTTTCCTCGGTGGCATCGTCACCCACTAGGATGCAGCCGTTCTGCGAGCCCTTCTCGCGCAGGATGCGGGTCAGGCGACGAGTATCGATGTCGGCGATGGCCACGCAGCCGTTTTCCTTGAGATAGTCCGGCAACGACTGCTTGTTGCGCCAGCTACTGGCCAGCAGCGGCAGGTCGCGGATGATCAGGCCGGCCGCCCATACACGAGCGGACTCGGCATCCTCCGGCGTGGTGCCGGTGTTGCCGATGTGCGGGTAGGTCAGGGTGACGATCTGCTGGGCATATGAAGGATCGGTGAGGATTTCCTGATAGCCGGTCATGGCGGTGTTGAACACCACCTCGCCGATGGTCAGACCATCGGCGCCGATGGATTCGCCGCGAAAGATGCTGCCATCGGCAAGGGCGAGAATGGCTGGCTTAGTCAAGAAGACCTCCCGTAAATCAAGCCTGAAAGGGCATACGCAGGTTGTAAAAAAGCGGAATGACGTGTAGACACATCATCCCGCTCTTTTTCAAATTGTCTGCGTGCTTTTAGTAGACACATTGGATTCCTAGAGTACAGGAAAAGGCCTTCCCGGTCTAGTAACCTACTATCGCACTTGGTTTTTCAGCGCAGCGCGAGCACGTCCTGCATGTCGTACAGCGCCGGAACGCGCCCCTCCAGCCAAAGCGCAGCACGCACCGCCCCCTTGGCGAAGGTCATGCGACTCGAGGCCTTGTGGGTGATCTCGACCCGCTCGCCGTCGGCGGCGAACAACACGGTGTGATCGCCGACGATGTCGCCGGCACGCACCGTGGCGAAGCCGATGGTCTCCCGCGGCCGCGCCCCGGTCTGGCCTTCGCGACCGTACACCGCTACCTTCTCCAGGTCGCGCCCCAGAACGCTGGCCACCACTTCGCCCATGCGCAGGGCAGTGCCGGAGGGTGCATCGACCTTATGCCGATGGTGCGCCTCGATAATCTCGATGTCGGCATCCTCGCCCAACACCCGCGCGGCGGTATCCAGCAGCTTAAGGCACAGGTTGACGCCGACACTGAAGTTGGCGGCGAAGACGATCGGAATCTCCCCAGCCGCCGCGCTCAGTTGCTGCCGTTCCTCGACCGAAAAGCCGGTGGTGCCGATCACCATGGCCTTGCCAGCCCTGCGGCAGATCTCCAGATTCTTCAGGGTCACGGTCGGATGGGTGAAGTCGATCAGCACATCGAACTCGTCCAGCACCGTCGCCAGATCGCCCGACAAGGCCACGCCAATCCGCCCCAAACCGGCCAACTCGCCGGCATCGACACCGGCCAGGGTGCTGTCCGGCCGACCGACGGCCGCGGCCAGACGGGCTGCCGGCGCCTGCCGCGCCGCCTCGATCAGGGCCTTGCCCATGCGCCCGGCGGCGCCCATCACTGCAATACGTCGCATAACTCTGCTCCGGAAGGTGGGCGGAGCACGCCGCGCCGCCTTCCTGTTCGGTTAAAGATCGTCGAAGAAGCGCTTCATGCCCTCGAACCAACCGCTGGCCTTGGGCGAGTGGCTGCTGTTGCCCTGCAGACTGCCGCGAAACTCCTCGAGCAGCTCGCGCTGGCGCTTGCTCAGATTGACCGGAGTCTCCACCACCACCCGGCACATCAGGTCGCCCGCCGCACCGCCACGCACCGGTGCCACGCCCTTGCCGCGCAGGCGGAACAGCTTGCCGGTCTGGGAACCCTCCGGGATCTTCAGTTTGACCCGGCCATCCAGGGTCGGCACCTCCAGCTCGCCGCCGAGCGCCGCGTCGGCAAAACTGATCGGCACCTCGCAGTACAGATGCTTGCCATCACGCTGGAAGATCGGGTGCTCGCGGACACTGACCACCACATACAGATCGCCGGGCGGCCCGCCCAGGGTACCCGCCTCGCCCTCGCCGGCCAGACGGATGCGGTCGCCGCTGTCGACCCCGGCTGGCACCTTCACCGACAGGGTCTTGTGCTCCTCGACGCGTCCCTGGCCGCGGCAGTCCGGGCAGGGATCTGCGATCATCTTGCCGCTACCATGGCAACGCGGGCAGGTCTGCTGCACCGAGAAGAAGCCCTGTTGCATGCGCACCTGACCAATCCCGCCGCAGGTCGTGCAGGTGACCGGCGCGGTTCCCCTCTTCGCACCGCTGCCATCGCAGGTCTTGCAATGCACCAGAGTCGGCACGCGAATGGTCACCGTCGTGCCGCGCACCGCCTCCTCCAGGTTGAGTTCCAGGGTGTAGCGCAGATCGCTGCCGCGCTGCGGCCCGCCACGACCACCGCCGCGTCCGCCGCCGAAGAAATCGCTGAACACATCGCCGAAGATGTCGGAGAAATTAGCCCCGCCGGCGCCGAAACCGGCACCGCCGCCCATGCTCTGGTCGACCCCGGCATGCCCGTACTGGTCGTAGGCCGTCCGCTTGCCGGAATCGGAGAGCACCTCGTAGGCCTCGTTGGCCTCCTTGAATTTCTCCTCAGCCGACTTGTCGTCGGGATTGCGGTCGGGGTGGTACTTCATGGCCAGACGGCGGTAGGCTTTTTTCAGCTCCGCCTCGTCAGCCCCCCGCTCGACCCCCAGCACCTCGTAATAGTCACGCTTTGCCATAAATCTCATGAACTCCGGATTCGTCTGCCCCAGACACGCCGACGCGGGAGCAAGCTCCCGCGCAGCGGTTCAGGCCCATCGCTTGCGATGGGCCGGGACGGAAGCAAGCGTGATGCTTACTTGTTGTCCTTGCTGTCCTTGACCTCTTCGAACTCGGCATCCACCACGTCGTCCCCGGCCTTGGCCTTCTCGCCGCCCTGGGCAGCCTCGCCGGACTCCGCCTGCTCGGCATACATCTTCTGCACCAACGGTGCGGTAGCCTGGGACAGGGCGTTCATCTGGGACTCGATCCGGGCCTTGTCGTCGCCCTTGAGTGCCGCTTCCAGATCGGCAACTGCCTTCTCGATGGCAACCTTCTCGTCCGCGCCGACCTTGTCGCCAGCCTCGGAGATCATCTTGCGGGTAGCGTGCACCAGTTGGTCGCCCTGGTTACGCACAGAGACCAGTTCCTCGAACTTGCGGTCCTCCTCGGCATTGGCCTCGGCATCACGCACCATCTGCTGGATCTCCTCCTCGGACAGGCCGGAGTTGGCCTTGATCACGATGGACTGGTGCTTGCCGGTGGCCTTGTCCTTGGCGGACACGTGCAGGATGCCGTTGGCGTCGATGTCGAAGGTGACCTCGATCTGCGGCACGCCGCGCGGTGCCGGCGGGATGTCGGCCAGGTCGAAGCGGCCCAGCGACTTGTTCTGCGCGGCCTGCTTGCGCTCGCCCTGCAGCACGTGGATGGTCACCGCGCCCTGGTTGTCGTCGGCGGTGGAGAACACCTGGGACTTCTTGGTCGGGATGGTGGTGTTCTTCTCGATCAGCGCGGTCATCACCCCGCCCAGGGTTTCGATGCCCAGGGTCAGCGGGGAGACGTCGAGCAGCAGCACGTCCTTGACGTCGCCGGCCAGCACGGCGCCCTGGATGGCGGCCCCCATGGCCACGGCTTCGTCCGGGTTGACGTCCTTGCGCGCTTCCTTGCCGAAGAACTCGGCGACCTTCTGCTGCACCAGCGGCATGCGGGTCTGGCCGCCGACCAGGATCACGTCGTCGATCTTGCCGGCGTCGATGCCGGCATCCTTCAGCGCCACGCGGCACGGCTCGATGGTGCGCGCCACCAGATCCTCGACCAGCGCCTCCAGCTTGGCACGGGAGATCTTCACGTTGAGGTGCTTCGGCCCGGAGGCGTCGGCGGTGATGTACGGCAGGTTGACATCGGTCTGCTGGCTGGAGGACAGCTCGATCTTGGCCTTCTCGGCAGCTTCCTTCAGGCGCTGCATGGCCAGCGGGTCGCCCTTGAGGTCGATGCCGCTTTCCTTCTTGAACTCGTCGACGAGGTAGTCGATCAGGCGGATGTCGAAGTCCTCGCCACCGAGGAAGGTATCGCCGTTGGTGGCCAGTACCTCGAACTGGTGCTCGCCGTCGACTTCGGCGATCTCGATCACCGACACGTCGAAGGTACCGCCGCCCAGGTCGTAGACGATGATGGTGTGGTCGCCCTTGGCCTTGTCCATGCCGTAGGCCAGCGCCGCGGCGGTCGGCTCGTTGATGATCCGCTTGACGTCCAGGCCGGCGATGCGGCCGGCGTCCTTGGTGGCCTGACGCTGGCTGTCGTTGAAGTAGGCCGGC
>Ga0066604_10001172_pt1 | contig 14932 bp, 7 predicted proteins | sample Higcelwee11metaG_FD_59501 | JGI IMG/M metagenome (GOLD analysis project Ga0066604, IMG submission 59501) | Freshwater pond sediment microbial communities from the University of Edinburgh, under environmental carbon perturbations - High... | ecosystem: Environmental > Aquatic > Freshwater > Pond... | reverse complement strand
CATCCGCGAGGGGCTGCAGCTCTTCGACGGCATGCGCCTCAACGGCGCCGAGCGGCAGATCGGCCAAGAGGTGCTGCGAGAGATCGCCGCGCGCCTCAAGTTTTTGGACGAGGTGGGGCTCAGCTATCTCAGCCTGTCGCGGTCCTCAGCCACGCTCTCCGGCGGCGAGGCCCAACGAATTCGCCTCGCGGCCCAGGTGGGCTCGGGGCTCCAAGGCGTGACGTATGTGCTGGATGAGCCGTCCATCGGCCTGCACCCCCGCGACAACCAGCGGCTCTTGCGCTCGTTGTTGCGCCTGCGGGACGTCGGAAACTCCGTGCTCGTCGTGGAGCACGATCGTGAGACGATGGAGGCCGCCGACTGGGTCGTAGACGTCGGGCCCGGCGCTGGGGTCGAGGGCGGCGCGCTCATCCACTCCGGGCCGCCGGAGACGCTGCTCACGGCGCAAGGGCACACGGCGGCGTTCTTGCGCGGGGACGAGCGCATCCCCTTGCCCGAGGCGCGGCGGCCGGGCAACGGCCAGAAGCTCACCGTCGTCAACGCCCGGGCGAACAACCTCCAGAGCGTGACCGTGTCGATTCCGCTGGGGGCCTTCGTCGTGGTCACCGGGGTGAGCGGCTCGGGCAAATCAAGCCTCGTCGTGCAGGTCTTGGAGCGCGCCCTGGCCCGGCTGGTGAACGGCGCCGAGACCCCCGACCCAGGCCCCCATGACCGCATCGACGGCGTGGAGCACCTCGACAAGATCATCGTCATCGACCAGTCGCCGATTGGGCGCACGCCGCGGTCCAACCCGGCCACCTACACCAGCGCCTTCGACGAGATCCGCAGCCTGTTCACCGCGCTCCCCGAGTCCAAAGCCCGCGGCTGGAAGCCCGGCCGCTTCTCGTTCAACGTGCCCGGGGGCCGCTGTGAGGAGTGTGAAGGCGCCGGGGTCAAGACGATCGAGATGCAGTTCTTGGCTGACGTGCAGGTGGAGTGTGAGGCCTGCGGCGGGCGGCGATTTAACACAGAGACGCTTGAGGTTCGTTACCGCGGCCACAACATCGCCGATGTCTTGGCGATGCCTCTGTCCGAGGCCGCCGAGTTTTTCCAGCATCACCGCCGCCTCAAACGAATCTTGGACACCTTGGTGAGCGTCGGCCTGGGCTACGTCTCGTTGGGGCAGCCCTCCACCACGCTCTCCGGCGGCGAGGCCCAGCGGGTGAAGCTCGCGACGGAGCTGCACCGCCCGGCGACGGGGCGCACCCTGTACATCCTCGATGAGCCCACGACGGGGCTGCACTTCGTGGACGTGCGGCGCCTGCTCGACGCGCTGCAGCGCCTCGTGGACGTGGGCAACTCGGTCTTGGTCATTGAGCACGATCTCGACGTGGTGAAGGTCGCCGATCATGTGCTCGATCTCGGCCCAGAAGGGGGCGACGGCGGCGGCCTCATCGTGGGCGAGGGCACCCCCGAGCACATCGCCACCTTAGACACCCCCACGGGCCGGGCCTTGGCGACCTTGCCCGAGTTTGGCGCCGCGCCCCGGGCGTTTAAACCCCACCGCGCCGCCCGGCGCGACCGCCCACCCGACCTCCAGGTGCGCGGCGCCACCTGCCACAACCTCAAGAGCGTGAACCTCACCGTGCCCAAGGACTCGCTCACGGTGATCACCGGGGTGAGCGGGTCGGGAAAAACATCGCTGGCGTTTGACACGCTCTTCGCCGAGGGCCAGCGGCGCTACGTCGAGTGTATGTCTACCTACGCCCGGCGATTTTTGGGTCGCCTCGACCGCGCGCCCGTGGAGAGCGTCGAAGGGTTGGCCCCGGCGATCGCGATCAACCAGAAGACGGCGTCTCACAACCCCCGCTCCACCGTGGCCACGGTCACTGAGATCTACGATTACCTGCGACTGTTCTGGGCCCGCGCGGGCGAGGCCCACTGTCCCCACTGTGACGCGCCGCTCCTGGGCTACGCGCCCAGCGCCGCCGCCCGGCACCTCCAGGCCCTCGCCCCCGGGCCGGGCTGGCTCATCGCGCCTCTGCCCAAGGTCGACGACGGCGAGGCCCGGCGAAAGGAGCTCCTTCAAGACGGATACTTACGTCTGTTCGGCCCGCAGGGTGAGGTGTCCATGGAGGACGCCGCGGCGGCCAAGGCGCTCTTGGAGTCTGAGCCCTACCTCGTCGCCGACCGCCTCAACCCCACCACCACGGAGCGCCAGCGGGTCGCCGAGGCCGTGAAGGTGGCCTACGCCTATGGCGGCGGCAAAGCGGCGTTTCAGAGCCGCGAGGGCGACCTCATCCCGCTCTCTGAGGAGCCCGCCTGCCCCGTTCACGGCAAGATCTGGGCCGGGGAGATCACGCCGCGGCACTTCTCGTTCAACTCTTACCTCGGCGCCTGCCGCACCTGCGACGGCGTCGGCGTCACCGTCTCCTTAGATCCCACCTTGCTCTTCCCCGACACCAGCGCAGGGGTGCTCAAGGCGCTGGATCCCCGCGTCGCCTCGGTGATCGCCCGCTCGGCCAAGCTCGCCAGCCACCTCAGCGCCTTGCTCGCGGCGCTGAAGCTCAAGGCCGACACGCCCCTGCACAAATACAGCGCCGAGCAGCTCCAAGCCTTGCTCTACGGCCTGCCTGGGGTGCCGCTGCTCATGCAGTGGACGAGCTCCTGGGGCCGCGCCAAGAACATCGTCACTGAAGAGGGCGACTGGCCGGGCCTCGTGCCGATCGTCGAGTCCTGGTCTTCAGGCATGGAGTGGCTGCGCCGGGCGCGCCCCTGCCCGAGCTGCGAAGGTGGGCGACTGCAGCCCGAGGTGCTCGCCGTGCGGGTGAGCGGCCTGAACATCCACCAAGCGACGATCCTCACGGTCGAGGCCGCCCTGGAGTTTTTCCAGTCTCTCACCTTAGATGAGACACAGACGGCCATCGCCGCGCAGCCCTTGGACGAGGTGCGGGGCCGACTGCGCTTTCTGCGGGACGTCGGCCTGGGCTACATCAGCCTCGACCGCGGCGCGGCGACGCTCTCCGGCGGCGAGGCCCAGCGGATTCGCCTCGCGTCCCAGCTCGGCAGCGGGCTCACGGGCTGCATCTATGTGTTGGATGAGCCCACCGTGGGCCTGCACCCCCGGGACACCCAGCGCCTCCTGGGCACCCTCGTCGGCCTGCGGGATCTCGGCAACACCGTCATCGTCGTCGAGCACGATCCAGAGACCATGGCCACCGCCGACTTTATCGTCGACATGGGCCCCGGCGCTGGGGATCTCGGCGGAGAGATCGTCGCATCTGGCACCTTGGCCGAGCTGTTGGAGCACCCGCGCTCGTTGACCGGGGCGTATCTGAGCGGGCGGCGCAAGATGCCGCGCCAGGCGGCTCGGCGGCCGGTCAAGGGCATGATCACCCTGGTCAACCCGCGGGTGAACAACCTCAAGGTCAAGACCCTGCGGGTGCCCGTGGGGGTGCTCACGGTGGTGACCGGGGTGAGCGGCAGCGGCAAGTCTTCGCTGATCATGGACGCCCTGGTGCCCGCGCTCAGCCACGCTATGCGAATCACAGAGGGCGCGGGCCCCGCCGAGGCCGTAGAGCTGCCGACGGGCTTCAAGAAGCTCGTGGTCGTCGATCAGTCGCCCATCGGCACCACGCCGCGCTCGACCCCGGCCACCACGACCAAACTCATGGACAGCCTGCGGGATCTCTACGCCCAGGCCCCCATCGCCAAGGAGCGCGGCTGGGACAAGGGCCGGTTCTCGTTCAACAACGCCGACGGGCGCTGCGCCCACTGTGAGGGGCGCGGCTCGATCTTGGTCGAGATGCACTTCTTGTCGGATGTGTGGGTCGTCTGTGAGCACTGCAAGGGCCGCCGGTTTAACGACGCCACCTTAGAGGCGCGCTGGGCGGGCCTCTCCATCGCCGACGCCTTGGATCTGCGCGTGGATGAGGCCCTGGAGGTCTTCGGCAAACACAGAGCCTTGGCCGGCCCGCTGCGCCAGCTCCAAGACGTCGGCTTGGGCTACATCCGCCTCGGCCAGCCCGCGACGACGATGTCCGGGGGCGAGGCCCAGCGGGTGAAGCTGGCGAAGGAGCTCGGCAGCCGGGGCGCCTCGGCGATCTACGTGCTCGATGAGCCGACGACGGGCCTGCACTTCGCCGACGTCGACAAGCTCATCGGCGTGCTCCAGCGCCTCGTAGACAACGGCGCCACGGTCATCGTCATCGAGCACAACCTCGACGTCATCCTGAACGCCGACCACGTCATCGACATGGGCCCCGAGGGCGGAGACGCCGGGGGTGAGCTGCTCTTTGAGGGCACCCCCGAGGGCCTCGCCCAACAAGACAGCCCCACCGGGCGGGCCTTGGCGGCGCTGATCCCCCAGGCCAGCCAGGCCGCTCAGAGTCCCAAGCCAGGGAAGACGGCCACGGCCTCAAAGCCGCCGTCGCGGTCGGTGAAGGCGATCTCGTCCGCGCCGTCGCCGTCGAGGTCTACGAAGGTGGCGTAGTTGCCGATGCCCTCGCCGTCGTCATCGCCGATGAAGCGGGCGTTGAGCTCGTCGAGCAGCAGGCTCCCCGTGGTCGGCCCGTAGAGCAGACCAAAGGCGCCGTTGGTGGTGAGTCCGGCGCTGCTGGCGGCGGGGTCGCCGATGAGCAGGTCGGTGTTCCCGTCGCCGTCGCTGTCACCGCTCTCTAGGGCGAGCTGAAAGGAGTTGCCGTTCTTCGTCTGGCCGTAGATCAAGAGGTCCGCGCTGGCGAGCGTGGTGCCGCTGATCGGGCTGAGCCAGAGGCCGACGGCACCGCCGCCGCTCACTGAGGTGGAGTCGCCGGGCGCGGCCGCGAGCACATCATCGTAGCCGTCGCCGTTGTAGTCGCCGACGCGGCCGAGTCGATAGCCAAAGTAGTCGCCGACGCTGTCCCCGGCGACGGACACCGAGGCGTCGTCTGGGGTGTAGCTCCCCCCGAAGGGACCCACATAGAGCAGGATTCTGCCGCGCTGTGCTTCGCCGCCGGCGGAGTAAAACGGCGAGCCGATGAGGGCGTCGTCGAAGCCGTCGCCGTTGGTGTCGCCGATCCACAAGGCGCTCGCGCCGACGGGGTCGCCGGCGTCGCCCTCAAGGGTGGCGATGGCGACGTCGTAGATCGCCTGCTCTCCGGTCTGATTCGCCGGGGTCACCCAGACCTTGCCCGTGTAGAGCCCGGCGGAGTTGGTGTAGTTGCTGTCACTCACGATAAGGTCGGCCACCCCATCGGCGTCGTGGTCGCCGAGGCCGTCCATCGCGGTGCCGAACGAGTAGGACTCCCCGAGGGGGTCGTCGACGGCGTGGAGGAGCAGACTGCCCTCGGTGATCATCCGGTCGCCGGTCAGCGCGCCGCTCACCAGGACGACCGCGGGGGCCTGGGCGCGGTCGGTGCCGTAGTTCAAGCCGACGAGCAGCTCCTCGGTGCCGTCACCGTCTACGTCGTTTACGCTCCCCAAGTTTATGCCGAGCTGGGCGCTCTTGTCTTTGCTGTACAGCCCCAAGGTGCCGACGTTCGCCGCGCCGTCACCGTCCTTCAGCTTGCCCTCCACCCCAAAGATCTCGCCGCCATAGCTGACGTAGCGGCTCGACCCGGGCGTCGCGATGAGGAGCCGGTCCCCTTGCCCCACGCGCTCAAGGCGTACGACGCCCTGGCCAAAGTTGGCCCCCGCGCCGCCGAAGGTGTCCGAATAGAGGTGAACCGGCGCGTCGCTCTGTTTGCCGGAGTATCGGCACCCCAGCGCCCCGCCATCGCAGTCGTTGTCGACGTCGTCGTCGCAGACCTCGGCGGCGCCGGGGTTTACCTGATCGGCGCCATCGTCACAGTCCCCGGTCGAGGCGACATAGCCCGACGGCGGATCGCAGGCCTGGACGACGTCTTCACCGCCGTACCCGTCGCCGTCGCCGTCCCGATACCAGGGCGTGTCGCCGCCCTCGTCGACAAGGCCGTCGCAGTTGTTGTCGGCGCCGTCGCAGGTGTCCTCGGCGTCGGGGCGGGTGTCCGCGTCAGCGTCGTCACAGTCCCCGCCGATCTCCACAAGACCCGCGCGGGGCTCACAGGCCCGCTCCGCCACACCCGCGGCGCCAAAACCGTCGCCGTCGGCGTCGGTGTAGAGCTCAAGATCAACCCCCTCATCCACAACGCCATCGCAGTTGTTGTCTTTGGTGTCGCAGACCTCGGGCCAGCCGGGCTTTACGTTGGGGTCGTCGTCGTCGCAGTCTGCGCAGGCGAGCACGCCGTCGCCGTCCGCGTCGACGTTCGCGCACCCGCTGTCGTCGGAGGCGCCGTCTTTGTCACCGCAGGCGGGGGCAAAAAGGGCGAAGGTCAGCGTGAGGGCAAGGGTGAAGGCGGACTTGGGGGTGGTCATGGCAGCACAATACCCCAATAAGGGCTCAGCTTTGCTCATGATCCCGAGAATGGAGGACGCGCCGCCCCCTCACAACCCTAAGCTGGGGAAGATCCCCACGGACTCCAGGCCGCCGTCAGGATCGGTGAGGGCGATCTCATCGACGCCGTCGCCGTCGAGGTCCACGAAAGTGGCGTAGTAGCCGACGGACTCGTAGTCGTCATTTCCGATAAATCGCGCCGAGAGCGAAGGGATGGTGAAGCTGCCCGTGGCCGGCCCATACAGCAGGCCCACGGCGCCGTTGTTGGAGAGCCCCGCGCCGCTGAGGTTGGGGTCGCCGACGAGCAGGTCCTTGTAGCCGTCGCCGTCGCTGTCTCCGCTCTCTAGGCTGGTCTGGAAGGCGTAGCTCCCCTTCACGCTGCCCGCGACCAGCACATCGGCGCTGCTCAGCGTCTTCCCGGCGACCGGCGTGAGCCAGAGCCCGACGGTGCCGCTCTGGCTGGCCCCGGTCGAGTCCCCTGGCGCCGTCGCCATGACGTCGGCGTAGCCGTCGTTGTTGTAGTCTCCCACCCGCTCCACGCGGAAGCCGAGGTACTCCTCGGTGTCGTCGCCGAAGATCACTTGATCGACGTCCTCGGGGCTGCGCTCACCGGAGAGCGGCCCCTCAAACAGCAGGAGCGCCCCGCGGTTGGTCTTGCCGCCGCTGGAGAACTGCGGCGCGCCGACGAGCAGCTCGTCAAAACCGTCGCCGTTGGTGTCCCCGACCCACACCGCGTCAGTGCCGAGACCTTGACTGGACTTGGCGGCGATGGTGGCGACGGCGACCTCGTGGAGGCGGTAAGCGCCCACATGGTTCGCCGGGATCACCCACACCTTGCCCGTGTTGATGCCGGCGGTGTTGGTAAAGTTGGGGTCGGCCATGACAAGGTCGGCGACGCCGTCGGCGTCGTGATCCCCGACGCCATCGAGGGTCTGGTTGGGCGAGTAGGACGTGCCGCTGGGGTCGTCGTCGGAGTAGAGCAAGAGCGAGCACACGGCGACCGTGGTGGTGCCGCTGAACGCGCCGCTCATCACGGCCACGGCGCTAAAGGTGCCGTCGTCAATGGGCCAGTTGAGGCTGACGAGGAGCTCCTCGGCGCCGTCGCCGTCGAGGTCTTTCACACGGCCGAGGCGCTCGCCCAAATAGGCGTAGTCCTTGTCGCTATAGACTTGAAACTCCGCGCTGTTCTTCGCCTTGTCGCCGTCGTTGAGCGTCCCGGTCAAGGCGTAGGCCACGCCGCCATAGTTGGCGTGGTCGCTGGCGTACGCCGCGCCGATGACAAGGAGATCTCCTTGGCCCGAGCGCTCTAACCGCACGATGGACTGGCCGAAGCCGACGCTCCCGCCGCTCTCTGTGGCCGACGCGCCGGAGTAGATGTGCACCGGGGCGTCGCTGCTGTAGCCGGTGTAGCGGCACTCCGTCGCGCCGCCGTCGCAGTCGTTGTCGACGCCGTCGTCGCACACCTCACGGGCGGCCGGGCTCACCTTCGACGCGCCGTCATCGCAGTCCCCGGACGCGCCGACGTAACCCGAGGGCGCGTCGCAAGACTCGATGACGGTCTCGCCGCCATAGCCGTCGCCGTCGCCGTCGAGGTACCAGGACGCTGATCCAGCCTCGTCCACGAGGCCGTCGCAGTTGTTGTCTTGGCCGTCACAGCCGTCGTCGGCGTCAGGGTTCACCGCCACGTCGGAGTCATCACAGTCTCCCGCGATCTCCGTAAAGCCCGCCCGCAGCTCACAGGCCCGCTCGACGACGCCCGGGGCGCCGAAGCCGTCGCCGTCGTCGTCGGCGAAGAGCGCGAGATCGACGCCCTCGTCCACCACGCCGTCGCAGTTGTTGTCTTTGCCGTCGCAGACCTCACGCCAGCCGGGCTTCACGTCGGGGTCATTGTCGTCGCAGTCCGCCGCGGCGAGCACCCCGTCCCCGTCGGCGTCCAACGTCGGACGCCCGCTGTCGTCGGCGGAGGCGTCTTTGTCGCCGCAGCCGGGGGCCACGACGAGCAAGAAGAGGAGAGAGAAGGGGAAGAGATGCGAGCTCGTCTTGATCTGCATGCGACCACTTTACCGCAAGTTGCCCCCCGTCCGCCTCATCTCACACGAAGTCTCCCTTCAACGCCGATCCAGGCGGCCCCGGCGGGCGCGGCCTGAAAGTCGGGGGCGCCGTCGTCACGCGCCAACGCGAAGCCCCGGGCGGCGATGGCGCCGCCGCTCAGCGCCAGGTGGTCCGTCACCGGCACCCGACCCCGCAGGCCAAAGGAGATGTGGTAGGGCGTGAACCAGCCAACGCTCGCCTGCACCCAAGGCAGACCGGCGGCGATGTAGGGCTGGGCGCGAAGGCGCATCGTCCGATCCCCGCTGACCACCGTGGTGTAGTCCCCGAAGGGCAGCGCGAGATCGACCCCCGCCGAGGCCGACCACCAGCGTGAGCCCGTGCGGGCGCCGACGCTGGCGAAGGCCGCGCCGTGGTTCACCGTGGCCTGGGTGTAGGGCGCGCCGTCATCGACGTTCTGCAAGAAGTACTCGCCGTCGTACACCCAGCCGCCGCCCAAGGCGACGGTCAAAGAGAGCCGCTGGCCCTTGCTCGACGCGTCGGGGCGCTCATAGAGGGCGACGGCGGCGCCTTGGAGGCTGTAGAGGAAGAGCCCGTCCTCACCCGTCACCGCGAGGTAGAGCGGCTGAGGCGCCAGGGCCAAGGTGTCCGCGAGCCGAGGAGACAGGGCGAGGCCCTCTGGGCCCTCGGCCAAGGTGAGCGCGAGGGACGAGAGCTCCGACATCATCAACGGAAGCGCCATCGAGAGGCTCTCCCCGGGCTCGACACGAGCGCGAGCCCGACCGACGACGACGCCGTCCATCACGGCCAAGGCGTAGTGCTGCCCCGGCGAAACGTAGACCGGCCGCGCCGCGGAGACGGGCTCGGCGCCATCGACGATGAGCATGAGCCCCTCGGGGGCGTTGTTCACCTTCACCGCCGCGCGCTGGGCCCCGAGGAGCGTCGCGCGGGCGGCGTCGAAGGTGGTGACCGCGCCGGGGTCGACCAGCTCAAGCGGGATGTGGTCGGCGTCTAACGCCACGGCGTCTACCCACGCCTTCACCATGACCTGCCCGCCGACCTCCACGCGGTACGGCGCCGCGGCGGGGTCGGTCGCTAAGCCGTCCTGGAAGTAGCGGTACACCGCGAGGCCCTGCAACGCGAGAGCCTCGACGAGCAGCTCTCGGTGGGCGGGCGTCTGAAGGGCGGGGAGATCGTTGATCACCGCGTCGAGGCGGCTCATGATCTGCAGCTCGCCGTCGAACTCGTCCAAGAGCGGGCGCAGGGCGGTGAGCTCCGCGCTGAGCTGGTAGATGGCGGCCTGATCGGCGGGCCCCCACTCTTGGTTTGGCGCGACGGAGGACGCCGAGAGGGGGCGCAGCTCGGGGTGAACGCGCGGGTCGGGCTCTTTGTCGAGCCACAGGAGCGCGCCCTCCTCTGCGGCCTGGGCCACGCACACAAACAGCAGGGAGATCAGCGACATACGAGGGCGCCTCCTTCGACGGCGCAGGTCACGCCCCGGGGCAGGTCAATCTTCACCGAGGTGCTGAGGCGCTGGCCGTTGACCGTCGCGCTGACCTCACACGTCCCCGCGGGCAGGTCACGTACCAACGCGGAGCTCGTGCCCGAGGCGCTGCGGTCGCCGCACCGGGCCTCGACGTTGGTGGCCTCGGCGACGGTGAACTTCGCTGAGCGGATCCGCTTCGTGTCTTCAGGGACGACCGTGGTGTTGGTCTCCGGCGGCGGGGCCGTCGTCGTCTGCGGCGTAGGCCGGACGGTGCGCCCTTGGCTCGACGTGCTGGCCGAAGGCGGCGTCCCCTCCGGCGCGGTGGGCGCCGCGTCGACGACCGCGGGCGCCTCGACGGGGGCGGTCGGGGGAGCCGGTGGTTGGGCGACGACGGGCGGCGTGGCCACCACGTCCGTTGGGGTCGGCGGCGGCGGCGCCACGGTGTTGGGGGCGAGCAGCCTCGGCCCAAGCAGCAGCCCCGCGAGCAAGACCACGGCGGAGACGCCCAAGACGACGCCGATGAGCAGGCCGTGGGGACGCTCGGGCGCCATCGGCGTGAGCTCAACGGTGGCCGTGGGGGGTGGCGCGGAGGGCGCCGCCGGCTCGTCGTCCCACTGGGGGTCCAGCGGCGCGAGGGTCGGGCTGGTGGTGGTGGGCAGCGTCGTCACTGGCAGCGACTCAAAGCCGTTCAGCGGCTCGTTGATCGCCGTCGAGCCCTCGGGGCCGACCCCGATGAACGCCGAGAGGAGCTGGGTGGAGTCGGAGGCGACCGAGGGCGGGCGTGGATCGGCGTCGGGATCAACCTGCTCGACGAGGCTGCCGGAGATGGTGCGCTCCTCGACCTTCGAGTGGGCGCCGATCTCACTGAACACCCGCAGGCAGAAGCCCTGCAGGTCGTCGCCGGGCAGACGCCGGCCAAGATCATGGAGGCCCTGGCCGAGCTGCATCGCGGAGGGGCGGTCCCCAACCTCATAAGCGAGCATGGCGCGGAGCGTCTTGCACAGCTCGTCCGTCTCCCGCTCGGGCACCTCTCGGGCGGCCATGGCCTCCCGCAGGCTGGCCTCGGCGCGGTCAAGCTGCTTGGCTTGGCGATCGGGGGCGAGCTCACAGCGGCCCAAGGGCGCGCCGACGATCAGCTCGTAGAGCACGCAGCCGACGCCGTAGATGTCGCCGCCGGGCAGCTCCTCCTCACCGAGCAGGCGCTCCGGCGACATGTAAGCCACAGAGCCATAGCGCACCTGCTCCGTCTTCGCCTCGCGGCCCTGGAAGTCGGCCCGGGCGATGCCGAAGTCGAGCACCTTGACCTCACCCTCTTCAGTGAGGCGCACGTTGGAGGGCTTGATGTCGCGGTGAACCACCCGAAGCGGCTCTTCTCCACCAGCCCGCCCGGTGTAGGCCGCGTCCAAGGCCAAGGCGACGGCGCGGGTGACCTGCACCGCGGCCAAGGGCGGAAAAGGCGCGTTGATGGCCTTGAGACCCAAGAGGAGCTGCTCCAGGTCAAACCCCGGGACATACTCCATCACCACGGCCCAGCGGCCGTTCACGCGGATGAGATCGTCCACCTGAACGATGTGGCGGTGGCGCAAACGCCCGAGGAGCCGCGCCTCGTCTCTGAGGCGGCGGCTGGCGTCGGAGACCTGGTCGAGCTCAGGCCGAAGGAGCTTGAGCGCCACCTTTCGCCGAAACCCACCCGCGGACTCCATCTCGGCGAGGTAAACCGCGCCGAACGAGCCAACGCCCAGCTCTCGGGCGAGGTGAAATCGGCGGGCGACGGCCATCGAGGGTGCTCTCCTGCTGCTGGCTCAGGCGCCAGAATCGCCGGTGTCGTCGTAGCCGGGGTTCGTCCCCGCGCCGCCGATGCAGTCTGGGTCGTCGCCGTCGATGTCCAGCTCGACCACGTCCACCTGCGCGCCCAGAAGCGGCGTGTGGTTGTTCTCGACGAGCTGCGCCGTGAAGGGGTAACGGCCTGGCACGAGCTCGCCGGTCACCCAACCATACGGCATCCCCAGCGCGTCGACGTTCCCCGCCGGGTAGACGAGGTGCCAGTGTCCTTCGCCCTCGACGGGCTCTAGCTCCTCCTCATAAAAGCCCGGGTTCATGATGAGGTTGTCGATGTCGACGACCATCATAAACTCGTTGCAGTACGGGCCCAACGCCGGATCAGGGAAGATGATCTCGATGGTGGGCAGCGAGGAGGCCGGCGTCTCTGTGGGCGTGTACGGCGGCGGCTCACAGGCCGCCATGACCACACACAGGACGGGGAGAATGCAGCGCGGTGAGGAGGGTCGCATCCGCAGAAGTATACTCCAGATCCGGCGGTGAAGCTCAGCGCACGCGCACCATACACTCCGCGGGCAGGACGTGCTCATCGTGCTCGGGGCGCAGGCGCCAGTAGGGCTGGGCGCAGATGGCCTGGCCCCCTGCGTCTAGCACGAGCTGCCGGGTGTTGCGTAGGGTGTAGCCCGGGCGCAGCTCATACACGCAGAACACCGCGACCTTGACCTCCTCGAGGCCTCCTTGGGCGGCGACAAAGGCCTTGACCCGCTCGGACGGGCCGACCCCTCGGACGCCGAGCCCCAAGGCCGGGGTGCCCAAGACGAGGCCGCTGTACTCGGTGAGGTCTACGGCCACGGGGGCGTCGCCGATCTCCAGAAGCTCGACCTCGAAGGCGCGATGCTCCAACAGGGCGCGCATCCGAGGCACGACGGCCCCGCAGAGGCCGCGAGCGTTGTCATAAGCGATCAGCAAGCGCAGGCGCTGGAAGGGCATTTTTTCCTCGGTCTCCCCTTACCCGCTGGTGAACTCTGGGTCAACGGGGCAAGGCCCGTCAAGCGATCTGCTTGACCCAACCGCGCGCCGCGCTAAATGCACGCTCTTAGCACTCAGGAGAGGAGCGTCTCATGAGCCGATGGCTGGTCTCTCAAGGGGATCGTCAGTTCGCCGCGAAAGATCTCGACGAGCTCAAGTCGCTCGCGAAGTCTGGAAAGTTGGCGGCGACCGACATGATTCAACCGCCCGGCGCGGCCGACTGGCTCTACGCCTCAGAGATCCCCGATCTCAAAGGCAGCTTCACGTCAAGCCGCTCCTCCATGCTCGACGATGTCGACGCCCCCGCCGCGCCGTCCGCGCTGCGTACGCCAGTGATGATCCTCTTCGGGCTCATCACCTTAGGCGCCGCGTACGTCGGCTACGACTTCTACAAGCAGATCCCCACCCACGATCAGCTTGACCTCTTGGGCGACGGCGGCCTGGCCATGACCCAGCTCCTCGTCACCTTCCCCGACGCGCCGGTGCTCTCCAAGCCCGACGGCTCGCCCGTGGGCACGGTCCCCAAAGACTCCACCATCGACATGCTCGGCAAACGTGGGGTCTGGTACCACATCAAGTCCGCCGACGGCCTCGACGGCTACGTCAAGAACGACCACGTCATCCCGGGCTACCTGTTCGGCGGCAAAGAGGCGCGTGAGGACTTCGACCCCCTCTACAACCCCGACCGCTACGTCTTCGTCGAGAACTCGTCCTGGCTCCAGCTCGATCAGCGCAAGTCGAACCTCACGGTCTTCCAGTTCTTGCTCCAGAACAAGTCCAAGTTCATGATGACCGACGTGATCCTCAAGGCCACGATCAAGGACAAGAACGACAAGGTGCTGGACACCGTCGAGATCCCCATCGAGGGGGTCGTCCCCCGGCACGAGGCCGTCATGGTGGGCACCTTGGCCCCGCCCGACAACGACAAGAAGGCCCCCAAGCGGCTGATGACCTCGCAGCTCTTCCAAGAGCTCGCCAAAGAGGACGAAGAGCTCAACCTCCGCTGGTCCGAAGGCGTCGAGATCGAGATGAAGGTGAAGGGCTTCGCCGAGGCCGAGATCGACATCCTTGAGGTGCGCGCTGTGCCCAACGACGAGGCCACGAAGTAGGGCCTCGGCGCGGGCGCGCGGCGAAGAGACGCGGCGCGGGCGCTACTGCAGAACAGCGGTGCCCAAGAGCCCGATGCTCGCCGCCGACTCTAAGGTGGCGCCGTTCGTCGGCAACACCGTCTCGCCGGTCTGGTAACGGTACATCCACACGGCGACGAGGCCCCCGGGCGGCAGCCCGGAGAAGGCTGAGGAGGGCACGGTCAGCCCGCCGCTGTCGGCGCTGTGGCAGACGATGGAGCCCACAAACGCCGACCCGTTGGGGGTGTAGACGTCGAGGCGCAAGATGAAGCTCTCGGTCACGCCGCTCGGCGCCCAAGAGAAGCTCGCGCTCGTCGAGCGGATCTTGGCGGTGAACGCCTTCGCGCCGTCTTCAGCGATGGCGATGGGCTGCAGATCCGTGAAGCCCTCGGCGGTCTCAAGCACGTCCGCCACCTCAAAGGGGCCCCAGCTCCCGCCGTCGGTCGCCGAGAGATCCCAGGCGGTGTTCTTGACGTAGTCCGCCTGCTCAAGGCCCGCCGCGCTGTACACCCCGCCGCTCCCGTTGAGCGTGATCGTGCGGCTCCCGGCGCTCAAGAATAGGCGCGAGCCGACGTCGATGAAGCTGGAGCTGAGGCTCGTGGTCGCGGGGTCGCGGGCGCAGCTCCCTCGGGCGGGCAAGCCGTCGCTCCACGAGCCGTTCACCGGGGTGTGCAGCGCCACCGCCACGGAGTAGTCGAGGGGGTCCGTCACCCCGAAGCAGCTCGGGCAGCCCACGGCGAAGTAGCTGAGCTCGACGAGACCACCGACGAGGCCTGTGGGGCCCACGTCATCGGTGTCGTCCCCTCCCCCGCCGCCGCTGTCACCCGGGTCGGAGTCGGCGTAGGTGAAGCCGTCAAAGAGCGTGAACGAGGCGCCATTGGCGGTGATCGTCACGTCTACGGAGGCCTCGGAGTTGACCTGGGGCGTGGTGATCAACGCGAGGTCGTCGTCGAGCACCGTGGTGTCTAGGGCCGCCGAGCCGAAGCTCACCACCGCGCCGTCGGTGAAGCCGCGGCCTCGCAGCTCTACGGTGGTGCCGCCAGCGACGGGGCCCCAGCTCGGGTCGAGGGCCTCAATACACACCGGCTGGCC
>Ga0066604_10001164_pt1 | contig 14993 bp, 11 predicted proteins | sample Higcelwee11metaG_FD_59501 | JGI IMG/M metagenome (GOLD analysis project Ga0066604, IMG submission 59501) | Freshwater pond sediment microbial communities from the University of Edinburgh, under environmental carbon perturbations - High... | ecosystem: Environmental > Aquatic > Freshwater > Pond... | reverse complement strand
GACGGCGAAAAGCTGTTGATCTTCCCTGATGACGCTGGTACCCCCACGGTGCTTCCAGCGCGTACAAGCCGCTCTGGTGTTGGTATGGTTCCCCATAGTAAGGCGTACCGTCGTCTTGGTGGGTTCAAGGCGTGGCTTCGCAAATGCTTTCGGTATGTCGTGCCTAGCCCTCAAAACATGACAGGCGCAATTGGTGGTTCGCCCGAGTATCCCAACAGTCATCTTAGCGACTTTAGTGCATGGTACGCCCACTGGTTCCCCAGAAACCTCGGCGCGGCCATGCGCGCTCAGAAGGCCATCGCTGAGATCATCCCGGCCTTCGAGTCCCTCCAGGTGAGCCCCAACGGAACGCGGCTCCAGGCCTCCTTTCACGCCCATAAAGGGACGCCTGCGCACACGCTCGACTTTGATGTTCTCTCGGACGGCCAACGCCAGCTTTGCGCCCTCTACGTCCTGCGCCACGCCTACATCCAGCCGGGACACACCCTCCTCATCGACGAGCCCACCAACTTCGTGTCGCTCCGCGAGATCCAGCCCTGGCTCAACGAGGTCATCGACGCCACCGACGCGCCCAACGGCCCCCAGGTGTTCATCGTGAGCCATCACCCGGAGATCATCAACCAGCTCGCCCCGCAGCATGGCGTGCGCTTCTTCCGCGACGGTGGCCCCACACGCATCGCCCCTTTCAAGGGCGCCCCTGGCCTCACGGCCTCGGAGACGATCGCCCGGGGGTGGGGCGATGAGTGATGGGGTTCAGTGGCTGCTTCTAGGGGAGGATGAGCAGGCGCTCACGTTTCTGTATCGGCTCGTCGTGGGCCTGGGGGCGAACCGCCGCCGGGTGACCAAGCTCCCCCCGGCCTCGGATGTGACGGGTGCCTGCGGCTCGCAGTATGTGGTGGACCGCTACGCCAAGGAGCTCCCCGCGTTTCGTGCCCAGGCCGCGAAGGCGAAGACCGCGCTCTTGGTTCACCTCGACGCCGATGATCGTACCGTCAAGGCGCGTCGGGAGGAGCTGGACCGCGCCGTGAACAGCGTGCGCCTCAAGCCCCGCTGGGACAACGAGGCCATCGCGCTCCTCATCCCCAAACGAAACTTGGAGACCTGGATCGCCGCCCTGGATCCGACGCTCGCCGAGGCCCGGCGCGGCGCAGACCCCAACCTGCCCTTGGAGGAGCGCGTGTTTCGCCACCTCTCCGCCGAGAGCGGCTGCTCCGGCGCCGTCGAGGCGCTGATTCACCTCCTCAAATCCCGCGCCCCCGCCCCGCTCATCCCCGACCTGCCCTCCTTAGACGAGGCCGTCGTCGAGCTCCGCCGGGTCTGGCCGTAATCCATGCTCACCCGCATCCTCCAGCAGAACATCGGCCCCTTCCTCCACCACGAGCGCCGCCTCGGCCCCCTCACGCTGATCCCCGGCGAGGCCGGCAGCGGCAAGACCTCCATCGTCGGCGTCCCGAACACCCTCTGGGCCTTCTGTTTCCGCCCCTCCGACCTCACCGCCAAGGTCCCCCTGGACTCGGTGACCCGCTTCAGCGGCCTCACCACCCAGCGCCGAGAGATGGACGTGCTTCTCAACGGCGCCACCTACACCCACGTCTGCGTCACCGAGAACGACGAGACGACGGGCCGTCGCCGCCGCTGGTTCGCCGAAGAAAAACTCAGCATGGATGGCGTCACCCTGCTCCACCGCCTGGGCGACACCCTCCACATCTCCGCCGCCGCCGACGGCCCCGCCTTGACCCTGCCCGCGCAGGCCGGCCTCTCCGCCTTGGCCCTCACCCCGCCCTCACGCCGCCGCGCCTGGACCTACCTCACCTGGCTTCGGGATCAACTGTACGTCTTCGCGCCGCTGCCGCACATCATCGGCGCCAAGGTGTCACCCGACACAGTCCGCCCGGCCCGGCCCAACGAGGAGTGTGAGAACTTCGCCCCCTGGTTCGCGGGGTGGAGCGCCGCCAACCCGGCGCAAGCCCAAGCCCTGAACGCCGCCCTGCCGGGGTTCTTGCCCGGCGCCGAGGCCCTGCTGGTGGACGGTGAGCGCCTCGTCATCCGTTTTGCCCCCCGGGCCGATCGCCCGGGCTTTGTGCTCGGCTTCGACCGGCTCTCCGACGGCGAGCGCCAGCGGGTCGTGCTGGAGGCCCTGCGGCTGGCGTTTCTGCGGCCCGGCGCGACGGTGCTCTGGGACGAGCCCGAACGTTTCCTCTCCGCACGGGACGTGGGCCCGTGGATCGACGCCGTGCTGGCGGCGGCCCAGGCGCCGGGTGGGCCCCAGGTGGTGTGGGCGAGCCAACACCCCGAGGTAGCGCGGCGGCTCTCAACCTGACACTGATCTCTCCTCGGTCAGCCGGGGCTCGCGGCGTGGGGGGCGTGGGGCTATGTTGCCCGCGCACCCTCTCCAGGACGAGACCCCAATGCTCCTGCTCTCCCTGCTGGCGCCGACGGCGTTCGCGCAGACCCTCCACTACCAAGGCGACATCCAAGGTGGCATGGCCATCGACGGCTCCGGCGTCTCGACGGCCTACGCCGGCACGACGACGCTCTACACCGGCGACACCCTGGACATCACCATCCCCTCCACGGCGACGGTGAAGGAGGTCTGGGCCGTCGTCATGGCGAAGTCTTCAGGCTTCAACGGCGACCCGGCGACCACGACGGTGATCAACGGCGTGTACCTCTCGTCCGCCTCCTACGTCTCCGCCAGCGGCCTGCACCGCGTCTACAAGCTCGACCCCGCCACCTTCGGCATCACCAAGGCCGGCAGCTACTCCTACCAAGAGCAAGACAAGGCCGACTCGGGCTACAACAGCGGCGCGGGCACCGTCGGCACCACTCTGGCCGTGATCTACGAGGACAAGACCCTCTCCGGCTATCGCCACGTCGTCTTCGGCAGCTACTACACCTCCAACGGCTCGTGGACGATCACCGGCCTGCCCACGACGACCGGCGGCGATAAGGTGCTGTACACCCAGGCGATCGGCTGGGAGTGCTCGGATGAACAAGACGGCACGATGACCATCGGCGGCACGGTCACCACGGCCTACGCCGGGGGCCGCGACGACGGCAAAAACTACACCGCCGCCTGCGGCAGCCAAGACTGGAACTCTCTGTTCACCGCGGGCAGCTTCGGCATCAACAACAGCGATGAGCTGGTCGGCGTCGATGGGGATGAGCCCGACAGCGAGCCCTCCACGGGCACGTCCACCAACTCTTACCGTTCGGATGAGCTGTGGCGGGTGACCTACGCCAAGACGGGCTCTCTGACGGTGAAGTATGGCAAGAGCGACGGCGACGGCTACACCAGCGCCTTCGGCCTCGTGATCGACCTGGAGACCGACGGCGACGGGGTCAACAACGACGACGACAACTGCCCCGATGTCTCCAACGCCGACCAGGCCGACGCTGACGGCGACGGCGAGGGCGACGCCTGCGACACCTGCACAGACGTAGACGGCGACAGCTACGGCGATGGCTCCTACAGCGCGTCTACCTGCACAGACGACTGTGACGACGACGACGCCTCGATCTACCCTGGCGCCTCGGACGCCTGGTATGACGGCGTAGACTCCGACTGTGACGGGGCCAACGACTACGACCGCGACGGCGATGGCACCACCTCGTCGAGCTACGGCGGCACGGACTGCGACGACAACAACTCCAGCGTCAACACCTCGGCCACGGAGACGTACTACGACGGCGTAGACGCCAACTGTGATGGCCGGTCGGACTACGACAAGGACGGCGACGGCACAGACTCCTCGGCCTACGGTGGCACCGACTGCAACGACAGCATCGCCAGCATCAACACCTCGGCGACGGAGACCTATTACGACGGTGTAGACGCCAACTGTGACGGAAAGTCGGACTACGACAAAGACGGCGACGGCACGGACTCGTCGAGCTATGGCGGCTCGGACTGCAACGACAACAACGCCACGATCAACACCTCGGCCACGGAGACGTATTACGACGGCGTAGACGCCAACTGTGACGGAAAGTCGGACTACGACAAGGACGGCGACGGCACAGACGCCTCCAGCTATGGCGGCTCGGACTGTGACGACACCAACGCCAGCGTCAACACGTCGGCGACGGAGACGTACTACGACGGCGTAGACGGCGACTGTGACGGCGGCTCGGACTACGACGCCGACGGCGACGGCCAAGACAGCGACGGCTACGGCGGCCTCGACTGTGACGACGCCGACGGCGGCGTGTACAGCGGCGCCGGGGAGACCTGGTACAACGGCGTGGACGACAACTGCGACGGCGGCTCGGACTACGACCAGGACGGCGACAGCTACGACAGCAGCGACTTTGGTGGCGATGACTGTGACGATACGCTGGACTCGGTCTACCCCGGCGCCGCGGAGCTGGCGGATGGCTTAGACAACGACTGCGACGGCGTGAACGAGGTCATCGACAGCGACGGCGACGGCCTCACCGACGAGACCGAACAAGACCTCGGCACCGACCCGGCGCTGGCCGACACCGACAGCGACGGCTTGGACGACGGCGATGAGATCGACCTGAGCACCGACCCGCTGGACGCCGACACCGACGACGACGGGCTCAACGACGGCGACGAGGTGAACACCGCCGGGACCGACCCCCTGGACGACGACAGCGACGACGACGGCGCCACGGACGGCGTCGAGGTGGGCGTCGGCACCGACCCCCTGGACGCGGACAGCGACGACGACAGCCTCAGCGACGGCGACGAGCTCAACACCTATGGCACCGACCCCCTGGACGCGGACAGCGACAGCGACGGCCTCGATGACGCGGAGGAGCTCAACAACTACGGCACCGATCCCAACAACGCCGACACCGACGGCGGCGGCGTGATCGACGGCGTGGAGATCTTGCTGGACGAGACCGACCCGCTGGATGGCACCGACGACATCTACGACACCCGCGACACAGACGAAGATGGCCTCACCGACAAAGAGGAGTTTGTGCTGGGGACCGACCCTGAAGACGCCGACAGCGACGACGACGGGCTCAGCGACGGCGACGAGGTGCTCACCCACGACACCGACCCGCTTGACCCTGACCAAGACGACGACGGGCTCAACGACGGCGACGAGATCGCGCTCTCGACGGACCCCCGCGACGCGGACAGCGACGACGACGGGCTCAGCGACGGCGACGAGGTCAACACCCATGGCACCGATCCCCTCGCGGCGGACACCGACGCCGACGGTCTGCTCGATGGCGACGAGGTCAACACCACCGGGACCGACCCCCTGGTGGCCGACACCGACGCCGACGGGCTCAGCGACGGCGACGAGCTCAACACCCATGGCACCGACCCCCTGGACGCCGACACTGATGACGGCGGCGTGGTGGACGGCGAGGAACTGGAGAACAGCACGGATCCCCTCAACGGCGAGGACGATGTGCCCGTCACCGACACCAGCGACCCCGTTGACACGGCCATGGGCGACGTGAAGGGCGGCGGCGGCTGTGGCTGCGCGACGACCCCAGCCCCGGCGCCCCTGAGCCTCGCTGGGCTCTTGGGCCTGCTCGGCGCGATGTGGGCGCGCCGCCGCCGCTGAGGTGGATCCTCCGGGCGTCGGGCCAAACGGCGCCCGGCGCCCGATCGGGTGGACAAGTTTTGGCAGACGATCGCTCTTGACAACTGAATGGCTGTACAGGTATCACGGAGAGCAGACCTGAACGTGTGTTCGGGGATCTCGTGGAGCCTGGGTATGCTGAGCGCGCTGTCCATCCGAAACGTCGCCATCATTGACTCCCTCGACCTCGCCCTGAGCCCGGGGTTAAACGCCCTCTCAGGCGAGACGGGCGCGGGCAAGTCCATCGTGTTCGCCGCGCTGTCTTTGGTGCTCGGGGCCAAAGGCGGCGCGGAGCTTGTGCGCACGGGCGCCCAGGCCGCCGAGGTCACCGCGCGGTTTGTGCTGCCGCCCTCAAGCCTCGCCTGGACGATGCTGCGCCAAGAGGGCCTGCTGGGTGAGGGCCCGCCGCCGTCGGAGCTCGTGCTGCGCCGGGCCTTGCCCGCCTCGGGGCCCAGCCGGGCCTGGGCCCTCGACCAGCCGGTGAAGTTGGGCTTTCTGCGCCAGCTCGCCCCCACCTTGCTCGACTTCGCCGGTCAGCACGCCCAGCAGGCCCTTCGGGATCCCGATCACCACCTGCTCCTGCTCGACCGCTTCGCGGGTTTTGGGCCCCTCGCCGAGCGCCTCGCCGCCGCCGTGCGGGGCCTCGCCGAGCGTCGCCGAGCCCTGGACCGTTTAGAGGACAACCAGCGCCACCGCGAGGAGCGCGCCGAGTTTCTGCGGTTTCAGCTCCGGGAGCTCGACGCGCTCAAGCCCAAGGCGGGTGAGCGGGACGAGCTGCTCGCCGAGCGTGACCTCCAGCGCCACGCCGTCGAGCTTCAGAGCCACGCTCGCCGGGCCGAGGCGCTTCTGTACTCCGGGGATGGCGCCGTGGTCGAGAAGCTGGGCCTGGCCGAGACGGCCCTCCAGGGCATCGCCGCGGTAGATCCAACGGCCCAGCCCCTCGTCACCCAGCTCGCCGAGCTGCTCGTGGGCGCTGAAGAGCTCGCCCGGGAGCTCAGCCGCCGCGCCCGGTCTCTGCGCCACGACCCGGCCCGGCTTGAGGAGATCGAGGGCCGCCTCGCCGAGCTAGAGCGCCTCAGCCGCAAACACCGCTGCGACACCGACGGCCTCGTGGCCCTGCACAACCGGCTGATGGGGGAGCTGGCGGACTTGGAGCACGCCGATGAGCGCCGAGAGGAGCTCGCCCAGCAGGTGAACGTCGCCGAGGCCGAGGCTCTGGAGCTCGCGCGGCTTGTGCGCCGGGAGCGTATCCGCGCCAGCTCCGCCTTGGAGGAGGCCGTGGGCGCCCAGCTCCGCGGCCTGGCCATGCCCCACGCCTGTTTCCGGGTGGTGCTCTTGCCCAACGCTGAAGGTGAGCCCACCTCCGGCGGCCTGCTCAACGAGCGGGGCCTGGATCGGGTCGAGCTTCACCTCAGCGCCAACCCCGGCGAGGAGCCCCGCTGTCTGGCCCGGGTGGCCTCGGGCGGCGAGCTGAGCCGGGTGCTGCTCGCCCTTCGGGTGGCGCTGCAGGCCGCCCAGCCCGCCCAGACGTTCATCTTTGACGAGGTAGACGCGGGCCTCGGCGGGGCGGCGGCGGAGGTCGTCGGCGCCCGGCTGCGGGAGCTCGCCGACCGCGCCCAGGTCTTGTGCATCACCCACCTGCCCCAGATCGCCTCCTTGGCCGATCAGCATGTGCTCGTTGAGAAGCGGGTGGTTGGCGGGCGCACCTGCTCGGCGGCTCTGGCCTTGGGGCACGAGGGCCGGGTGAAGGAGCTCGCACGGATGGTCGGCGGCGGCTCACTCACCGAGGCCTCCGAGGGCTGGGCGCGGGCCTTGTTGGCGGGGCAGGCGCGGCCGAGACGCTCAGAACGTGCCGCGTAGGCCCAACATCCCAGGGCCCACAAAGAGCTGGGCCTTGGGCAAGGGCCCACCCTGGGGCAGGGGCTCACCCGCGGGGGCGCCTTGGGCGGGCGCGGCGTCGGGATCCTCAGGCTTAAACGTGCCTGGGTCTACGGCGTCGGGGTCCAGCGTCGCGGGGGCGCGGGGCGGCGCGCCGGGGACCTCGTCTTCAGCCGGGGCCCAACCTTCAGCGGCGTCCCCCTCGAGCAGCTCATAGCGGAGGTTGAGCTTGTAGCGCAGGGCCTCGTTGTACGTCTCGACGCGGCGCTCGACGTCTTCGCGGCTCCAGGTCTGGGAGGGCGCGCTCTCACGCTGCATGATGTAGTCGTAGCGGAACGGCGCCATGGCGGCGATCATCACGCCGGAGATGCCGAAGAAGGACGCCTTCCAGCGGCGCTCCTCGTTGCGGCCCGTGCCCGTGCTCGTGGCGAGCAGCGCGAGCTGGTAGCGGGTGTCGGCGTCTTCTTGGGCGATCTGGTAGCTGCGGTCGTCGGGGAAGTCGCTCGGCGAGAGCTCGTAGTCGCCCTCGTCGGGCACGGGCACGTCCTCGATGGCCAGGAGCGGCAGAAACGACGAGGCGGCGACGACGAGGCCCCCGGCGGTCATGCCGTAGAGCCAGTACTTCGCCTCGTTGGACCGGGCGGTGAGATCGGCCTCGGCCGCCGTGTCTTGGGTGAGGCGGGCCAGGGTCCAGGCGTCTAAGGCGTTGCCGAGGCCGTCCTCCACACGCCAAACGCGGGTCTTGCTGTTCACGACGACCCGCAGGCGCAGGCGCTCGTAGCGGGCGAGGTCGGCGGGGGCGCCCACCAAGGTCGGGGTGGGGGAGGCGATCACCACCTTGGTCGGCGGGGCGAAGTCGATGGCCGCCGGGTCGGTGGGGGCGTCCGATGGGGTGACGGCGGGCGCAGGTTCGGCCTCAGGGACGTCGCCGACGCCCTCCTGAGCCCAGGAGGGCGCCACAGCGAGCAGAAGCCAGAGCGTCAGAGAGGAGGACATGCTCTCTCTTTTAGCGCGGACGAGCCGGGGATCGCGCCGAGACCTACTTGTGGCGGAAGACGATCCGGCCCTTTGTGAGATCGTAAGGGGAGACGGCCACGGTCACGCGGTCGCCGAGCACGACGCGGATACGGAAGCGCCGGAGCTTCCCGGCCAGGTGCGCTTGCACCTCGGTTCCGGCGTCGGTCTTCACGAGGAAGCTCCCGCCAGGGTAAACATCGACGATAGAGCCCTCGATGTCGATCAGATCATCACTCGCCAAGCACACCTCCACGCGCGCCGTTGATTCCAGGCAGGCTAACCTGTAGGTCGCTGCGGCGCACAGCGCGAGGCGGTAAGGAGCAGGATCTTTGTGAACTCACCCCTCCCGATGGCCCTCGTGCTCCTCGCCTTGAGCGCCTGCGCCGGGGAGGACGACCCCACGCCCGGCGTGAGCTGGCCCGCGGACGCCTTCGCCGTCACGGGGATCACCCTCGTCACCCCCGACGGCGCGCGGCCGAACGTGAGCTTGGTGCTCTCTGAAGGGCGGGTGTTTGACGTGGTGGGGCCCGAGGACGCGCCTTTGCCCGCCTGGATGCCCCGAGAGGACCGCGCTGGCCGCTTCGTGATCCCTGGGCTCATCGACCGCCACGTTCACCTCAGCCACAGCGGCGCGACGGTGTGGGTAGGCGACACCTTGGAGGCGAACCTGCGGGCGACGCTCTCGTGGGGGGTCGTCGGCGTGGCGGATCTGGGCGGGCCGCTGTGGCTCACGAAGGTGCGCGACGCCCTCGACGCCGGGGCGCTCTTGGGCCCTCGCCTCGCGGTGAGCGGGCCGATGCTCACCGCCGAGGGCTCCCACCCCTGCGAGACGGTCTACGATCGTGAGCTGTGTGTGTTTGTGAACGGCGACGGCGCCGCCCAGGCCGAGGCCCTGCTCGACGCTGGGGTGAACCAGCTCAAGGTCGCCGTTCAAGACGCGGAGTTCTCCCCTTGGCCGACGCCCCGCATCGACCTCGCCGACCTCGCGGCGATCTGCGCGGCGGGGCCCGCAGCGGTGCACGTCGGCGACGGGGATGACGCGGCGGACGCCTTGGCGGCGGGCTGCGACACCTTGGCCCACACCCCCTTCGGCGGTCCGCTGAGCGCCGAGCAGGCGGCTTTGCCCTTTGGTGAGGTTCACAGCACGGTCTCGGCCCTCGCCGGGGTGCCCCGCATCGTGCTCGACAAGGACGACCTCGGCGGCCCTCGCTACGCCGCCGTGCCCGAGGCCGTGCTGAACAACTGGGCGGCCCTTCAGGCGAGGCCGGAGCTTTTGCTCGACGGCTTTGCGGAGGCGAGCGCGGTCTGGGCGGCCCAGGCCCAGGCGAACCTCGGGGTGCTCGTCATGGCTCAGGCTCCGCTGCTCGCGGGCTCTGACGCGGGCTACTACGGCGTGCCCCACGGCGCGGCGCTCCACGATGAGCTTGTGGCCTTGGTCAACGCCGGGATGAGCCCCCAGGAGGCGCTCAACGCCGCCACCGTCGAGGCCGCCTTGGCCTTGGGCTGGACGGACCTCGGCGTGCTCGCGCCGGGCGCGCGGGCGGACTTCTTGACCTTGGGGTGTGACCCTCTGGCCGACATCCGCTGCGCCCAAGACATCGAGGAGGTCTGGCTTCACGGCGTGGCCTGGACCCCAGAGACGCTGCGGTCGGCGCCTTTGGTTCAAGAGGTGAGCGGCTTGGGGGCGCTGTGCCTGACCACGGTGGACTGCGGCGAGGGCATGGCCTGCGATCGGGTTCACCACGCCTGCGTCGCCGCCTGCGACACCCCCTACGACGACCCCACGGCCTGCGACGCGCAGAGCTTCTGCGCCCCGTCCGACGGCCTCGGAGACACCGTCGAGGGCGCCTGTTTACCCGCGGACGCCTGCGACTGGCGCGCCCAGGACTGCGGCCCCACGACCTACCCCCAGACCTGCCTGCCCATGGACCTCGACACCAACACCTGCTGGCCCGCCGGTCCCCGCGCACAAGGCGAGACCTGCTCCACGGTGGACCCGACGCTGCGCTGTGAGGAGGATCACTACTGCTCGCCGGTCTCGGGCGTCTGCCTCAAGCTCTGTGATCCTGAGGAGGGCGGCGACCCCTGCGAGGTCGGGCGCTGCCGACAGGTCTACGCCTCCAACGGATCGTCTTGGTTTGGGCTGTGTTGGTGAACGCCCACGGCGGTCCAGGCCTGGTCCAAGCGGGCGGCGCGGGCGCGGTTGGCGACGCTGAGCAGGGGGCGGTCGCGGTCAAACCGCTCGGCGGCCTCGGGGTCGCGGGCGGCGCGGGTGAGGTTCGCTTGTTCGGCGGCGTCCTCGACGGCGGAGAACAGACCCCCCAAGGTGACGTGTACGGCAGGATCAGAAGGGTTGGCCGAGCAGAGGTCGCGGGTGGCGACGGCGAGGATGAGGAGCTGCTGCAGGCGCCCGCTCTGCGCGCTCAGCCGGGCCTCTCGGATCAAGAAGCCCAAGGTGGCGGCCAAGACGTGCAGGTCCTCGATGGTGCGGAACGGCCGCACGAGGCCCTCATAGGCGTCGCCGGGGAGCAGCTCGTCGGGGAAGACCTCGACGTTGTCTAAGGTGAGCGCGCCGTGGGGCAGCTCCGGGGCGAAGGGCAGCGGGGCGCCCTCGCTGACGCTGACGCCGGGGCGATCCGTCGGGATCACCGCCGCGCGTAAGGCGGGGCGGCCGTTGGGCTGATCTCCCTCCCGCAAGACGACGACGACGTGCCGGGCGAGGGGGCCCAGGGTGACGGTGGTTTTTTGGCCCGAGGCGAGCAGGCGGCCGTCTTCTGCGCGGCGTAAGCTGGCCTCGATGGCCCGGGGGTGTCCGCCGCGGGCCTCGGTGACACACAAGGCCGCGGGCTCGTCGGCGGGCAGGCGGGGCACGGCGGCGCGTAAGGCGGCCTGGTAGCCCGAGGCGAAGGCCCAGGCGAGGCGCTCGGACTTGAGGCCGCCGACCAAGGCGAGATCCGCCGGGCGGCGCAGGTCCGCGGCCAAGGCGGCGTGGGCGGCCCACCAGGTGTGTACGGACTCGCCGAAGCCGTCGCCTAAGGTGCGTAAGAGGAGATTGGCGGGCATCGTCAGGACTCGTCGTCAGGGGACTCAACCCAGCGGATGTCCATGATCAGCCAGCCGCCCTTTCGTTCACGTTTGGACCGGGCCAGGGTCACCTCACACTGGCGTGGGATGGACTCTGGGGGCTGAGTGGAGTTGCTCACGAAGAAGGCCTGCACGGTCAGGGCGAGGCGCAGATCTACGAAGATGTGGCCCGCGTCTTCAGAGAGCGCGAGCACGGTCTCGACCTTGGGCTCGCCGAGCACGAGGCGGCGATCGGCGCGGCGGCGCTGGGTGAGCAGGCGCTCGTAGCGTAAGCGGCGGCCCATGGGGCCCTCAAGCTCGGCGGGGTCGTTGGTCAAGACGCTGATGACCTCCTCGGTGACAAAGCTATAGAGCGCGTCCCAAGAGAAGTTTCGGAAGCGTTTTTCGAAGGCCTCCATCTGGTCTTTGAGGTTCGGGGCCAAGGGGCGCGGGTGGCCTGTGGGCGAGAGCGGCAAGGCGTGAACCCGGGGCGCCTGGGGGTTTCTCTCAGACGCGATCCCGGCGATCTCCCAGGCCACGTCTGGGCCGCTGCGCACCTTGCCGCACTCGGTGCAGAGCTGGTTGGGGCCGATGATCGCCGTCGAGCCGCAGTGGGGGCAGCCCAAGGAGACGAGGCGCTCGGGATCCGAGGAGCGCACCTCCGCGCGGCGGCGAAACCGCCAGCTCTCGGTGCGGAACACCTCCAGGGTGGTCTCGCCGAGCTGCTCGGTCTGCACACCCCGAAGCTCTAGCTCCACGCTCGCCCAGCGCTCATCGGCGTACACCGAGAGCGTGCGCACCTGACCCACCCGCACGTCACTGACGGACTTGAGCTCGGCGCTGCCGGCCATGAAGGTCTCTAAGGCCGCGGCGGAGAAGAAGGTCGAGAGCGCGTGGCGGTCGTGGCGGCCCCGGGCCTCGTGCGCCCACTGGTAGAGCGCGACGGCGAACTCTAAGAACGCCAGCTCCGAGAAGTCCTCGTCGGTCTTACACAAGGCGCCGAGACGCGGGGAGCGCGACATGCCCTCGGTGGCCGAGAGCGTGCCCCCGACCGGCGGCAAGGTGACCAGGGAGAGCGAGGCGCTCATGCTCTGACGGCTGAGGCTCTTGTCGGGGTTGACGTACTTGGGCGCCACACGCTCGGTGAGGGCCCTCACGTCGGCGTCGCGGCGCTTGTCGGCGAACAGCGCGCGCAGGATCAGCACCCCCACGACGGAGACGAAGATCAGCATCAAGAAGACGGCTTGAATGGACATCGGGGCTTGGGCCTAGGCAGGGTGCGCCAAGGCTACACCAGCGCGGCGCGGATGATCCAATCCCCGCGCTGAGGCCTCTGTCCTGTACGCTCACAGCGCGCCCAAACCGGCGGATGAGCAGGAGAGACGACATGGCGCCGAGCGCGCAGGAAGAGGTTGGCGGCGCGTCGGGCGCCCTCGTCGTGGGGCTCTGCGCCCTGGTGTGTCTGGCGGCGGTCGTGGTGACGGCGTGGCTCTCGGACGACGCCTTCATCTCGTTTCGTTGTGCGATCAACCTCGTCGAGGGCCGGGGGTTCACGTTTAACCCCGGCGTGCGTGCGCAGGCGTTCACCAACCCGCTGTGGACGCTCTTGTTCGCCGGGGCCTACGCCTTCACCGGGGAGGTGTACTACACGGCGATCGGCCTGTCGCTGATCACCGTGGCCGCCGCGCTGTTTGGCCTGAGCCGCGGCGCGTCGAGCTGGCAAGGCGCCGCCTTGGCCCTCACGCTCCTCACCCTGTCCCGGGCCTTCGTTGAGCACTCCACCTCGGGCTTAGAGACGGGCATGAGCTGCGCCTTGTTGGCGCTCTGGGCCTCCCGCCGCGAGGCCGACGGCCCGACGCCTTGGCTCGCCGTGTCGTTGTTGTTGCTCAACCGAATGGACCTCGCGCTGATCGTCGCCCCGAGCATGGCGATGTGGCTGTGGACCCGCCGCCACACCCCCCGCGCCGCCGCGGCCGCCGTGGGGCTGGGCCTCGCGCCCTTCGCGCTGTGGGAGCTGTTCGCCGTCGTGTACTACGGCTTCCCGTTCCCGAACACGGCCTACGCCAAGCTCGGCGGCGGGGTCGAGGCCACGCAGCTCTGGGCGAGCGGGCTGTTTTACCTGTTGAACACCCTGCGCCTCGACCCCGTGACCGGCGTGGGTCTGCTCTTTGGGCCCATCGCCGCGCTCACCGTGGGCGCGCGCCGGGACCGTTGGCTCGCCGTCGGCGCGCTCCTGTACGTCGTCTATGTGCTGCGGGTCGGCGGCGACTTTATGAGCGGGCGACTGTTTGTGCCGCCCTTGTTTGTGGCCGCGACGCTCCTAAGCCGCCTGCCCCAGCCCACCCTCGCCACCCAGAGCCTCATAAGCGTCGTCGTGCTCGGCGCCTTGGCCCCGTGGCGGCCCTTCGTGGAGTCGGGCATCCGACCGGGAGAGGCGCTCAAGAAGGAGTCGGATCGGGCGATCTTCTTAGACGCCAACCAGATCACCGATGAGCGCGGCTATTACTTCCAGTCCACGGCGCTCATCACGGCCACCCGGGGCGAGCCGATGCCGCGCCGGGCGCTGGTGGCCAAAGGAGAGGCCCTGCGGCGCCAGGTCGAGCGCGGCGGCGGCGGGCGGCACGTCGCTGTGCGCAACGCTTTGGGCCTGCAAGGCTGGGCGGCGGGCCCGTCTGTGCATCTTGTCGACACCTTCGGCCTCGCCGATCCGCTCCTGGCGCGGCTGCCCGCGGCGAGGTTCTGGCGGGTGGGCCACGTCGAGCGGGTGGTCCCCGAGGGCTACATCGAGACGCTGCGCACGGGCAAAAATCGCCTCACCGACAAAGACCTCGCCGAGTATTACGATCGCCTCAGCCTCGTCGTGAGCGGCCCCCTCTGGAGCGGCGCCCGGCTCAAAGAGATCCTGCGGTTTAACGTCGGCGGCAACGACGCCCTGATCAACGCCGAGGTGTACAAGCGCCCGCCCACCCAAACCTTGGCCCTCTCCGCGCTCAGCGAGCCCTTGGCCTTGACCTCTGGCGGCGTCGCGTTGAGCCTCGACGCCCCGAGCCACGCCGCGGCCATCGTGGTCGAGATGTCCTGTGAGTGGACCACCCAGAGCGGCCAGCTCTTGCTGCAGCTCGGCGACAAGGTCGTGGGTCGGCTGAAGCTGGAGAGCGACGACTGCGAGGGCGCGCCCCAGCGGCTCACCGTGCCCGCCGAGGCGAGCGACCGGGGCTTTGACCAGCTCATCCTGCGCCCCACAGCGATCTCCGGCCTGAGCCTCGTGCGTCTGGAGCTGATTGACGTCGCGGGCCCCTGAGCCCCTTCGCCGGATGGCGGTGTATGCTCGCCGAATGGAGATCCTGAGGAGCCCCTGGATCCTTCCCTTGGGCCCGCTGCTCTTGGGCTTGGTCCTGCCGAGGATGGCGCTGGACGCGCCGCCTCGACGTGGGCTCGACCTCTGCCTGGGCCTCCTCTGCG
>Ga0066604_10001159_pt1 | contig 15014 bp, 15 predicted proteins | sample Higcelwee11metaG_FD_59501 | JGI IMG/M metagenome (GOLD analysis project Ga0066604, IMG submission 59501) | Freshwater pond sediment microbial communities from the University of Edinburgh, under environmental carbon perturbations - High... | ecosystem: Environmental > Aquatic > Freshwater > Pond... | reverse complement strand
CGCTGGGCGTCGTTGAAGTAGGCCGGGACGGTGATGACCGCCTCGGTGACGGGCTGCCCGAGGTACTTCTCGGCCTGAAGCTTGAGCTTCTGGAGGATCATCGCCGAGACTTCAGGGGCGGAGTGCTGGCGGCCCTGAATCTTCACCCGAGCGTCGCCGCTGTCGCCGCGAACGACCTCGTAAGGCACGCGGCGGATCTCTTGCGCGGCCTCGTCAAAACGTAAGCCCATGAAACGTTTGACGGAGTAGACGGTGTTGGTGGGGTTCGTGATCGCTTGACGACGGGCGGTGACGCCGACGAGGCGGTCGCCGTCCTTCGTGAAGCCCACCACCGACGGGGTGGTGCGTTGGCCTTCGTCGTTCACGATGACCGTGGGCGTGTCGCCCTCCATGATCGCCACGACGGAGTTGGTGGTCCCGAGGTCGATGCCGATGATCTTGCCCATAAATCAGCGTCCTCTTAGTGGCCGGGGCGTTTTATCCCCGGCTCGGCTGGAGTTTTCTGGATTCTGGCCTGGCTTCGTTTGGGGGGAGCCGGCCTCACGACGCATGAGCTAATCGCGACCCCCTGCCCGTCAAGCGTCGCGTTTTCGCGGCCTGATCCGCCAGGGGAGCGGAGCGCGGCCAAGGTAATCCCGAGGTCGGTCGCGTCAATGGCCCCCAGCCGAGCTCGTCAAGCGGTCGTGGTCACCACGACACCGATGTCACGACCTGGAGATCCCTGGCGCCCACAATCCCCTCCTGCAAGGGATCCTCACGCACGGCACACCGCTTGCATCTTGACGATGCGTGACCCCGGCGGGGCTGACAAACACCCTGCCCTGACCTGCTCCGACGGGGTCCGGAGGCGCGTGCTGGAGCTGGCCACACGTCGTCTCTCACAAGATCCGCCGCGCGCTTCGTCGCGCGGCGTTTTTGTTCCTTGGGCCACGGCGGCCCGAGGGGGGTTGACCAGGACGCGCACGGTTTTTTGCCGTGAGGGCTTGCCGCCCTCTGGGCTCGTGCCTACCCGTTGCCCTCGAAAACAGACCCCTCGTGAGCCCCGGCTCGCGTCTACGCAACAAGACAACATCGTATCTGGAGGAACTCCCATGGCCTTCACCCCTCTTCATGACCGTGTGCTCCTCAAGCGCGTGAGCGCAGAGGTCCGCTCCTCCGGCGGCCTTTACATCCCCGAGTCCGCCAAAGAGAAGCCCCAGCAGGCCACCGTCGTGGCCGTAGGCCCCGGCCGCCGTCAGACCGACGGCAGCGTCCGCGCCCTGAGCGTCAAGGTCGGCGACACCGTGCTCTTGGGCAAGTGGGTCGAGAACGAGATCAAGCTCGACGGTGAGGACCACATCGTCATCAAAGAAGAGGACATCCTCGCGATCATCAACTGATGAGCCGCTGAGCGACCTTCCCTTCTTCACGATTCATCCTTCACAGGAGACATTTCATGGCTGCTAAGGACATTCAGTTCAGCGGGACCGCTCGCGCGGAGATCCTCGCGGGTGTTGACGCCCTCGCCAACGCCGTCAAGGTGACCCTGGGCCCCAAGGGCCGCAACGTCGTGATCCAGAAGAGCTTCGGCGCTCCGGTCACCACGAAGGACGGCGTCACTGTTGCTAAAGAGATTGAGCTCAAGAACAAGCTCCAGAACATGGGCGCCCAGATGGTGAAGGAGGTCGCCTCCAAGACCTCTGACGTCGCTGGCGACGGCACGACCACCGCCACGGTGCTCGCCCAGTCGATCTACCGCCACGGCTACAAGCTCGTGAGCGCGGGCGCCAACCCGATGGACATCAAGCGCGGCATCGATCGCGCCGTTGAGGCCATCATCGCCGAGCTCAAGACCATCTCCAAGCCCGCTGACGATCCCAAGACCATCGCCCAGGTCGGCACCATCTCCGCCAACGGCGACGTCGAGATCGGCCGCATCTTGGCCGAGGCTGTGGCGAAGATCGGCAAAGACGGCGTCATCACCGTCGAGGAGGCCAAGGGCCTGCACACCACCCTCGAGATCGTCGAGGGCATGCAGTTCGACCGCGGCTACCTCAGCCCCTACTTCGTGACCGACGGCGACCGCATGGAGGCCGTGCTTGAGGATCCCTTCATCCTCATCCACGAGAAGAAGATCTCCTCCATGAAGGATCTCCTGCCCCTCTTGGAGAAGATCCACGAGACGGGCAAGCCCGTGCTGCTCCTCGCTGAAGACATCGACGGCGAGGCCCTGGCCACGCTGGTGGTGAACAAGCTTCGCGGCACCCTGAACGTCTGCGCGGTGAAGGCTCCGGGCTTCGGCGACCGCCGCAAGGCCATGCTGGAGGACATCGCGATCCTCACCGGCGGCCGGGCGATCATGGAAGACCTGGGCATCAAGCTCGACGGCGTCACCCTCGCTGACCTCGGCACCGCCAAGCGTGTCGTCGTGGGCAAAGAGGAGACGGTCATCGTCGATGGCGCCGGCAGCCGCGAGGCCGTCAAGGGCCGCGTGAAGCAGCTCCGCGCGCAGATCAAGGCCACCACGTCTGACTACGACCGCGAGAAGCTCCAAGAGCGCGTGGCGAAGCTCGTCGGCGGCGTCGCGGTGATCTACGTCGGCGCGGCCACTGAAGTCGAGATGAAGGAGAAGAAGGCGCGTGTTGAGGACGCCTTGAACTCCACCCGCGCGGCGGTCGAGGAGGGCATCGTCCCCGGCGGCGGCACGGCGCTTCTGCGCTGCATGCACGTCCTCGACGGCATCCAGGCCAGCGGCGACGAGCGCTTCGGCGTGGACATCATCCGCCTGGCGATTCAGGAGCCCGTCCGGGCCATCGTCGCCAACGCGGGCCTCGACGGCGCGGTGATCGTGAACAACATCATCCGCGGCACGGGCAACTACGGCTTCGACGCCCAGAACGAGACCTACGGCGACATGATCGAGCTGGGCATCATCGACCCCACCAAGGTCACCCGCTCGGCGCTGCAGAACGCCGCGTCTGTGGCCTCGCTCCTCCTCACCACTGAAGCGGTCATCGCCGAGAAGCCCCAGCCCAAGAAGGCCGGCGGTGGCGGCGGCGGCGGTGGCGGCGGCATGGGTGGAATGGGCGGCATGGGCGGAATGGGTGGCATGGGCGGGATGGACTTCTAGTCCTCGTCTCCTCACCTTCGCTCCAACGAACCCCCGATCGGCCTCGCGCCGGTCGGGGGTCTTCGTCTCTGCGCCTCGGGATTCGGTTATGCTGCGCGGATGCTGAGCTTGTTCCTCCTCACCGTCACGGCCGCCTGGGCCGAGCCCGACCCCGCGCGGATGCTGCGCGACGACCGCGTGGTGACGACGGGGCCTGTAGACGCCACCGCACAGCTCGGCCTCGTCGTGTGGCGTGAGCTCGTGTCCCCAGGCGACGGCGCCCGCTGCCCGCTGCGGCCGTCGTGCTCGGGTTACTCTCGGCAGGCCGTGGGGCGCGACGGGCTGATCGGGGGTATTGTGCTCACCTTCGATCGCCTCCTGCGCGACTCCAACCCCTCCGCTTACCCCTTGGCGCCTGATGGGCTTCATTTCTCCGATCCGCTGCACAGCCACATGCCTGCTGGTGAGCTCCTTCTGGGCGGGGCCTGCCGACGCAGCCGAGCCGACGGCGCCGACCTCTGCCTCTGAGCTCACCCTAAAGACCGCTCCGGATCCCGTGCCTCTGCTCAACGAGCTCGCGCGGCGAGAGGACTGGCAAGGCCTGCACACCGAGGCGATCCGCGCCCGCTTTCATGGCGCCTTGAGCCCAGAGACCTTGGCTGAGGTGGACTACCTCGACGCCGTCGCCATCCGTGAGCTGGGCGACCCCCAACGCAGCCTCGCCGAGATGGAGCGCCTGCGCAGCACCCCCGGGCCTGTGGGTGAGCTGGCGGAGCTGGCCATCGCTGAGGCCTGGGTGGGCATCTTGCCCCGGCAGGGCGTCGGGATGTACCAGGGGTATCTGACCACGCGGCCCGACGGGCTCTACCGCGATTGGGCCGCGTATCAGGCCACGGTGGGCCTCGCGCAGGACGGCTACTTCTCGATGGCGCTCACCCAGGCCGAGGCCACGGGGCTCACGCTCAGCCCCGACGCGACCTTGATGTTGAGCGATCCCGGGCGGTTTAAGCGGCCGCTCGTCGCCGCGGCGCTCTCGGGAGGTTTGCCCGGCGCGGGGCAGCTCTACGCGCGCCAGCCTCAGGAGGCCCTCTCGGCGCTCACGGTGAACGCGCTCTTCGCCACGGGCATGATCCTCGCCGCCCGAGAGCGCCAGTGGACGGCCTTGGGTGTGGCGGGCTTCTTCGGCGTCGGGTTCTACTTCGGGAACATCTACGGCGCCGCCGACGCGGCGATCCGCCACAACCGCGCCCTGCGTGACGACGTGGTCCGGAGCCTCGATCCCCTCGCGCCACCTCCGCCGAGCTTGCCTGAGCGTGTCCCGCCAGCACCGCTCCCCGCTGCGCCGATCCCCGTTGAGCTGAGCCCCCCCGCCGTGGAGCCGAGCCCGTGATCACCCTCCCCCGCCTGCTCGCCGCGCTCACCTCGGGGCTTTTGCTCTACGTCATCTCGCCCCCGATGAACCTGCACTTTCTGCACTGGGTCTCGTTTGTGCCCTTGCTCTTGGTGATGCGGGAGGACGACCCCAAGGGCAACTTCATGCTCGGCTGGCTCGCGGGCTACAGCGCCGTGAGCACCCTGTTCTTCTGGTTGGCCGAGTCGATCATCCGCTTCTCGAACATCCCTGCGTTCTTGAGCCTGCAGGTGGTTCACCTCTTCGCCTTCGCCGTGGGCCTGCCCTACGCCATCGTGTTCCCCCTCGCCCCGCGCCTGCGCCGGGTGTTTGGCGTGGGCTGGGTGTTCTTTCTGCCCGCGGTGCAGGTGGCCGTCGAGTTCGTGACCCCGGCGTTGTTCCCCTACTTTCAGGGCGTGAGCCAGTACCGTGTGGCCCCGGCGTGGCAGCTCGCGTCGGTGACCGGCGTGTACGGCGTCACCTACCTCGTCATGCTCACGAACTGCGCTGTGGCCGAGCTCATCATCGCCGTCCGCGCTGGAGAGCGCCCGCACCTGAGGGCCTTGAGCGCCGTCGTGGGCCTGTTCTTGGGCAACCTGGCCTTTGGCGCCTGGCGGACGGCGGAGGTGGACGCCGCCGTGGCGGCCATGCCACGCATCAAGGTCAGCCAGATTCAGCAGGGCATCACCATGGAGGAGCGGATGCAGAGCTCCCCAGGTGAGGCGATGATGTCGTGGGTGAAGGCCAGCGAGCAGCTTCGTGGCCAGAAGGTCGATCTGGTGATCTGGCCTGAAGGCGCCACGCCGTACGACCCACGCATCGCCAAGGTCGGCCAGCGCATGACCTACCTCGCCAAGTACATCGACGCGCCCATCGTCTTCGGCGGCGGCTACGTCGAAGAGAAGCAGAGCCCGATCACCGGCGAGCCCTATTACGAGCAGCGCAACTCGATCTACCTGATGAGCCGCCAAGGGGAGCTGGTCACCCGCTACGACAAGATGGTGCCCCTGCCCTTCGGCGAGTACCTGCCCGGCGCCGAGACCTTCCCCATCCTGCGGGAGTGGATCCGTGGCCCCGGCAACTTCAAGGCCGGTGAGGTGCCGGTGGTGTTCTCTCTGCCCGACCGGCCGGAGATCACCTTCACCACGCCGATCTGCTACGAGGCGATCCTCTCGCGGCTGGTGCGCACCCAGCTCAGCGAGGGGCAGCTCATGGTGAACGTCACCAACGACGGCTGGTTTGGCGACACCTCGGCCCCGCACCAGCACGCCATGCTCTCCGCCGTGCGCGCGGTGGAGCTAGGCGTGCCGATTGTGCGCATCGCCTACACCGGCGTGTCGATGCGCATCTCGCCCACGGGCAAGATCGAGGACGAGACGACGCCGTTCACCGACGTGCTGCGGGTGATCGAGACGCCTGTGGGCCGCGTGCCGACGGTGTACTCGAAGATCGGCGACACCTACGCCTGGCTGAACCTCGCCGGGGTGATCGTCGGGTTTGTGCTCTTCAGACGCCGCTCGCTGGCGAATGTCACACCGCTCACCGCCTCGTCGTAAGGCTCGGACAGGACCCCACCCATGGGCGATGCCGAGACAAACGACGAGGAGCTCATGTTGCGCGTGCAAAACGGTGACGAGCGGAGCTATGAGGTGCTCTTTGAGCGCCACTCCCGCGCCGTGCACGGGCTCTTGCGCCGGAGCGGTGAGCCGCCGGAGCGCGCCGCCGAGCTCTTCCAAGACACCTGGCTCAAGGTGTACCGCGGCCGCGCCACCTACCAGCCGGGTCAACGGTTTCGTTCGTGGCTGTTCGGCATCGCGCTGAACACCCGCCGCGACGCCGCCCGCCGGGCCGGGCGCACGATCCACGAGGCTGAGGAAGACGTCAACCTCCCCACCCTTCGTGGCAACCCCGACCTCAAGCTCACCCTCGACGCGGCGATCGACTCCTTGCCAGACTCGCTGCGTGAGGCGTTTCTGTTGGGCGTGGTCTACGGGTTTGACCACAACGAGCTCGCCGGACAGCTCGGCGTGAGCCCCGACAACGCCCGCGCCCGCGTCTCCCGCGCCCGGGCCGCCCTGCGTGTGAAGCTCGGAGGTGAGGCGTGAACACGCTCCCTCCTTGGCTTTTGGACGACGGCCCGCCGATGGACGACGCCACCCGCGCCGCCGTGGGTGAGGCCGACGTCCCTCCAGAGCTCGCCGCGCGAACCCTTCGGGCCGTGCGCTCTGCGCGGGCTGAAGACGCCGCGGGGCTCCCCTCTTCCGCCCCGGCGAACCAGCCCTGGCGAGTCGGCGGTGTGGTCGCCCTCGCAGCGCTGGCCGCCGGGGCGCTCTTCGCCGTGCGTGGCGAAGATCCCGTGGGTGATCCCACGGCCCAGGTCGCCCGGGGAGATGGGGACACTGCGCCGATGGTGCACCTCAAGCTCGCCGCACGTCGTGGTGGCCAGCTTGAGCGCCTGCGTGACGGCGCGCCCTTGGCCCCGGGGGATGAGCTGATGTTCCGCGTTCAGCTCGCCGCCGATGGCTACGTGGCCTTGGTGCGCGCTGACGCCGCCGGGGTGAATGTGCTGCACGTCACGCCCCAAGGCGCGGGTGAGGCTGACCTTCGTTTGGGCGCTGATCCCCTGGCCTGGAGCGTTGACCCCGGCGATCAGAGCGGCGTCTTCGCCATCTTGAGCGCGTCAGAGCCCCTGCGCGCGGAGACGCTGCGGGATGAGCTTCGTGGGGTTGACCTCAGCTCCCCAACGGCGCTGTGCCGGGGCGCCTTGGCCCTGGGTTACCCTTGTGACGCCGCCTTCGTGGAGGTGTCGCCATGATGAGCACGCTCCTCACATTGGGCCTGGGCCTCTCTACCGTGGTCGCTGGTGAGCTCAAGCCCACGAGCGGCGGCGGACTGGACGCCGTCTACGCGCCCCAGCGGGTCGCCGTGCTCATCGGGGTAGACAGCTACACCGATCCCGCCTTGCCCGATCTGCGCTTCGCCGCAAAAGACGCTCGGGATCTGGGCCGCGTCTTGCAGTCCCAAGAGGGCGGCGCCTTCGACCGCGTGTACGTCGTCACCGGCCCCGAGGCCACGTCCCGGGCGGCGATTCAGCGGGCGATCGACTCCGCCACGGCGGATCTCCAGCGCGACGACACCTTCGTGCTCTACCTCTCGGGCCACGGCACGCTCACCGTAGACCCGGCCCAAGGAACCCGCCTGTGGTTCTTGCCCACCGATGGCCGCCTGGGCGACGCCCCACGCACGGGGCTCAGCGTCGAGTGGTTAGAGACCCGGGTGAACGAGGTCGAGGCCCGGCGGCGGGTGCTCATCCTAGACACCTGCCACAACGGCCGCGACAAGTCCTCGCTTGATCCGGCGACGGCCTCGCTGCTGGAGTCCATGCGTGGAGAGCCCCCGGCGCCGCGCTCGCTGCGGGAGGTCTCGGAGTCTGAGGCCCGGCTCTACGCCGCGCAGTATTACCAGCCCGCCATGGAGGACAAGAACCTTCAGAACGGCGTGTACACCCACTTCTTGATCGAGGCGCTCACCTTGGGCGCGGGCAAGGCCGACCTCGACCGCGACGGCCTCGTGGATGTGACCGAGGCCCACGAGTACGCCCGCGACCGCACGATCCACTTCACCGGGGGCATGCAGGTGCCCCGGGCGGAGTACCGCATCGTGGGCCGCGAAGAGATCTACCTCGCGGGAAGTGACGCCACTCGCTCCGCCGCCGAGCGCGCGCTCTTGGCCGCCACCGACGCCGTGCTCAACAACACCCGTGTGCTCATCGACGGCACCTCCCGCGGGGCCCTGCCGTCGCTCATCGCGGTAGAGCCCGGTCGCCACCAGCTTGTCCTGGAGAGCGACTCCGGCGAGGTGCTGCTCTCGCGCAGCCTACGCGTCGAGGCCGGTGAGACGGTGATGTTGACCGACCTCTTCCCCACGGGCGCGCCGCGCTGGGAGCTCTCCACCACCGCGGCCCTGCGCCAAGGCCCGGGCTTAGACACCTTCTCGCCGTGGGTGGGCGGGGTTGAGCTCGGCCGTCGCCTAGAGACCAAACCCGTCGCCCGCCTTCGCCCCGAGCTTCACCTGCGCGGCGCGGTCGGGACGGCCACGATGACCGTTGAGAACCTCACCTTGCCCGCTGAGGTGGTCGGCGGGGAGCTGAGCGTCGGCGGCGTGGCGGCCTTTGAGCTGCGCCGTGTGCCGCTCTCCTTGGGCCCGAGCCTCGACGCGGGCCTCTTGTGGCGCAGCTTCCCAGGCTACGCTGGGACTGAGCGCCAAGGCGCCCCCACGGTGATCCCCGGCGCCCGCGCCACGCTGCGCCTCGACGCGCCCCAGCCTGACCAAGGCGGCCTCAGCCAGGTCGTCCTGCGCTACGAGGTGCGCGCATTGCCGTTCACCGTGGCCGAGCAGCCTAGCTACGTCGTCGAGCAGGGCCTCGCCCTGGGCCTGTCCTTTGGCGGCCGCTGAGCGGGTCTGCCCTCGGCGCGGTATCGTGAGGCGGTGAGCCTCCTCCTCGCCCTCGTCAGCTTCACCGCCTGCACGCCTCTCGGCCCGGCGAGGCCCGATCCGCGCCCGCCGGAGCTGCCCGACGACGCGCTGACGGTGAGCCCGTCGATGCTCGATTTTGGCGAGCTGGTCGTGCTCGACACCCCCGAGGCCGCCCGCACGATCACGCTCACCAACCAGACCGACGAGGAGCTGCTCGTCGAGGGCCTCACCCACGTCTGGGGCATCGACGAGGACGTGTTTTTTGTGGACGCCCCGGCGGTGGTGCGCCTTGAGCCCCGGGCGAGCCTGCCCATCGACGTGTGGTTTCGGCCCAACACTGAAGGCCGCTGGTTAGGCACGGTGATCCCGCCCCTGGCCGTCTCACCTGTGGAGCTGATCGGCGCGGCCACCGCCCCCGTCGCGTCTCTGCGCATCACCGATCTTCACCTCGGCGCGCCCTTCGTCGGCTGCGCGGTGGACGCCACGCTGCGGCTCTCGAATGAGGGCTCAGAGACCCTGGAGGTCTACGGCGCCGAGCGCGCGGGCTCCGGCGACTTCACCCTCTTGGACGTGCCCACAGGCAGCTTGGCCCCGGGCGATCTCATGGAGCTGCCCGTTCGTTTTGCCCCCACCGGCGCCGGGGAGCAGTCGGCCACGGTGCAGGTGTTCACCAACGACCCGGCCTCCCCCGTCGCCGCGCTCACCCTCACCGGCCTCGGCGTGCCCGGCAGCGGGGTGGTGGAGACGCCGCTCTATGTGCCCGGGGCCAAGGCCGACGTGCTGCTGGTGATCGACGCCGGATCGGAGATGTGGGGGACTCTGTACGCCGCGCAGTCCGCCGCCAGCGCCTTGTTCTCGGCCTTAGACGACGGCGGCGTAGACTGGCAGGTGGCCGTGGTGAACGGCGTGTCGAGCTGCTCGGCCACGGTGGATCCGTACCTACGCGCCGATCAGGTGCGGGACTACAGCCCAGAGGCCATCGCGCCGCTCCTCGCCTATGGCCTCGTGCCTCAGAGCCAAGGCACCCGGGCGCTCTTGTCCTTGGCCGCGGCCACCCTTGAGCGCACGGACTCCGGCGACTGCTTGGAGGGCTTCGTGCGCAGCGGCGCCCAGCTCCACGTGGTCTTGTTGACCCGCGGCGCCGAGGCCTCCCCCGACCCCACCGACAGCTACGTCAGCGCGATCGAGGCCCGGCTGCCCGACGAGGTAGACCTGGTGATCTCCGCGCTCACGGGCCAAGACTCCGGCGGCTGTGTCGGCGGCGGAAAGGCCATTGAGGCCGCGACGCTCACCGGGGGCGAGGCCCTGGACGTCTGCGGCAGCACGCCCTGGGAGAGCCTGTGGGCCCAGGTCGCCGGGGTCTCCGCCGCCGCCGGGAGCGGCGTGATGACCCACACCTTGGAGCAAGAGCCCGTCGTGGCGACGCTCTCCGTTCGCGCCGAGGGCCGCGCGCTCACGGCCTGGACCTACGACGCCGACGCCCGCGCCCTGCGGGTGAACGGCGCGGTCGAGGGCCTCAGCGTCGGAGAGCCCTTGGAGGTAAGCTACCTTGAGGCCCTGGCCTGCCAGGAGTGAGCGTCGATGAGCACCGCGGAGCGTGTCGCCCCCCCCTCTAGCCAGGCGATGTCCGTCTCGGGCCGCGCCCGGTGGATCCTCTTGGGCAGCCTCGCCGTCACCGCCGTGCTCTACGCGATCCCTGGCGGGTCCATCGCCATCTGGCCGCTGTTGTTGCTCTCGACCTTGGCCCATGAGCTCGGCCACGGGGTGACGGCGATCCTCGTGGGCGGCACCTTTCACCAGTTTGAGATCTTCGCCAACGGCTCTGGCGTGGCCTCGTCAAGCTGGCCTGAGGGCGCTCTCAACACCGCCTTGGTGAGCGCCGGGGGCCTCGTCGGGCCGTCGATCGTCGCCGCCTTCGGCTTCTTCATGGGCCGCCGCCCCCAGACCGCCAAAGCCGCCATGGCCTTCGGCGGGCTCACCCTGCTCATCGCCGATGTGTGGGTGGTGCGGAACGTCTTCGGCTTCGCCTTTGTGGGTGTGGTCGCGGTGTTGAGCCTCGTCTTCGCGATGCGCGCCTCGGCCCGCGCCAACCAGAACATGCTCGTGTTCTTGGCCACCCAGCTCGGCCTCTCGGTGTTCTCCCGCGCCGACTACCTGTTCACCCCCGTCGCCCACACCGGCGCCGGGGTGATGCCCTCGGACGTCGCGCGTATCGCCGAGGCTCTGTGGCTGCCGTACTGGATCTGGGGCGGGCTCTGCGCGGTGTTCTCGGCGCTTGTGCTGATCCTCGGGCTGCGGGCGTATCTGCGGTGAGTGAGCCTTAACTGACCATAAGTCAGTTATGCGTCAACGTCCAGGTCTCTAAGCCCTCCAGGGCGCTGAGCGCCGACACCTGGTCGGACCACTCCCGAGACGAGGCGCTTGGCGGTGCGCTCCCGCGTGAGCTTCACTCCCACAATCAGCGCGCGGAGCACCCGCGGGAGCGGGGCCCGCTGGCCTCAACGACGGCGGTGGCGTCGGCGTCGCCCTGCCAGGCGTCAAGCAGGGGTTGGGCGAGGTTTGACCCAATTCCTGCGAAGTGCTGACCGACCCCATAACGCACCCCCTTCCGCCCAGGGACTAGAGGGGGTACGAAGCCGCCGTGTTTCTGCTGTAGGTCGGCCCAAGACGCTCCTGGAGGCTCCGTGACGCAAGAAGACTGCTTTCGTCCTTTGTTTATCGAGGGCATGGGCCGCTACCTGCCCGCCCAATGCATCGACAACGCCGCCCTCTCTGAGATGGCGGGGATGGACTACCACCAGATTGAGCGGCGCAACGGGGTGCGGACGCGGCACTTCGCCGATCGGGCGGCGGGCGAGACGGCGCCGGAGATGGGGGCACGGGCGGCGCGGGCGGCGCTGGAGCAAGCGGGCTGCACGATGGCGGACGTGGATCTGATCATCAGCGCGTCGGGCACCTCACACCAGTTCATCCCCGATCAGGCGGTGTTCATCCAGCAGTCGCTGGGGGCGGGGCGGAGCGGGATCTCCTGCTTCAGCGTGCACACGAGCTGCCTGAGCTTCTTGACGGGGCTGGACATCGCCGCCAGCCACCTCGCGACCGGGCGGTACCGGCGCATTCTGCTGGTGACGTCGGAGCTGGCCTCGGCGGGGCTGAACCTGAAGGACCCGGAGTCGGGTCCGCTGTTCGGGGACGGGGCGGCGGCGGCGGTGCTGCGGCTGCCGGAGGCGGGGGTGCCCTCGGGGGTGGTGCGCTGCCGGTTCGAGAGCTACGGCGACGACGCGGAGCTGACGGGCGTGCCGGGATCGGGGACAAACCTGCCTGCGCACGATCCGGCGACCCCGGCGGACGCCAGCTACTTCCGCATGTCGGGGCGGGGGCTCTTGCGGCGGGCGCTCCAGCACATCCCGCCCTTCCTCGCGGCCTTTTACCCAGAGCTGGCGCGCGGGGAGGACGACGGGGCGGCGTACATCCTGCACCAAGCCAGCCGGGCGGGCTTCCAGCTCGTGGAGTCGATCGGGCTGCCGCCGGAGCGGGTGGTGCGGACGCTGGCGGAGTACGGCAACTGCGTGGGGGCGTCGATCCCGCTGACGCTGATGAAGGCGGTGGAGACGGGGGTGCTGCGGCGGGGGCAGCGGGCGGCGATGATGGGGACGGCCGCGGGCGTGACCTATGGCGGGATGATCCTGGTCTACTGACTTGAGCTGCTGATCTTTTTGAAGGGAGGTGCGGCGTGCCTTCGGCTCAGTTTTATGGCCTCTCGCTGATGGGGCTGTACGCGGTGGTGATCCTGGAGGTGCTCCTCTTGGGGCGCTGGAAGGGGCAGCCGATGAGGTGGCGTGAGGTGGCGGTCAACATGAACAGCGGCCAGGCGGTGCTTTGGCTGCTGCACGGGGCGCGGATCCTGATCTACGCCTGGGTGTACAGCCACGCCTCGCTGGGGCTCTTGGCGGAGCTGCCGATGGTCGTCGTGCTGCCGATCAGCTTCTTGCTGTGGGACTTCGCGTTCTACGCCTCGCACCGGGCGCACCACACCTTCCCGCTGCTGTGGGAGGTGCATGCGGTCCACCACCAGGGCGAGGCGTTCAACATCTCGCTGGCGGTGCGGAACGCCTGGCTGCAGGTGCTGACGCCGACGCCGTTCTTCCTGGCGCTGGCGCTGATCGGGGTGCCGGTGGAGGTGTACCTGACGGTGGGGGCGCTGCACTACACAATCCAGCTCTACAACCACAACGGCCTGTTCATCGAGCCGAGCCCCCTGGACGCGCTCATCGTGACGCCCCGGCACCACCGGCTGCACCACGCCAAGCACCCGGCCTACCGGGATCGGAACTTCGGCAGCTCGCTGGTGATCTGGGATCGGCTGCTCGGCACCTTCGCCGCGGAGCGGCCCTCGCTGCCGGTGGACATCGGCCTCGACACGCCGCCGCGCACCGAGAACCCGCTGTGGCTCAACCTCGCGCCGCTGACCGACCGCCTGGGGTGGACGCCGCGCGCGCCCGCGCAGCCAGCGCAGGCGGGCGCGGGGTGGCTGATGGCGGGCAGCGTGCTGCACTTCATCCTGCTCTGCCAGGTCATCATGCTCCCGACGGCGCTGGCGTGGCCCCGGGGGGCGCTGATGGCGTTCATCATCGTGGGGACGCTGCTGCTCGGCGGGGCGGCGGACGGGCAGCGCGGGGCGATCTGGGGGTGGGCGATCCTCGCGGCGGCGGGCTTTGTGGCGAGCGTCGGCACGCTCAGCCTGGTCGGCGCGGGATCGGCGCTGCTGCTCGGGCTGGCGCTGCTGCACGGCCTCTATGGGCTAAGAGCACTGCAGGCCGCCTGATCCCTGCCGGCGCTGGCGACGACGCCCTCGGCGGGGTCATGGCTGAAGAGGACGAGGCCGAGGTCGGTCAGCGCCGCGCCGCGCAGGCGATCCCGGCGGCCGCGCAAGAGCACGACGCTCGGATTGAGGTCGCGGGCAAGGGGCGCATTCTGAGGACAGCGGCGGCTTAGGGAGTCTTGGACTTGGCTTTGCGCGGGCCGGGCGGCCACACCGCGAGCCGCTCGAAAGAGGCCGCCGTCGCGAGCTGGGTGTCGTATGTGACGAACGTCCAGCCCTCCTCCGGCTGGTCAGCGACGAGCGCGAGGGCGGTGGCCAGATGCAACGCGTCGAGGCTCTTGAGACCGTGGGCTGCGGCGAGGATCCCGGCGTCGGTCGCGAGCCCAGCGTCGACATCAATGGTGGTGATGCTCTCGAAGTCCAACATCGCGGCCGCCTCGATCTTGGCGAGCCACTCCAACGTCAACCGGCGTTCACGCCGCACGCGGCCCAAGGTCGAGCGCACCTCGACCAGCGCGAGCACGGAGGCGCAGCGCGCTTCTGCGCGTTGAAACTCGAAGCGTACCGCCTCGGAGTGCTCTTCTTGAAGCCAGAGCTTCGCCAACGCGCTCGAATCTAGAAAGAGCTTCACCGACGGTCCTGGATGAGCATCTCAGAGAACGTCGGCCCCTCACCGTCGAGCGGAACAGGCTTGAAGTCAGCGACCGGGGCGCCCGAGGCGAGGTTGTAAGTGAGCGTTCGTACCCTTCGGGGCAACGAAGGAGAAGGCTTCGTCTCCCGCGTGCTCGTGAGGCGCTGCCTCGGCGGGGTGGCCTCGTGGCCCTTCTTTGACTGCATGGCGGGACGCTCCGGTGGGAGGGGCTCCCATCACTATAGCCGGTGTCGAGGGCCCCTCGGCGTGGCCGCGGTGTTGTGCCTCGGGCTTACGGGCGGTTCTGCGGTGACCCGATCAACAACTGACCATTGGTCATTTCGGCGCCAAGGTCCAGCCCTCTAAGCCCTCCAGGTTGCTGAGCACCGACATCTGCGCCCCGACCACGCGCGGGCTCACGGCGCTCACCTGGTCGGACCACACCAGAAACGACGCGGGACGAGCGGCGTAGACCCTCGCCAAGACCTCTCGGGTGGCTGCCTGGGCCTCGGCGGGGTTGGTCGCGCGGCGGGCGGCGTCGATGAGGCGGTCGGTCTCGGGGTCGCTGTACGACATCCAGTTGTAGGGGCCGTCGCTGCGCCACTCT
>Ga0066604_10001157_pt1 | contig 15031 bp, 10 predicted proteins | sample Higcelwee11metaG_FD_59501 | JGI IMG/M metagenome (GOLD analysis project Ga0066604, IMG submission 59501) | Freshwater pond sediment microbial communities from the University of Edinburgh, under environmental carbon perturbations - High... | ecosystem: Environmental > Aquatic > Freshwater > Pond... | reverse complement strand
TGAGGTGGTGGAACCAGGCGTCGGGGTCGGTGCGCTCGTGGGGCGGGAGCTTCTGCATGAGGCCCGCCGCCCACTCGCGGCGCTGGAGGGCGTGGGCCAGATCGCCGTGGCGGTCGGCGAAGAGGCGGTGCAGGAGGGCGATGAGGGATGGGGAGACCACGGGCATTGAGGCGGGGCTCTTGGGGGGGAGCGTGGCGTTGAGGGGGTTGGGGAGGGCTATGGCGGGTCGGGGGGGCACAACAACAGGCGGAAGCCGACGCGCGAGTTCGTGAACGAGGGCTCGAACGAGAACCGGCGCGCGGAGCGCGCGACCCCGGGCCTGTCGTTCCAGCATCCGCCGCGCACAACGCGCTTCGCGCCACCGCTGGCAGTTTCTGCCAAGGTCGCCGAGCCGTCGAAGGTCGAGGCGGTGGCGCGTTGGGTGTAAGTGCCGCTGTCGTAGGCATCGAAGACCCACTCCCATACGTTGCCGTGCAGGTCGCAGAGGCCCCACGGCTGCTTGGGCGCTGTGCAGACGTCGTGCGTCTTGCGGCCGCTGTTGCCGCCCTCATCGGTATAGCTGCCGTACCACCCCGCCAACGCCAAGGCCGCCTCGTCGTCACCCGTGGCGTAGGCTGTCGTCGTGCCCGCCCGCGCGGCGTACTCCCACTCGGCCTCAGTGGGCAGGCGATAACCATTGGCGCCGTCGATCCAGCGCACGGCGCAGCCGTCGGTGATCTCGTACACCGGGGCGCGACCGTCGAGCCGCGAGAGCGCGTTGGCGAAGCGGGTCACGTCGCACCAGCTCACGCTCTCGACGGGCAGCTTGTCGCCCTTGAAGAGCGAAGGATCCTCGTTGAGCCCCGCAGCATCTACGTCCTTCTTGGCTTTGGCGGCCTTGACCACGGCGCGCCACTGCGCCTGGGTCACCTCCGATTTGCCCATCAGGCAGCCCGCGACCTTGACGGGGTGCTGGGGGTGCTCGTCGGCGAAGCCAACGCCGTCGGGGCTACCCATACAGAATTGGCCAGCGGAGAGGCCCACGAAGGGCATGTCCAAGCCCTTGATGTTGGGCTTGTGTGTCTCGCCCGTTGGCCCGCCGAGTGCTGGGAGTTCGCAAGGCCCGATGACGGGCGCGGGGTCCACCTCGGCCACGGGCTCGACGGGCGCAGTCTCCTCCTCCCCAAACTTCACCCAGGCTCCTACGACGCTGAGGACAACCACCAGGGCCCCGAGGCCACGCCAGCCCCAACCTGGCGATGTCCGCTCCGACTCCACCGGATTCACCGCCACGAAGCCCAAGGTAGACGACGTGAAGTCTGGGACGGCCTCGGCGACGGACGCAGACGACCGGGGCGCCTCAGACGGCGGCGGCGGTTGAGGAGGCGGGGCCTCGGCAGCGGGCGAGGGCTGGGGCGCCGTGGGTGGCGGTAGCCTCACCGCGGCTGGGCTTGGTGGGCCATGAGGCGCGGCCTCCACCGCCCGCGCGCTGAGCCCCACACCAGGCGCGCCGCCCTGAGACGCCCCCAAGTTAACGCTCGGCGCCTCAACCGCCTTAGACGTTAGGCTCTCCCCTAGTGGTCCGTTGATAACGGGGTTTGGGTGCCGCATCGCGGCATGCTGAGCCTCACCCGGCGGCTCCGCCACCGCTTGCGCCTCCGCACCCACCCCCGTTGGCGCCACACGCGCCACGCCCAGCTCCCGCAGCAATTCGGCCACGCTCGCCGGGCGATCCATCGCGGAGGTGCTACAAGCGTGCAGTACCAGACCAACGAGGGCCGGAGGGGCCGCGCTCAGCTCCGAGCGCACGATCGCTGCGTCCGCGATGTTGATCTGGGAGTGCCTACCAAGGAGCAGGAAGTGCAGGATCCGCCCCAAGGAGTACACGTCCATCAGGACGGTGGGGCGGACCGCCTTGCCCATCTCGGGCGCCATGTACCCCAGGGTGCCCACGGTGAGCGCCGTGCTGAGAAAGGTGTTTTGATTCACGTGGGCGGTGTCGAAGTCGATGATCACGGGCGCGCCAGTGAGGTCGACCATGATGTTCGCGGGCTTCAGATCGCGGTGAAATACCCTTTCGGCGTGGGCGAACTGTATCGCCTCGCAGATCGCCTTAAAGAAGTCGAGCCGCCGGTCGAGCGTCCAGCTCGTGAGATCGGTAGCCTCCAGGGTGGCGCCGTCGATAAACGGCATCGTTAACGCCAGCTGATCCTTGGCGACAGAGAGCACCCGCACAAGCGAGGCGGGACCGCGGCTCTTCTTAAACTGCTCCATCGCCCGAACCCCACGCCTGAAGCCCCACACTGCCATGTGGGTCTTGAGCTGCTCGGGCCGGAACACCTTTACGGCGACGACCTGTCCGTCCGGGGCACGCCCCCGCCACACCGTCCCGAAGGCGCCGCTTGCGATGCGCTTCTCTAATATGGCCCCGGCAACAATGGCGCCTGTTTGCGGCGGCGGCGTGTCCGTGAGGCGCGACACCACCTTATTGATGTCATCGTCGATCTTGTCGATCTCTTCGAAATCATGCTTGTCGCGCTCCAAGCGAGCGCGGCTAATTTGTAGCTCCTCCAACTTATCCAATAGTTCAAGGCGATCGTCGTGGGACACTGGGTCTACAAGCTGGGCCTCGGCGGCGCGGAGCGCGGGCGCTTTGGGGGAGCGGCGCAGGGGCAGGGTCGCGACGCCGTCGGGGGCCTTCTGGTAACGGTTGCGGTCGGGGATCCATGCGTGGCCGTCCCAGACGCGGAAGTGGACGTGAGCCTCGCCGCGCATGGGGTCGAGCTCTATAAGCTGGTAAACGCTTGCCCACTTGGAGCCTGCGTACGAGGCTCCCGCGGCAAGCTGGAGCAGGTCAGGAGCGGGGGCGCTCTCGATACGGGCCTCCTCCTGGTGGAGGTGACCACTGAGAATGACGCCGCAGCGGCGACGGATGGCCCCTTCGGACTGCTGGTCGCGCTCGTGGAGGTAGGCAAAGGGGTGATGCAACAGCGCGATGGTGAGGTCGGCGGCCTCGGCCCCGGCGAGCAGCTCGTTGCATTGCCATTGGCTCAAGGTGACGTTTTTCCCGTCGTCGTCTGAAGACGAGAACAAAGCGGAGTTGAAGCCCGCAAGGTGGACGGTGAGCCCCTGGATCGTGGAGCGCTCGGACCACCAAGGGACTGTGAGGCCGGGGTGGAAGGTCCGGGCAAAGGCGAGGTACGCAGCTTGTCGGTCGAGGAGCAGGGCGCGTTCGTTGGGGTCGGAGAGTACCTCGCCTATGCTATGGTCGTCCGCGCCGAGCAGGCCCGTGGCGAGCGCGCTCGCAGCTCTGGTAATGCTCGCCCGGTGAACGTCGTGGTTGCCCGGCACGACGCGGACCTGTCTGGAGGTGACCCCCGCCGACGGGGCGAGGTGCTCCGTAAGCCAAGTCGTCGCTTGGGTGTACTCGTCAGCGGTGCCGAAGTTGGCGATGTCGCCGGTCACCACGACGAGGTGGAACTCGCCGACCTGGGCCCGTAGCTTCGCAACGTCTGCTGCGAGGCAACCCAACAACGTGCCCGGGCCCCAAGCCGTCTTCGCCGAGAAGTGCAGGTCGGAGAGGTGGAGCACGCGGAAGGGGCTCCACACCGGCAGAGGCGCGGCGCTGCCGCGGGAGGGCGGAGGAGCGATGGGCCCACCGGGAGCGGGCGGCGGGGTTGCGGCGGGTGTCGTGGGAGACGGAGCCGTCGCTGGGCTCGGCTCGGTGGAGAGGGGCGTTGGCGCCTTGGAGCGCAGGATTCGCCACGCCAAGCCGAGCAAGATCAGCAGCGCCGCGATGACCACGATGATCAAGAAGCCGAATATGACGGAGACGATGATGGTTGACCAAGGGAGCGTGTCGGACAGCGTCCGGGCGCCGTCCCCGAGCATCGACGTGGACGGCGGCGGGTGGTAGTTGGCCTGCCAAAACTGATGTGCGGCCAGCAGAAGCCCGGCGAGCGTCGCGCAGAAGGCAGCGAAGGCCACGAGAAGGTTCGGCAATGACCATTTGGCGAAGTTGTCGAACCGCTGCAACAGGTCCACGCTCACCTCAACCGACCGGGCGCGCCACGCAGCCCAGCGCGCCAGCATAGCAGGTTGGCGGGGCGAAACGAGCGGACTAGGCGTCGCCGGACGATGCCGCTCCTCCGGTCAACGCAGGACGCAGGGGCGCGGCCTAGTCAATCGGATCCGTGTCATGCAGCACGCCCAGCGTCATCTCCGGCAACGTCACCGAGTCGCCAAGCCCCCCATCCCGCACCGTCAGCTTGAACACATACGGCCCCGACACATCCGCCGTGAAGCTCGCCGTCGCCGTCGTCCCACCGCTGATGTCCGCATCCCCCAGCACCGACCCCGACGGTCGGCTCACGAGCTGCCACCTGAACCGCAGCGCGTCCCCATCCGGGTCGCTGCTCCCGCTGCCGTCGAGCTTCACCGTGCCCAACAGTCCGAGGCTCCGCCTGCTCGTGGCCTCGGCCTCCGGCGCCTGGTTCTTGCCCCAGGGCTTCTTGCTGCCGAAGCTCGCCCCGCCAAAGCTCACCGCGCCGAAGCTGCCCGCCCCGGCCCTCTGGGCGACCTCACCGACCAAAGCCACGGTCTCCGCCACGTCGCACCGGCCCCAGCGGTCGTAGACCTCCACGCCCAAGCGGTACTCCCCCTCGGCGCTGGGCACGAGGAGCGCGGCCTCGGTGTCGGCGTCGAGCAGCTCCGCCCCCTCCGGCCCATCAAGAAGCGTCCAGGCGTAACGAATGCCCTCGCCAGTCGAGGCGCTGGCGTCGAGGAAGAAGACCTCACCAGGGGAGCCGGTCACGCGGGCGCCTGCGTCGGCGGTGGGCGCGTCGCCTGCGGGGGCGCAGGCGGTGAAGGTGAGCAGGCTGAGGAGCACGAGGGCGCGGGGCATGTCGTCCCAGAGTCAGAGATCGCCCTTCTTCTGGGCGGAGTTGAAGTAGTCAGGGGTGCCGATGCCATCGAAGAAACCCGCGAACGCGGGGCTCTTGGCGACCTGAAAGAACGCCTTCCGATCGACGACGAAGAGGTGTCCGAAGTGCTCCAGCGCCGTCTGGTTGTCGCCGAGGCGATGGTAGGCCACGATCAGGTTGGCGTGGGCGTACCCTGGGCTCTCGCGCAGGACGCTCTCTGCGAGGCGTTTGTGCGCCGCCGCGACCTCATCATCCTTCGTGGCCTGCACAACGTCCCACAGCACATCCAGGGCATGACGCCGCGCCAGCTCGGGCTCCGCGCCGTCCGCCATCGCCAGCTTGAGCAAGTCCTGGGCGAGCTCTAGATTCCGCCCATGCTCCGCCAGCCGCGCGTGCGTGCCCAAGGCCAACGCCATCCGAAGCGCGTCGCCCGCCTTCACCACCGTCTCCCCGGCCTCCATGAGCAAGCGCTCGGCCACCAGCTCCATGTCGCCGGTCGGCTGGCCGTTCTGCCGCAGGAGCCAGGCGTGGTGCAGCCGGGCGTCGGCCACGTCGATCAGCACGCGCTCATGGGCCTCGCGGATCTCTCTGGCCCGAAGCGCGGCGAGGAGCGTGTGCCCGTGCTGATCCATCAGCGCCGCCAAAGGGTCGGGCTCCGAGAGCCGGAACTTCTGAATCGCGTAGCGGAAGACATACGCGAGGTTGTTCACGTCACAGACGGGCGACTCGGCCACGGCGCGCACGGCCTGCACCACGGCGACGCGGGAGCCTTCGACCACCGCCATCGTCTTGCGGTAGAACTCCAGCGCCTCGTCCTTGTTGTCGAGCAAGAGCTGGCCGAAGCCGTCGAGCAGCCGCGCCGGGTCGCGCTGGGCCTGGGCCTCCTGAACGCGGGCCTTGGGGTCGGGGTGCAGGAGGCCGTGCTGGGCGCGAAGGTGGTGCGCGAGGCGCGTGAAGTCGGCCAAGAGAGGCGCGGCGCCGGGCAAGGCGCGGAAGTCGGCAGGGGTGAGGTCGTAGAACGTCAGCTCGGGCAGGGCCTTGAGGTGGTGCAGCCACGCCGCGTTGTCGGCCTCGGCGTCTCGACCCTTGGCGCCCATACGCTCGCAGAGGTGGACCGGCATGGCCTCACCCCGAAGGGCGCCCAGCTCGGCGAGGGATCGTTGTGTGCGCCGCAGCGACGTGCCCTTGGCGCTGGTGATGAGCACGAGCACGTCGAGCAGGTTCGCCGCCACGGCCACGCCGAAGGGGGTGTCGAGCGGGGGCAGGCTCACGAGCACGAGGTCCGCCATCCGCCCGTTCAGCTCGACCCGCTGCAACCGCTCCCGCACCGAGGTCACGAGGCTGGCCCCCGGCGCGACCGGGCGGCGCGACGGCATCTCGTCATAGGCCGGGACGACGGCCACGAGCCCCGCCGAGAGATCCTTGTGGAGCGCGGCGCCCAAGGTCTCCGTCACCACCACCGCCCCAGGCCGCGCCCCGCGATCCCGCAGAAGCTCCACGAAGGGCGCGTCGTCGCCCCTCTGCGGCTGCGCGTGGGCGAGGCTCGTGAGCGCCAGATCCGCCGGTTCGGCGTCTACGACAAGCACCCGGTAGCCCTGGGCCGCCCAAGTGGCCGCCGTGACCAGCACGCCGTAGGGCAGGCCGTACCAGCTCGCTTCCGAGGCGACACCAATGAGCTTAGGCGCGGGCATCCGATGGCTCCGAGGGAGGTGGCGCGAGTGTAGCAGGGTTGGCGTTGGGGTCAAGATGTGGCCGATCGGAGATGCGGCGTTCTCCGTAAGGGCGCAGACAGGGGGCGGGCGGGGCTGGGGCCCGGTGGAGGGTGGGCCCTCAACGTGTTCCTGGAGCGCGACTCCTTGGCGAGGCTCGCGCTGCGCATCGAGGACCCACTCGTGGCCGAAGGGCGTCCGTCGCGGCCCGCCAACGTGGACGCCGCAATCTTCTCGGCCCCTGGCCTTGAAGGGAGTACACCTACGCGCTCCTGCCTCGGGTGCGTCGGATGTGTGAGCTGCATGGCCTACGGCTGTTCGTGCTCCAGAAGCACGACCCCGCTATCGCTGAGGCCTATCTGCGCCAGCTCCCGCCGCCGGGCGACCCCGCCCGCGTCGAGGCCCTCGCCGCTCGACCGTGGCGTGAGGCCGAGCCCACCACCATCGAGGAGCGTGCCTAGAGCGGCTGGTATCACCTTCGGCCCGGCATCTTGGAGGACTACCAGTCCCGGCAGACGATCGCCGCGCGGGGGTCGAAGGACTGCACGGTCAACCACAAGATCGAGCCGATCCGCAAGCTCATCAACGATCTGGCGCTTGCCCGCTTTGGCGTCGGCAACCGGGCCTGGGGCGCCCTGGTGCGGGCGGGGCAGCGGAGGCCACACCTGAGCCTCGTCGGGATCGCGGCGGACGAGATGCCCCGGCTGCACCTCGGTCACCCGCAGGAGGGCGGCGATGGTCCGTGGTTCGTGACCGAGGCGTATCCGCTCGTCGAGTTGGGCGTGAGCAAGGCCGACGAGGACACGATCTTGATCCGACACGGCCTGAGCCACGCCCGTAAGTCGGGCTGCGCGATGTGCCCGTTTCAGCCGGTCGGCTGGTATTGGGCGCTGCGGGATACGGACCCAGAGGGCTGGGCCGCCGTCGTGGCGTATGAGCGCGTGGCGCTGGCGCGGAACCCGAGGATGTTCATCGTCGGGCAGGCGCCGATCGGCGAGGCCGTGGCGGCGTGGAGGGCGAAGCACCCGAGGGCGACGGTGGAGGAGGTGCTGGGGAAGACGTACGCGCGGTGTGGGGTGGGGGTGGGTGGTTAGAACGAGATCAAGCCGTCCTCGGGCCATGGCCTACTGCGAGGTGGCCGAGATGGGGAGCACATAGAGCGGGTCGAGCAGCGGCTGGCGGTGATGGAGGAGCGCATTGAGGCCGCAACGTCGCCCGAGGATCGGTTGGACGAGGTGGCACATGCGGTGATCCAGCTCGCGCGTGGGGGTCGGGCAGTTGCAGGAGGAGTTCGACGTGCTGGTGCGGGCGATTGAGGACTGACTTCCGCCGAAGCGGCCCGCTGCGCCCACAACGACTGCATGGACGGGGCCGCGAGGCGCCACCAACAGCTCTCCCAGCACCGTCCGGCCACCATCAGCCGCCGCCTCGCGCTCGCCCACCGGATCGCCGAGGAGATCGACGCAGGCCGCTACGCCGACCACGCCGACCACCCCTGCCATCACGGCCTGACCCGCGCCCGGCCCACCCAGCTGATGAACCTCCTCCTGCTCGCCCCGCCATCCAGGAGGACGTCCTCTGCCTCGAGTACCCTGCCGGCCGCGAGCCGATCGCCGAGCGGACGCCGCGCCGCCTGCTCGAGAGCTTAGTTCTTGCGCGCCAGCGGGCGCTGTGGGCGGAACTGCGGGCGGTGTTGGGGTAGGTTCGAGCGCCATCTCCGGCCAGCCACCCGACGCTAACCGAGCCTCGCCGATCTTCGTCGCGCTTGAGCGCTCCCCGCAGAGCGTGATACCGTAGGACCGCGCCCACAGTGGGCGCAAGCGAGCGTCTGCGTTTTTCGCCCTGCTGGAGCCGGTCAATGCACGAGAGCGTCTGATGGAGCATGGGCTCTACAAGGCAGCCGCACTGATGTTGTCTCCTCAAGACGCACGCGGTCTTGCTGGGCAACATCGGGTGCTCAGCGATGCGGCCTCTGCCAAAAACCTGTTCGCTCAGTTCGCAGGCCAGCTACTTGCGGACGCAGAGGTATGACAATGCTGCCCCCACACGTCGAACCGCGGGCGGCGTCTATCACCAACTTGATGCCGACTGACGGTTCGCGTCGCGCTCCAACGTGGCGCTCGTCGGCTGTTGGTGCAGAGCGGTCCCAGGAGTTCCGTGATATCGGCCTTGGCCTTCGGTTTCTGGCTCCAGTCTCGGGTCCCGAGCAGGAGATGGTCAACGACGTGCTCGACACGCTGCGAGCCGACGTGGGTCGCGCGCGTCGGTTGACCGTGTTCTGCCAGCCCTCGCTCGAAACCGGCTTCCCCGATGTGGTCGCCGTGGTTTGGCGGCCGACCGTGGCGCGCACCTGGTCGGAGGAGAGGGAGCATCTGCAGGCTGCGCACCTTCGATTGCTGCACGCGCTGGCGATTACCGGGTGGACGGATATCGAGTTCCTCGAGGGAGTCTTCCGCTGCCGCCTGGGGCGAACCCTCGATCTTCTCAACGACCTCGGCCTGGTGGTCCGGACCGCCAAGCGGTGCAGGGCTCGGTCCCTGCCCAGCATCTTCGCAGTCGACCAGATCATCGCGATCGAGGCAAAGATGTCCTGGTGGCAACGCGCGGTGGTGCAGGCTGGCGCCAACGTATGGTTTAGCTCCGAGTCGCACGCGCTGTTACCGGCGATACCCAACTCGGACGCGCTGATCGAGACGGCGCGTCGATTCCAGGTGGGTGTGCTCGCGTTCGATGCCTCGCGCCCGACCGCGTTCTGCGACGCCCCCCAACGTCCAGTGCCACTCTCGTACGGCTCGTGGCTCTTCAACGAGTGGGTGTGGCGAATTGCACGCCGCTGCGGCGAGCTCTGAGGCAAGGAGATGAACGTGGATATCGCATGGATCGAATCGCAGTTCCCCACTCTCTCGGGGCTCACGCCGCTGGCTCAGGGCGGACAGAAAGTCGTCTTCTCGGCGACGCACCCCATCGAGGGTGATGTCGTCTTGAAATTACTGTTGAGGGCCTCTGGGGAGGAGCGCCTCGAACGGGAGGTGCTGGCCGGCGAGCTCATCGACTGCCCCCGCGTCCCACGGATCTTCGAGACCTCGTCGCTGAATACTCCTCTAGGACAGTGCATTTGGCTTCGCGAGCAGCGGGTGGCAGGAACTACGCTGCGGACGCCCCTTGGGGACGGCCCCTTCGCCATGAACGCGGTCCTGGCGTTGGGAACTCAGTTGCTCGAGGCGCTCGAAGCCGCAGAGGCGAAGCGGATCGTTCACCGCGACATCAAGCCCGAGAACGTCATGGTCGATGGCAATGGCGACTTCTGGCTTCTCGACTTCGGGCTCTCACGACACCTTGACCTTGAGTCGCTGACCGCGACGCAGCACGCCTTCGGCGTGGGCACCTTTGGCTACTCGGCCCCGGAGCAGATGAAGAACCGAAAGCGCGAAATCGACTCTCGCGCCGACCTGTTCGCGTTGGGCGTGCTCATGTACGAGTGCGCCACGGGCCGGAATCCCTTCATCGTGGGTGCGCGCGATGCCCTCGAAGTACTCCGTCGCGTCGAGAAAATGCCGCTTCCTCTGGTCTGCGTGGAGTACGACCGAAACGCCGCGCTGCAAGACTTCATCAGCGCGCTCACCCAGAAGTATCCCTCCCAGCGCCCGGACTCCGTCCGCCAAGCGGTGGCGTGGTTCGACGACGTGCGCGCCGCGCTCACCGGCCAGGCATCCTGATCACGAGGAGAAGCAGATGGAACTCGGACTTCAGTACGGATGGGGAATGAAGGATCACTGCCGAACCCTGCTCAAGGCGTGGGGCGGAGGCTGCGTCGTGCTCAGCCCGCGAGACCTCAACCCCAAGCAACTGATAGCTTTCGCGGACGAGATTCAAGGCATCCCCGGTGGACGGCTCCTTCTCGACCCGCAGTTCTACCTGCCACGAAGTGACCACGAGCGCCTGACGTCGCATAACTACTGGCCGTCCGCCTACCAGACGAACACGTTCTTCAGCGGGCCAGGCATCGCCGACATGATTCGGGATGTCATTCAGCTGACGCGCCAACTCGGCTGCGAAGCCTTCATCGTGCCCGGCCTTTTAGCAACCCAAGTAGACCAAAACTGGCTCGACAGCACCCGCGAGTTCGCTCGAGCCGCCCTGGCGGCTAACTCGGGCCTTCCCGAGTACCTCACGGTCGCCCTTGGGTGGGAGCCTATGCGCTCAAATGAGGCCATCCAGGAAGTGCTCGAGGAGCTTCGTTCACTGGACCTTCCGGGTGTCTACCTCTTGGCAGAGCACCCGAACGGCCAGTACTTGGTTGACGACCCTGTGTGGCTCTCAAATCTCTTCGAACTCGTTGCTGGACTTCGGCTCCTGGGTAAGCGAGTGATTGTCGGCTACTCGAACCATCAACAGCTCTGCCTCGCCGCGGCGGGGGCGAACATGATCGCCTCTGGAACCTACATCAACGTGCGGGCAATCTCCACCGACCGATTCATGGCCGCCCAGGACGACGAAATCCACCGAAAGGTGCCCTGGTACTACGCGCCAACGACGCTTTCGGAGTTCAATATTCCCTTTTTGGATATGGCTGACCGCGCCGGAATTCTTCCGAAGATGCTGCCCCCGCAGAGTTTCGGCACGACGTACTGCGCGTCGCTATTCCAGGGTCTACAGCCCACCTCTGTTGGGTTCGGTGAGCGAGACGCGTTCCGTCACTATTTGGACAGCCTCCGGCACCAGACGCGGGGCGCACGCGCGGCGACCTTCAACGATACGATCACGTTACACCAGCGGATGCTGGATGACGCCGAGTCGGAGCTAAATATGCTCGCTAACAGCGGTGTCCTGAGTGGCCCCCGCGACTTCCGTGGCGCTCTCAACGCCGTGCGCGCCGCGCTCGCGTCGTTGGTCCTTACCCGCGGGCCTGCGCTGCGACGCCACTGGGCGAACCTGTAGAGCGAGCGCGACCCCAGGAAACCCCCGTGAGCTTCCAGATCCCCTTCACCATCCGAGACGCGCTCGACGAATCCACCGGCACGACTTCGTGCTGCTGGCAATCCCGCGCGAGCTCGTTTGGTGTCAATAACAATTCGCCCGGCTCTTCGAGCGCTTGAAGCAGGCATGTCTGACTGAGGACATCCTCTTTGAAGCGGCGTTTGCGAGCACGCACACCGGAACACGTTCTGTGGCTGCGTTCGCGACTTCCACCAGAAGCCGCGCTCGTTCTACGCGCGGGCCTCAGCCACGGCGAGCACCGCCCGCAGCGTCCGGCCCAGGCCCAGGGCCCTCGTCGCGTCGGGAGCGTCGTTCAGCTCACCCAAGAGTTTCACCAGCGCGGGCCAGTCCAGCGCCACCTACGCGACCCGCCCATCGGCGAGGTGACGGAGGTACTTCACCGGGTAGGAGGGCAGCTCCACTGTGCGTTGGGCGCCGGAGATGGTGCGGGTGAGGTGCAAAACGATGGTAGGCATCCCGCAGAGCGTATCCCAGCCACAACGCCTTGAGCCGCCGGTTTGAGGGAGAAGGCCCCCTCAGCGCCGGTTGGGGCTAGCCCTTGCCCTTTGGCGGCACCTTGCCCCCGTTTCGCGCTGGGCGCGCTCCTCGAAGTGCTGGTTGGTGCCGGTGCGATCGGCGTGGGCCTGGCTCCGCGCCGCCGCGTCGGGGGTCATCGGGGTCTTCTTATCGGTGGACATGGCGAGTCTCTCTTGTGGGGGCACCCGACGCCACCAGCGCGAACCTCCGCCCCAGCGTCGCCGGGCACGAGCAAGACGCGCCAGCACCTCCGAACCGGACACCGCCCGTGTTAGCCTGACCGCAGAGGTTGATGGTGACTCCTTACCGCGCGACCCTCACGCTCTCCGCCGTCTCCGACCCGACACAGATCCACGCCCGGCTCCACGACCCCAACGGCACCAGCCGCAGCGGCCTGCTCCACTTCGACCCCTCCGCGCCCGTGCCGAAGCTGGACCGCTCATGGGCCGACACACTTCAAGACCTCGCCTTAGACAAGCTGACCTCACCCGAGCAAGAGCTCCTCGGCGCCGCGCTGTTCCAGCTCCTCTCCGCGCTGCGCCCCATCGGCGAAGCCTGGGCCGCCATCCGCGCCGCCGCAGGCGGAGCCCCGCTGCACCTCACCGTCGAGCTTCCCGCCGATCACCCCGTCACCGAGACCCTCCCGTGGGAGCTGCTTCGCGACGGTCAGGGGCACCTGTTTCATGTTCAGGGCAGCGCGCTCACCCGCACCTACACCGGCTTGCCGACCCGCTCGGTCCAGCTCAGCGCCCGTCCCCGCGTCCTGCTCCTCTGGGCCCGCCCCGACGGGACCACTCGGTTCGACCCCAGCCCCCACGTCGAGCGCCTCCGCGAGATCTTCGGGGACCGCCTCGACGTGATCCCCCGCGGCAGCGAGCAGGCCCTCGCCCAGCACCTCAAGGCCGCCCGTGAGGCCTCCGACCCCTACGAGGTGCTCCACATCCTCGCCCACGGCTACGCGACGCCGATCGGCGACACCCTGGACCGCGGCGTGATCTTAGACGGTCCGATGGTCAAAGAGAACGTCCCCGGCGACCGTCTCGCGGCGCTTTTGCGCGGCCACGGCCTGCGCCTCGTCTTCTTGTGCTCCTGCCAAGGTGGCGTCGTCGCCGAGGGCCTGCTCGGCTTCACTGGCACCGCCCAGCGCCTCCTATCTCCGGCGGGCGCCAGCGTGCCCGTGGTCGTCGCCACCCAGGCCAACCTGCCGATCCCAGGGAGCGCCGCCCTCGCGGGGCATTTCTACCGCGCGCTCACCCAAGACGGCGGTGACCCGGCCCTCGCTCTGGCCCGCGCCCGCCATTGGGCCTACGGCAACGGGACGGCCTGGGCGACGCCGATCCTCATGCGCTGCCCGGCCCCCGCGCACGACCCTGGCGTTGGCCCCGCCCGCGACCTCGGCCAGCTCGACGGCCCGCGCCCCACCTTCCGCCAACGCCCCGAGGTGCTCACCGAGGGCCTCGCTGCGCTACAGTCGGCCCGACTGGTGAGCGTGGTGGGCCTCCCCGGCATCGGCAAGACCGAGATCGGCAAAGAGATCGCCCGGCAGGCCCTCGCCCGTGGCGACGTGGACCGCGTGCTCTACCTAGAGGCCCATCGTGGCCTCGACGGCGAGGCCCTGCGCGTGAAGCTCAGCGGCTTCTTGGGCCTCCGCGAGCCCCCCAAGAGCGACGAGGCCCTCGCCGCGGCGATGGAGCGTGACCCGAGCCGCCTGCTGCTCGTGCTCGACAACGCTGAGGACATGATGCCCGACGCGGCCCGGCAGGCGGCGTTTAAGGCCCAGCTCGGCGCCTGGCTCCGGGGCGCGAGCCGCCTGCGGGTGTTGCTGACGACGCGGTGGCTGGTGAGCGCGAGCACCCTGGGCGAGCGGCGCGTGGATGTCCCGCCCCTCCCGCGCGATGAGATGGACGCCCTGCTGCGGGCCGAGTTGGCCGCGCGTGGGGCGCTGCGGGAGGGTGAGGCGGGCTCCGCGGCTTGGGCTGAGCTGCTGGATCTCCTCGACGGCCACCCGCGCGCCCTCATCCTCGTCGCGCCGCAGCTCGCCGAGCGGGGGATGACGCTTCCCGATGTCCTCCGCCGCCTTCAGCGGTTCAAGGAGACCGCCTACGCCGACTCGGACATCATTGGCCAACCGGGCGCTTGGGACAGGTTGGAGCCCAGCAATCAAGCCCGGATGCACAGCCTTGTCGCCTCAATGGACCTGTCTTGGGCGACCCTCACGGCTCGGTATCCAACGGCGGCCTTGGCTTACCGTGAGCTGTCGCTCTTCCCCTCTGGTCTGCCCGACGAGGTCGCGCGTCGGGTGACCCAAGACGATGAGACCCTGAGCCTCAAGCGCCTCACCGACCTGAGCCTCGTCGAGCGCCGCGCGGGGCGCACCTTCAGCCCGGTCCCGCTCCACTGGTACGCCGAGAAGAAGCGGCAGGCGGAGCCGGTGGAGGAGGATGTGGTGTTCACGCGGGCGGTGGAGGGGTTCGTGGGGTTTGTGGAGGAGTGCGATGCCGCCTTTCTGGCCAATGACGATACGGCGCAGGGCCGCTTCTTCATCGAGAGCGCCAACCTCACGCTGCTTGTCCACTACGCACCCCGGCCCAAGGCGCCGGGAGTGTCACCTCTATCTAGGATCGCCGCGAGCGCACGGAACCTGCTGATGATGTTGAACCAGCTCCGCTTGTGGGAAGAGCTGGCGTCGCGAGGGCTGACGGACGCCCGTGCTGCGGGTGACCCAGAGGGAGAGGCCAAGACGCTGAGGGCCCTCGGAGACCTCTACGTCCGCACGGATCGACTCGCCCCCGCAGAGGACGCCTACGCCCAGGCGCTACAGCTCTTCCAGGGTGTGGAGGATTCACGCGGAGAGGCCAACACGCTGGGGGCCCTCGGCGACCTCTACGTCCGCACGGATCGACTCGC
>Ga0066604_10001153_pt1 | contig 15070 bp, 10 predicted proteins | sample Higcelwee11metaG_FD_59501 | JGI IMG/M metagenome (GOLD analysis project Ga0066604, IMG submission 59501) | Freshwater pond sediment microbial communities from the University of Edinburgh, under environmental carbon perturbations - High... | ecosystem: Environmental > Aquatic > Freshwater > Pond... | reverse complement strand
CCGTCGGGGCCATAGAGCACGTCGCCGAGCTCAAACAGCTCCCCGGCGGGGGGCGCGGCGTCTGCCCCGGCCTCGCCGAAGCTGAAGTCCGCCTCGGCGGGCGGCGGGGTGCTCACGCGGCTCAAGTCCACCTTCACCCGGTGCTCTCCGCAGGCGCCGCCCACGACCACGGTGGCCGGGCTCACGCCGGGGGCGGTGAACAGGGTGGCGCCGACCTCGTTCAGCTTGGCCACGGGCCGCACCGCCCCGCTCGCGCTGCGCCCGACGCTGCCCGAGGCGTCTACGGCCACACGCTGGGGGCGATCGGCCAGGGCCACGGCGCCGCGCAGAGGCTCGTAGCCCAGGCCGATGGCGTAGTCGGGCAGGCCGATGGTGAAGTGAAGGCCGTTGGCGACGCTGTGAAACGCCGGGTGGCCAAAGAGCGCCTGTCCGGGCACCGGGAGCAGGGGCACGCCCGCGCTCAACAGGCTCGCCGTGCCGTCGCTGTACTCCATCGTGGCGCTGGTGCGGGTGAGCAGGAGCAGCTCTTCGCGGCGAATCCACACCCGCAGGTCCATGTCGGCAAAGAGCGGCGTGCTGCCAAAGCAGTGATCGCGGCTGTCTCGGGGCGTGAGGCTCTTCACCCGCAGAAACTCGCCCTGGTCCTCCAGCACTTGCCAGGCGATGACGGCGTTGGGGGCCTCTAGGGTGAGGGCCTCCGCCGGGCGCAGGCGCATGGAGTAGCCGCCGGGCTGGGTGTAGAGCGGGGCGTCGGACCACGCGAGCACGGTGAGCCCCGTCGCCACGGGCTCTTGGCGGCGGTCTCGCACAGACACCAGCTCCCGGGCGCCCTCGCTCCACGCGCCCTCCACCACAAACCGGAGCTGGTGGAGCGCCTGACCGTCGGCCCCGGTGATCGGCCTGGCCACGGGCACCAGCGCCGTCGCCGTCTTGCGCTGGTCTTGGGTCAACACGACGCTGGGCGAGGCCACCCGGGTGGGGATCTGGTTCACGCCGTCCAGGCGCGTCACCAAGGCCGTCACCGTCACCGTCGAGCCCGAGAGCCCTTTGCCCTCGGCATAGAGCTCCGCGGTGACGGTCAACACGTACTCTTCGCCGCCCAGGTACAGCCGCTCCTCTTGGCGGAACGGCAGGGGGAACTGGCCCTCGATGATCGGCGTGCCCATGGGCTCGGTGATCTTGAGGTCCAGGACCACGTCCTCGACCCCCGCGAAGGCCGGGGCAGACAGCGCCGAGAGCGCGGCGAGGGCGACGGTGGACAACATCCTGGGCCTCCTGGGCGGCGCGCGGCGGCGCCTGGGCGGGATCGTACACCGAACCCGCCGCAACCGGTGCCTGGTCCCCGGCTCGCCGCCGCCCGCCGCGCTCAGGCGCGCTCGGCTACTTCGTGGGCTGCGCGGGCGCTGGCGCCGCCGCCTGCTTGGGGTGACCCCGGTAGTCCGAGAGCTTGTGCGCGTGGCCCACGGGTTTGCCCCCCGTCGCCTTCACCCAGCCGGGGATCGCCTTAAACGCGTTGTTCATGCCGTAGTCCAAGGCCGTCGCCGAGCTGCTCATCGCCTGGGTGCCCGGGCGGTTCAAGAACCACTGCAGGTAGTCTTGAGAGCCCGAGTCGTAGTAGGCCACGAGCGGGCTGCCCGTCCCGGTGAAGGGCGTGCAGGCCCCCGCCTCGTCGCAGGTCACCAGGGTGGGTGTGCAGGAGTCGTCGCTGCCGCAGACGGACGGCGAGGGCAACAAGAAGGTGTTGAGCGGGTACTCGGCGCTCTGGTGGCAGCTCATACACGACGACATCGCGTAGCGGCCGTCGTAGGGCTTCACGCTGCCGTCGGCCTGGATGACCGCGGCGTTGATGTCAACCGCGCCATCGTTGGGCCCCGAGAGGCGACCGCCCCAGCCCAAGGTCTCCTTGGCGTAGACCGGCGCGGCGGGGTTGATCCAGGTCTCGTTGAGCGCCGGGCAGTCCCCCTTGATGGGGTCGCAGCCCTGGGGCGAGATCACCGTGGGGTCGTCGCCCCACATCGCGCCCAGAGGCACCATCTTGTCCCAGTTGTCGCCGGGGGCGTTCTTGTCGTAGACCAAGGTGGTGAACACCCACTGTGTGGTCGGCGACGCGACGCTGTCTTTGACGATGATGTCGAACTGGAAGAACGAGACGTTCTGCAGGACCGGGTCGGGGGAGCTGCCGCCGTCGATGGGCGCGTAGATCGGCCAGGTCATCGCGCCCTCCAGCACGGGCCAGGTGGTCGCGCTGGCCGTGGTGAACGCCGGCTTCACGATGATGGCGCCCTCGGGGTACTGGGCGAGGCCGGCCTTGATGCCCGGCACCGGGTCCATGCCGCTGGGGCCCCACATGCCCTGGAGCACCGCCGCCGACACGTCGTCGTAGTACACGAGCACATGGGTGGTCATGTCCGCGGTGAGGCCCGAGAGCGGGAAATACTCCTTCGTGAACGATGAGCCCACATAGGTGCCGTGGATGGGCTCCCGCACAGACGTCAGCCAGGGGGCGTTGTACCAGCCCGCTTTGCCCGCGTCCCAGGCGGGGTAATCGTAGAGCAGCACCTTCATGTCGGCGGCGACGTAGTCTTTGAGCGCCTGAGTATACGCCCCGGCGTTCGCCATGGTGATGAGCCCGCCGCCGCTGGCGACACGCCACGGCGGATCCGCCGGGGGCGCCACGGGGGTGGTGGGGTAAGCGTGGCTCATGGCGAAGAGCGGGCCGCTGTAGACCGAGCTCGGCGGCGCCGGGGGCAAGGCCCAAGGGTCGGCCTTCACGACCTCGGGCTTGGGCGGCTCCGGTTTGATCGGCTCCGGCGGGTTCGGCTTGTCTGAGGTGGGCCCATTGCAGGCGAAGGCCAGGGTGAGGAGGGGCATGAGGAGGCGGTGCGACATGATCATAGGCTCCAGCGTGGTGTGAGGGACGGGCTTCATGGAGAGGGTCAGCCGCAGCGCGCCGCCTGGGGCGCGGGGCAGAGGCGGTCGGCGAGGTCTTGGGCGAGGCCACACATCGTCAGGGTGGGGTTCCACGAGCCGCTCGTCGGGAACAGGCCGCCGCCGGTGACGTAGACGTTCTGCACGCCGTGGGGGCGGTAATCGAGGCCCGTGACGGACGTGGCGGGGTCGGCGCCCATCCACACCATCGAGGCCTCATGCACGATGATCGTCTGCCGGATGTCCGCCGGGCCGGGCTGGGCGCTCTGCCAGCCGCCGCCGACGCGAGGGCCATCCACCCAGTACTCAATCGCCGGGGGCTCGCCGCCGGGGGCCGTGGTCGCCGCGGCGAGGGCCTGCCAGGTGGCCTCGTCGAGCACGTCCCACAGCGCCTGCTCATCGGGCCCCAAGGTGAGCTGCAGCTTCACCGAGGCCGCGGGGTCGGGGGCCACGGCCGCCGGGCGCACCCAGCTCTCGGGGTTGGGGCCGACCTCGCCCAAGGTCGCGCAGACAAAGACGACGTAGTCTTCAGAGCCGAGGAGTTGGCCCAACGACGGCGCCGCCGCGGCGTCGGGGAGGTTGTGGTAGGCGGTGACGGCCTGGCCCACGGGGTCAGACTCGGCGAAGGCGCTCATCTGAACGTGGAACTGGAGCTTGGAGTTGGGATCTTGCCCGGCGATGTACGAGGCGCCGATCTCCAGGGGCTTGAGGTCGGCGTAGGCGTCCCGCCGCACCCGGGCGGTGACGTGGGACATGAAGTGCCCGGTGTAGCGGCCCCCGGCGTTGGGCAGGCGCGCTCCAAAAGACGTCTGGAGCAAGGTGGCCGGGGGGATGGCGCCGAGGCCGAGCACCACCTTCGCTTTGCCGACACTCACCACGCCCCGGCTGGTCTCAATCGCGATGACGAGGCCCTCGTCGTCGTGGAGCAGGCGGTTGACGACGCAGCGATCGACGATGGTGAGCGCGCTGCCTTTTCCTTGGGCGGCGAGGGCCTGCTGCCGGGCGCCGAGGCTCAACAAGGCGCCGACGACGCTGAACTTGTGGAAGCTCGTGGTCGTCCAGTCGGGCACCCCCACGGCGATGGGCGCGGGCACGGCGGTCTGGGCGTTCTCAATCATGCCCAGGTTGGCCGTCAGCCGCGCGTCGAGCTGGTCTTGTAGGCCGCCATACACACCGTTCTGGACGGTGTTCATGTCCTGGACGTGTAAGAACGCCCGAGCGCGGTCCCAGAAGCCAGGCTTTTGAGTGACGGCGATGAGCTCTTCAGGCCAGTCCCGCATGAGCTCCGGCGTAGGTGTGGGGCACCAGGCGCTCCAGTACGAGGTGCGCCCGCCGAAGACGGGGATCATGCCCGCCTGGAAAAACTGCGGACCCTCTGTGGCCATCTTTCGGGTGCGGGCCCAGGGGTAGGTGGTGGGCGGCGACGACATCGTGGCCATGAACGGCAAGGGCAGGTTCTGGAAGTGCTCGGGCAGCCAGAACGGCCCCCGCTCCAACATCAGCACGCGGGTGTTGGGGTTGTTCTTGAGCGCCTGATCGACGAAGGCCACCGCCGTGGCGCCAGTGCCGACGACGATGACGTCGAAGTCTTGGGAGACGATGTCCTGCCAAACACATGACGAGGCGAAGAAGGCCGCCGTGGCGCTCTCTTCGCTGGTGACGTTCTGCGGCCCCGGCACGGGGTAGCCGCTCTCGGCGCCGACAGGGCGCGCCGAGGCGCCGAGCACTCGGTCATATCGAATGGTCATTCGGGCTCCAGGGGGTTGCGGGCGCGGCTGGGGCGCGCTCCGGTGGGCTCTCTCTCGTCGCTCTCGTCGCTGGTTCGGCGCCGGGCTGCGGATCACCCGAAGAGCCGGGGACGTTGGCGGTGCCGACGAACGCCAAAACCACGGCGCCCGTGCTTCAGAGTTTACCGAGCATGAACAACCGACCCACCGAGAGCATCGGTAGAACAAGCGGGATTCGTGACACCGTCGCGGGAGACGCCCCATCGTGAGGCCCGTAGTCCTCTACGACGGGGCCGATTTATCATGACAGACCACTTGGTCTATTTTATATTTCAGCGTATTTCACACCCTTTCACGGCGGGGTGTCTGGGGATCTTCTGCGGCGCGTCGGTGGACCCCTCGGGCCGAGGGCGTGTGTGGGCCAGGCCAGGGCTTGCATCAGCCCCCCCGCTGGCGTATGTGGGCGCCCCGCCATGAACCCACGCGACCGCCGCCATGTGCTGATCAAGCGCCTCATCGCTGAGCGCTGGATCTCTTCCCAGGACGAGCTCGTTCGTCTGCTGGAGGAGGCTGGCGTGCCCTGCACCCAGGCCACGCTCTCCCGTGACCTGCGTGATCTCGGCGTCGTGCGGCACAACACCGACCAGGGCCCGGTCTACCGGGCCGACCGCGCCGCCGCCTATCGGTCGATGCTGCGCCGGGTCGTGGCGATGGAGATCCTCACCGTGCGCCACAACGGCTCGCTCATCGTGCTCCGCACCCTCGCCGGGCGGGCTGAAGGCGTCGCCGGGTTCTTGGACGGCTGGGGACACGAGAACATCCTGGGCACCGTCGCCGGAGACGACACCGTCTTTGTCGCCCCGGCGGACACCGCCCGCATCCACGCACTCGTAGAAGACATCCGTCGGCTCGAAGAGCCCGACGAAGAGGGCACAGAACCATGAAGATCGTCACCGCGTACTCGGGGGGCCTCGACACCTCCTGCATGATTCCTTGGCTGAAGGAGAACTACGGCGGCGCGGACATCCTCGCGTTCACCGGCGACCTGGGCCAAGGCGAAGACCTCCCCGCCATCAAGGCCAAGGCCCTGCGCACCGGCGCGTCCAAGGCCTTCGTCGAGGACCTTCAAGAGCAGTTCATCAACGAGTTCATCTGGCCCGCCGTGCGCGCCGGGGCCTTGTACGAGGGCACCTACCCTCTGCACACGGCCTTGGGCCGCCCGCTCTTGGCCAAGAAGCTCGTGGACGTGGCCCTGGCTGAAGGCGCCGACGGCGTGGCGCACGGCTGCACCGGCAAAGGCAACGACCAGGTGCGCTTTGAGGTGACGATCAAGGCCCTGGCGCCGCACCTCCAGATCCTCGCGCCCCTGCGCTCGTGGGAGCTCACCACCCGCGAGAGCGAGGTCGAGTACGCCCAGGCCCGCGGCGTCGAGGTGCCCGTCACCATCGAGAAGCCGTTCTCCATCGACCAGAACATCTGGGGCTGCGCCATTGAGTGCGGCGAGATGGAGGACCTCTGGAACGAGCCGCCCCCCGACGCCTGGCGCATGACGAAAGACCCGGTCACCGCCCCCCGCGGCTCCGTGGAGCTGATCATCGGCTTTGAGCAGGGCCTCCCTGTCTCCATCGACGGCGTGGCCTTGGGCGGCGTGAAGCTCATCACCCAGCTCAACGAGCTCGCCGGTGAGTACGGCGTGGGCCGCATCGACATGGTCGAGAACCGTGTGGTCGGCCTCAAGTCTCGCGAGGTCTACGAGGCCCCGGGCGCCACGCTCATCCACCTCGCCCACACCGAGCTTGAGCGCGTGTGCCTCGACCGCGCCACCTTCAACTACAAGCGCCGGGTCTCCCAAGACTTCGCGAACATCATCTACGACGGCCAGTGGTTCGGCCCCCTGCGTGAGTGCCTCCAGGCGTTCATCGAGGAGTCCCAGCGCACAGTCACCGGTGAGATCCGCCTCCGCGTGAGCGCCGGGCTGGCCCAGGTGACCGGCCGCCGCTCACCGTTCTCGCTCTACGACACGGGCCTCGCCACGTATAGCCACGGCGACACCTTCAACCGCAGCATGGCCGAGGGCTTCTTGGCGATCTACGGCCTGCCGTACAAGACCGTCGCCGAGATCCGCCGCGCGAAGGGCCACCCCGAGCTCAAGAAGTAGAGGTTCACGATGGCGCTGTGGGACGGTCGGTTTGAGGGTGGCCCCGCCGAGGCCATGCTCCGCTTCTCGGAGTCGTTGGGCGTAGACCTGCAGATGTTCAACGAGGACATCGACGGGTCCATCGCCCACGCGACGATGTTGGCCGAGGTGGGCCTGCTCACCACGGCTGAGGCCGAGACGCTGCGCGCTGGGCTGGAGCAGGTGCGTGAGGAGCTGCAGAGCGGCGCCTACAAGCCCGAGATCGCCTTAGAGGACGTACACATGGCCGTCGAGGCGCGCCTCACGGTCCTCGTGGGTGACGTCGGCGGCAAACTTCACACCGCCCGCTCCCGCAACGACCAGGTCGCCACCGACGTTCGTCTGTGGCTCAAGAACCGCCTCGGTGAGCTAGACCAGGCCCTCGTCGAGCTGCTCAAGGCCCTTCTGGACCGTGTGGAACAGGACGGCCGCACAATCATGCCCGGCTACACCCACCTGCAGCGTGGCCAGCCGATCTGGCTCGGCCACCACCTGCTCGCCTACGCCTGGATGATCCGCCGCGACCGCCAGCGCCTCCACGACGCGCTCGACCGCGTGGACTGGTGCCCCCTGGGCGCCTGCGCCATGGCCGGAACCCCTCACCCCATCGACCGCGAGATGACCGCCGAGGCGCTGGGCTTCTCCGGCCCCGTGCCCAACGCCATGGACGCCGTCGCCGCGAGGGACCACCAGCAGGAGGTCGCCGCGCTGTGCGCCATCCTGATGACCCACCTCAGCCGCATGGCTGAAGAGCTCGTCTTGTGGTCGGGCCGCGAGTTTAACCTCGTGCGGATTGGTGAGGGCTGGACAACCGGCTCCAGCATCATGCCCCAGAAGCGGAACCCCGACGCCGCCGAGCTTGTGCGCGGCAAGGCCGGGCGTGTTTATGGCGACCTCACGGCCCTGCTCACCATGGTGAAGGGCCTGCCGCTCGCCTACAACCGCGACCTACAAGAGGACCGTGAGGCCCTGTTCGACGCGGTGAACACCACCTTGGCCTGTGTGCAGGTCTGCGCGGGCATGTGGTCCTCCCTCACGGTCAACCGTGAGCGCTTTACCGCCGAGCTTCAGGGCGACTTCTTGTTGGCCACGGAGCTGGCCGACCACCTCGTCGGCCAGGGCGTGCCCTTCCGCGAGGCCCACCGCGTGGCCGGTCAGCTCGTGAAGGCCTGCGAGGCCCGGGGCGAGAACCTCAGCGCCCTTACGCTCTCCGAGCTGCGCGCCGTCGAGCCCCGCTTTGGGGACGACGCCCTCTCCTGGCTCGACCCCGAGGGGGCCGTCGAGCGCCGCACGTCCCAAGGTGGCACGGCCTGGTCCCAGGTGGAGGCCCAGGTGGAGGCCCTGCGGGATGAGCTGGATGAGCGGGATCTCTGAGCGCGGGGGCGGCTGAGCCTCTGTGCTGAGTTAGCGCTAGGCCCGACGTCAGCCCAGCGCCCGGCGAGTCGGAGCGGCGGTGCGCGCGACGAGGCGCCGCTCCTCGACGTTGAGGCCCCAGGCGGCCTCTGCCCCGTCGGGGTGGGGCTTGGGGATCGGCAGCCGCCGCATGAGCGCCCGTTTGAGCCGCAGCACCTCGTCTTTTCCGCGCTGGGCCCGGTGCCACAGCCACCACCAGGTCAAGGGGTGCTGGAGCGCGGCGATCAACCACGGATCGGCGCTCGGCAGGGCGAAGCAGGTGTCGCCGGGGATGAGGCCCCCGGGATCGAGGCGAAAGGTGGGCCGCCAGGCGAGATCCGGCCACAGGAGCTTCGGACCCAGCAGGAGCTCCCAGGCCCCGGTGCGGCGCAGCTCCCACCAGAACGCGCCTTGGTCGGCCCGAGCGCGCAGGGCGTCCTCCATCGGGGCGAGGCGCGCCCAGGCGCCGGGGTAGGTCCGCTCAAAGACGGCGCGGGCCTCCGCCTCAGGCAGCCCCGACCACGGCCAAGCCCGCTCTCGTGACGAGCGGATCGCCAAGAGCTGTCGGGCTGGGGGGCGGCCCAGGTCTTCCCCGCGGGCGAAGGGCAAGAGCAGCCCCGCCGAGGCCGGGCAGTCCCGGTGTAGCGCCGCCGACTCCTCCTCATTCAGCACAAAGGCCCGGTTGAGCCCGGTCTTTACGCCGTACAGGGGCTCGCCCCAGGTGAGGAGCGGCTGGCCCTCACGCTCCATCCTGCACAGCAAGGCCTCGACGGCGTCTTCGCCGAGCCCCCACGGCCCCGCCCCGAGGGAGGCGCGGGCGACGGGGCGGGTTTGTAGGGCGCCGAGGGCGTCGAGGCGCGCTTGGCCGTGAAGGCGCTGCACCTCAGCCGAGGTCGGCGGCGCCTCGTCTGTGTGAGGTCGCCGGGCGATGAGTAGGCAGGGGAAGGCGTCGGTCGCGCCAAAGAGCGGGGCGTGGCCAAGATCGATCACGGTCTCCACCCACGCCGTCTCATGGAGAAAGGCGCGCAGCGGCGCTCCCGCCGGGGCCCGCAGCCACTTGTTGGGCAGAATCAAGGCGAGGTGACCCCCTGGGCGCAACAGCCCCAAGGCGCGCTCGACAAAACACGCGCTGAGGTCCCCTTGGCCATGGGCGGCGGCGTATCGGCGCAGCAGGGCCGCGGCCTCGGGGTGCCGAGAGAGGCGCCCGAAGGGTGGGTTGCCAACGATCACGTCCACACAAGGGAGCTCAAGCCCCGGGTGTAAGGCGTCTTGAGCGCGGAGCTGGGGGGTGGCGCCCAGCTCTGCGAGGGCGCGCGCGGCCAAGGCCAAGGCGTCGGGGTTGAGATCAAGGCCCCAGAGCGCCTGATGTTGGAGTCGCCTGAGCCCCTCGGGATCCGCCGCGCCGCCGCGTCGGCGGATCTCCTCCTCGGCCTCGTCCCAAGCCGCCTTGAGCGCCCGCCAGGCCTCCACGAGCAGCGCCCCGGCGCCGCAGGCCGGATCGAGCACGGTGAGCCCGCTGAGCGCCTCGCGGTGGGCCTCCCAGGCGGATCTCGGCGCGTCCGCCCCCGGCCGTGAGCGGTGAAGCGTAGGCGAGAGCCCCCGCCGCGCCAGCTCCGCGGCCAGAGGCGCCGGGGTGAAGTACGCCCCCTCCGCGTGCCGCCGAGATCGCCCTCGCCGCGACGGCGCCGCGTCCAGCGCCGCCTGGAGCGCCTCCGCGGCGTCGCCGCCCGCGCGCTTCACGGCAGCGGCGTCACCACGAGGGCGGTGGCCTCACAGGGCGCCGGGCCGTGGTTCAGCAGGATGTGCCAGTCGGTGGCCTGCCGCACCTCCTCTCGGGTGGTCTCCCGCAGGGGGTGCAGCTCCAAAGCGTCACCCTGAAACGGCTGAGAGGACTCGTAGGTGGCGATCATCTGCCCGTCGAGCACATACAGCAGCACCAAGGCCTTGGCGTCCTCCACACGCTTGAGCGCGTGGGGTTGCAGCTCTACGGCGGTGTAGGGGTGGCCGGTGACGTCGAGCTGAAACCAGGTGTCGGTGACGTCGTCGCCTGTGGCCAAGGGCTCGCCTTGGGGGCTGTCTTTGATGGATGTGGCGGCGTACACCGCGAACTTCGCTGGGGCCGTGAGCAGCTTGGGCACGGCGGTGAGGTCGTCCTCAAGGCCGGGGAGCACGGCGCGGATCGTGACCTCCCCCGCGCCAGGGGTCACCTCCAGCTCACCCAGGCCGATGGTCTCCGCCCGGGCGCGGCTGAGCGCGGCGAACTCTTGGGGGCACTCGGCCTGAAAACGGATCTCAGCGCGAGCGCCTCCAGCCCTGTCTACGTCCCGAGTCGCCAGCATCAAGGCGCCCATCGCGGCGAAGAGCACGAACCCGATCACGAAGGGCGCCGCCACGAAGGCGACGCGGAACATCGAGAGCTGGGCCGGTGGGGCAGGGGAGGCGGGCGGAGGGGGGCTCGTGGGCGGGTCAGCGGACATAAAGAAGTGGCTAACATGGTGGCGCCGGGGGTGTTAGGGAGGCGCCCACGCCAGGAGGCTCCCAATGCCCTACACCGTCACCCTCATCCCCGGCGACGGCATCGGCCCCGAGGTCACCGCCGCCACCCAGCAGGTGCTCGCCGCAGCCGACGCCCCGATTCAGTGGGAGGTCGTCCACGCTGGCCTCTACGCCTACCAGAAGTTCGGTGACCCCGTCCCCGCCGAGGTCGTCGCCAGCATCAAGAAGAACCGCATCGCCTTGAAGGGCCCGTTAGAGACCCCCAAAGGCTCTGGCTTCCGCTCGGCGAACGTCACCCTGCGCCAAGAGCTGCAGCTCTACGTCGGCCTGCGCCCGGTGAAGTCGCTGCCGGGCATCGAGACGCCGTACAAGAACGTCGATCTTGTCGTGCTCCGCGAGAACACCGAAGACCTCTACGCGGGCATCGAGCACGAGATCGAGCCCGGCCGGGTGATCTCGCTCAAGGTCTCCACCAAAGAGGCCGGCGTGCGCATCGCCCGCTGGGGCTTCGAGTACATGCGTTACCGCGGTCGGCGGCAGATCACCTGCTCCCACAAGGCCGCGGTGAGCCCCTTGGCCGATGGCGCCTTCCTCGACGCCTTCTTGGAGGTGGGCACAGACTACCCCTTCATCCGCCAAGACAGCCTGCCCGTGGACAACCTCGCCATGGCCTTGGCGCTCGACCCCACCCGCTTCGACGTGCTGCTGCTCCAGAACCTCTACGGCGACATCCTCTCCGACCTCGTCGCGGGCCTCGTCGGCGGTTTGGGTGTGGTGCCCGGCGCGAACATCGGCGATGGCGTCGCGGTGTTTGAGGCCGTTCACGGCACCGCCCCCGACATCGCCGGCAAAGGCCTCGCCAACCCCCTCGCGGTGTTGATGAGCGCGGTGATGATGCTGGAGCACATCGGCGAGCACAAGGTCGCCGACCGCGTGAGCCGCGCCATCCACGACGTGCTCGGCGCCCGCCGCCACGTCACCAGAGACCTCGGCGGCACGGCTGACACGGCCACCTTCACCCAAGCCCTCATCGACGCGCTGTGAGCGGAGGCCCCATGACCACGACCACCTCTCCATCCCCGGCCCACGCCGTCACCCTCATCCCTGGCGAGTGGATCGGCCCCGAGGTCACCGCCGTCACCCAAGACATCCTCGCCGCGGCGGGGGTGAACATCGCCTGGGAGTCGTTTGACTGCCCCCAAGGCCAGCTCAGCCCGGCCTTGGCCGAGTCCGCCCGTCGCACCGGGCGCATCCTCAAGAGCCGCACCAGCGCCGCCCGCTTAGAGGGCCGCCTGCCCGCCAGCGTTCAGCTCCGCAAAGAGCTCAACCTGTGGTCCCAGGTTCGCCGGGTGCGCACGCTCCCCGGGGTCACCGCCCGCTTTGAGGGCGTAGACCTCCTCGTCGTGCGCGAGACCTCTGAAGACATCTACAAAGGTTTTGAGCACCAGACCGCCCCCGGCGTGTTTGAGTCGGTGAAGGTGACGACGGCCTCGGCCTGCGAGCGCATCGCCCGCTTCGCCTTTGACCTCGCCCGGGCTGAAGGCCGCAAGAAGGTCACCATCGTTCACAAGTCCAACATCCTCAAGAAGGCCGACGGCCTGTTTCTGCGCACGGCCCAGGCGGTGTCCAAGGACTACCCCGACATCCTCTGTGATGAGGTGATCGTCGATGCCTTGTGCATGAAGCTCGTGCGCTGGCCGACGAGCTTCGACGTGCTCCTGTGCGGCAACCTCTTCGGCGACATCGTGGCCGACCTCGCCGCGGGCCTCGCCGGGGGCATCTCCGCCGGCGGCTCGGTGAGCGTCGGCGACGGCGTGAAGATGTTTGAGAACCCGCATGGCTTCGCGCCCGAGCTCGTCGGCACAGGCAAGGCCAACCCCATCCCGACGCTTCTGCAGGGCATCGCGCTCCTGCGAGATCTCGGCGAGCACGACGCGGCGGCGCGCATCGAGGCGGCGCTTCACGGCGCGCTCACAGCGGGCCTACGCACCATCGACCAAGGCGGCGAAGACGGCTTGGCCGAGGTGAAGGCGGCGATCCTCGCGCGGCTGTGAGCCCGCGGGTCAGAGAAGGAGCTGAAAGAGCCACGGAGGCAGGTCGATGGCGCCGTGCGTCAACGCCATCGACACGCTGACGGGTCCCAGCTTGCCTCATTCCTAGACCACGTTCACGCCATCGCCGAACCTGCTGCTTCGGGGAGATCGTGTGCTAGGTGAGGGTCGTTTTTCTGACACCATCGTCGCCTATTTCGTGGACGGCGAGCATAAAAATACCCGCCTTTTGCACGTCTGCCGAAGCAGAACCCCGACCGAGGTCGGGACGTGTGGCGGGTGCGTTTACCGCGAATTAGCCGAGGTCGGCGGCCCTTGTCAAGCCGCTCAACCCCTCACATCGACTCCCTCAGCCGCGCCGCCTCTTGGTTCAGCACACCGACGGTCTTGTTGTACAAAAACATCGCCTGCTGGGGATTGTCCCCGATACAGACGAGCCCCAGCTTGCCGAACTCAGACAGCGCGCCCATCAGGTGAAACACCACGCCGCGCTCCGTCGCGCCGTGGAAATGCAGGCCGTGGTACACCGCGATGTTGATGAGATCGTCCGGTGAGAGCCCCTTGTAGTGGTCGCTGTGCAGGGTGTCGCTGGCGTAGTAGTATTTCTCCTTCTCCGACGGCGTATAAAACAGCCCCGTCGTCGTGTCGTAGGTGCCATCCGTCAAGAACTTCAGCGTCAAGAACGGGTGGGTCGTGCCGCCTTTGCGCAGGTTGACCTCGATGGCGTAGTGGTCCCACACGCCGCTCTTGGGGTTCTTGACCGAGACGAAGTCTGTAGAGAATCGCCCGACCACGCCGCGCTGGGCGAGGATTCGGGCCACCTTAAAGCCCGCGTCTTGAATGTCGAGGCGGTACTCTCGCGCGGCGGGGAAGGTGCAGCCCAAGAACACCTGGCCGCTGGGGCCGCCCAAGACCTGATCGTGGGTCGAGATGGTCATCGGGTCGCCCAAGGCGTTCACCCGGCTCTGGCACGAGGGGCTCTTCTTCTCTTCGCCCTCGATAAAGACCTCGACCACGCCGCCCATCTCTTTGTATTTCTGCATGTAGGAGTCATACTGCTCCCGCGGCGCCTCAAAGCGCAGGTGGGGCAAGGTGGACCGAATCCAGGGCTTGCGGTCGCCGGTCTCGGGGCAGCCGGTGATCGGGAAGATGGCGTTTCCTTCGCCGGAGAAGCCGTCATTGAGCTTCACCACGAGGCGGCGCAGGCCGGCGTTGCGGGCGATGAGCGTGTCGATGGCGTCGACCACGTCTCCCTCGTCCCTCAGGCGCTCGATGCCGTCGGGCAAGAGCACCCCGGCCTCACGGAACACCTCACGGCAGCCGCTCTTGGTGCCGAGATCGTAGAGGCCCGGGTCGTTCGCGTACAGCGGCAGGCCCAGACGCACGGAGAGCGTGCGCTCCAAGGGCGAGGCGTTGAACACCGAGAGGTGGGCCATGCGGCGGTCGGGGATGGCCTCCAGGATGCGCTTCTGGAGCAGAGGCCGCCGCAGGATCTTCTCTGTGAGCGGGATCGGCGAGGCGTCGAGGCAGGAGATCAGGGTGAGCCGACGCCGCGCGTGGCTGCCCGGCACGCCGGAGAGCAGGTGCAGGTAATAGTCGACGATCGACGGGTTGAGCGGCTGGCTCGTGACATAGACGAGGTGCGTGCGCGGCTGACGCAGGAGCATCAGCATGTACAGCAGCCGCTCCTCGTAGTGGTGAACGCCGGTGACCTTGGCCAGCTCTTCAGCGTTCAGCGAGAGGCTGGGCACGACGAGCACGGTGTGCTCGATGCGCGGGTTGGCGGACACCTCGCGAAACAGCTCCGGCAGACGGAGCTTGAGGGTCTCGAAGGCGGCGAGCTCAGCGGGGGACGACGGGGCGGGGTGCTGCATGGCCTGAGCATATCGCGACGCGGCGCTTCTTGGTGCGGCGCACAACCCACCATGATAGGGGACCGCTCCAAAATCAAGGATCCAGCCCATGAAAGCCTTCGAGACCAGCCTGTTCATCCCCGCCCGCCCGGAGCGGGTCTGGGCGCTTCTGACCGACGCCCAGGCCTACCCCCGCTGGAACCCCACCGTCACCCGGGTCGAAGGCACCATCCGCCTGGGCGAGAAGATCACCGTCCACGCCCGCATCAGCCCCGACCGCGCCTTTCCCGTCACCGTGGCCGTCCTTGAGGCCAACCAGCGGATGGTGTGGGCCTCGTCAATGCCTCTGGGCACCTTCAAGGGCGAGCGTACCTTCACCCTCACCCCCCGCGCGGATGGCTCCGGCGTCGACTTCAAGATGCGCGAGGAGTTCACCGGCTGGCTCTC
>Ga0066604_10001144_pt1 | contig 15111 bp, 11 predicted proteins | sample Higcelwee11metaG_FD_59501 | JGI IMG/M metagenome (GOLD analysis project Ga0066604, IMG submission 59501) | Freshwater pond sediment microbial communities from the University of Edinburgh, under environmental carbon perturbations - High... | ecosystem: Environmental > Aquatic > Freshwater > Pond... | reverse complement strand
GTTGGCTCATCCTGCAGAGACTGAATGAGCGGCCCCTGGCGACCGGCGAGCTCCACACGCAGATGTTTGACGTCAACCAGCGGGGAGAGGCCGCCGGCCCCGGCGCGCTCGTGGGACTGGCCGCTCACCACACCCCGGCACATCAGCGTGACCGGCTGCTCTTCAGCGCGGGCGACGGTGATGAGGCGGTCGCGGCTCACCTGCCCCGCCTCAAGCTTGGGGAAGACGTCCTCGGGGCCCACCCCGCCCAAGGCGGCGCGGACAAGCTCGGTGGGCGCGGGCAGCTCAGCGACGAGCAGGTACGGCGGCAGACGAACACGCCCCCGCTTGAGCTGGGCGCTTGACGGCGGCGACGGCGGGCCCGGGGCCTCTCCACGACCGGCGGCCTCACGCAGGGCGGCGGCGTTGTCCACCAAGGCGCGCTCGACGCTGAGCACGGCGCGGATGAGACGCCCGGCGACCTCGGGGATGTTGTCTTCCAGGGTGTCGAGGAGCGTGCTTAGGTGATCGCCAAAGCGGGCGCTGCGCTCGGCGAGGGGCAAAAAGAGCGCGGGGCCGCTCAAGAACCGCGAGAGCGCCCGGGGGTTGTCGGCGCCGATGGCGGCGGCGCTCAAGGGGTACGGTCGGCACAGCGCGGCCATGAGGTAACGGCGTCGGCCCTCGGCGTCGGCTTGGAGCCCGGCGAGGCTCATCGCACAGAACCTCACCCGATCGACCTCGGCCAGCCCGTGCTGATCCAGCACAGACTCTCGGTTGGCGGCGAAAGCCTCACGCAGCTCCTCGTCAAACAGGAGGCGCTCATAAAGCGTCCAGGCCGATGTGGGGCTCACCGGGACTCCCGCGCCAGCTCGGCCTTGACCTTCTCGCGTAGGTCCGTAGACGCGGCGCCCAAGAGCACACGCTCCCTCGCCCGACGGATCAGCGGCAGGGCCGTAGACGCCGCGGCGCCTTCACACTCCACACAGACCGCCTTGAGGTTCTCACAGCGCGACAACAGCAGGCGAAACACCTGCCAGGTCTCGGGCAAAGGCGGGAGATCGTGGGCGTCGAGGTAGATCGGCTGACCGTCGCGGGTCTCGATCACGCCCCCGGCGATGTGCAGCTCGACCACCCGCGAGAGGTCCAAGGTGTCGAGGCCGTCGCCCAAGCCCGCGCCCCGGGCGAGCTGGTGGGAGACGACGTGCCCGGCGTCCAGCAAGAGGCCGCTGTCTGTGCGGCGGCTCAGCTCGCCCAAAAAGGTGAAGATGTCGAGCTCGCCTAAGGTGAAGGTGACCGGCGCGGGCTCCAGCAGGAGCGGCGCGTTGACGGCCTCACGCACCTCCATCACGCGCGTGACGGCCTCATCCAGAGACTCCGCGGTCAAGATCGGCGGCACAAAGTAGCCGAGCTGAATGGAGTAGCCGGGGGTGTCGCCGACAAAACAGACGGCGACGTCCTGGGCCAGCCAGGCCGAGCCCACGGCGTGTACATGGGCGCCGACGGCGTCGAGCCAGGGCCGGGGGTTGGGATAGGGGCCGCAGAGGTTCAGGCAGCTCGGGTGGTAGAGCACGGGCACGCCCAGGCGGCGAAGCTCGGCGAGGGGGCGCTCCATGAAGCTGTGCTGCACCGCACCCGCGTACTCGATGAACGCCGGGCCGCCCCGGGCGCGGGCCAAGGCCACGGGGTCGGGCTCGGCGCCGAAGCTCAGGCTGACGCCGACGCCGAGGGTGGGCAGAGACGCGGGGGTGAAGGGGGTCACGGCGGCCAGTCTACACCGCTTGGCGCCGGGCGGGTTAAGGGCGAGGGTCGCCAAGGAGCGCCTGTGCCGCGTGTGATCGTCTTCGACTTCGACGGGACCATGACCGACGCCGAGCAGGAGGGCGCGCCCTTCCGTGGCGGCTACCTGGAGGACCTCGCGGCGCTGACCGGCCTGCCGATGGCCGAGATCGAGGCCAGCGCGGCGCGTTTTGAGGCCGAGGTCGCCGCGAACCCCCAGCGCTTCGGCTGGATCTTCGGCGGCCACATCGTCGCCCCGGCCATCGTTGATCCTTACCTACGCATGATGCCCGTCGCCCGGCGTATTTTAGACGAGGCGGGCGCTTTTATGGTGGAGGCCGAGCGCACACGCCTGCTCGACGCCATCCTCTACAAGTACAACTACACGAAGACCCACATCGCCTTTCGTGAGGGCGCCCGGGAGCTGCTCTTGGGCCTGCGAGGCCAAGAGGTCCACATCGTCACGAACTCCCACACCGACGCCGTGCAGCACAAGCTCAAGGTGCTGGGCACAGGCAACGACGGTGTTGACTCTTTGGCCTGGCTTCAGCCTCGGGTGGTGGGCCGGGCGCGAAAGTACATCATCGACCCCAGCTTTGAGGCCGTGCCCGAGGCGCTCACGCTGCCGGGGCTCTCTCGGCCTGTGCTGCTGCGGCGGAAGCACTACCACGACGTGCTAGAGGGCATCCTCAACGCCGCCGGGGCGAGCTGGTCGGAGCTGACGGTGGTGGGCGACATCTTTGAGCTCGACCTTTGCCTGCCCGCGGCGATGGGGGCCACGGTGGCGCTGATCACCAACCCGTTCACACCGGACTACGAGCGGGCGTACCTGGCCTCGATCCCCAACGGGCGCCTGCTCTCTCACCTCGCCGACGCCGCGCCGCTGGTGGCCGAATGATCGCCGCCCTCTTCGTGTTGGGCTCGGCCCTCGCCGCGCCGCCGGAGGTGATCGAGCTTGGCCGGGGCTACACCCACCTCTACGCCCTCGTCGGCGACGGCGTGGTGATCGTCGACACCGGCTACCCCGGCGATGACGTGGCCGTGCTCAAGGGCCTGGCTGAGGCTGGGATCGCTGAAGACAAGGTGACGGCGATCGTGATCACCCACGCCCACTCCGATCACACCGGCGGCGCGGCGGCCTTGGCGGCGCGGCTGCAGGTGCCCGTGTTGATGGGCGCGGGCGACGTGCCCGAGGCCGCCCAAGGCGTGAACGCCGAGGCCAGCCCCACCTCCTCCCGGGCGGCGTTTATGAGCCGCTTCTTCCCCGAGACCTTCGACACCTTCACCGCCACCCCGGTGAACGCGCCGATGTCCCTCGCCGAGTACGGTGTAGACGCCCAGGTGAGCCCCGTCGGCGGCCACACCGAGGGCTCGCTCATCGTCACCGCCGGGACGACCTTGTTTGTGGGTGACCTCATCCGCGGCGGCGTGATGCGCCGCAAAGCGCCGCGCCTGCACTACTACCAGCTCGACATCGCCGCCGCCCACGCCGCTGTCGGCGCGGCGTTGGGCCCTGAAGTCACGGTGGTGCTCCCCGCGCATGGCGGGCCGCTCACGCCCGAGGCCGTGCGGCGGTTCTTGGCGGACTGAGCCCACCCAGAACGGGACTCACCGGGCGTCTCGGCGGCGTCCGCCTTTGGGGCCCTGCATGTTTTTGCCTTCAGCGAGGCGTAAGGTCTCGGCGATTAGGGGGTCGGCGGCGGCGGTGATCGCGGCCTTCACGGCCTCAGGCGGGGCGGTGAGGCCCCACAGCTTCCAGGCCGTGAGCCGCACGGTGAGGCGGGGATCGTCTTGAGACGGGACGAAGGCCTCGGGTGGCGTGCCCTCGAGAAAGAACAGGGCCTCGATGACGGCGACGGTGAGGTCCTCCTCGATGTTCTCGCCGACGAGGCGGACGCCGCCGCCGAAGGTCGCCGCGTGGCGCTGGGCGCGCACCCCTTCAGCGACGATGGGGCTGGTGTGACGGCCCACCCGGGGCCCCGGCGGGAGCGCCGCGCCGGTTGGAGTTGGGGACTCCCCTCGCCACGCCGCGAGGGCGGCGGGCACCGCCTGATCGGGCGGGAGCTTGGCGAGGCGCACAAACTCCAAGGCCCAGGCCGTGCGGGCGTGGGGGCCGTGCTCCCCCTCGGCGCCACGGGCGGCGGCGGGATCAGCGCTGCCCGAGCCGACGTAGAGGTTAAACCAGGCCCGGCTGAGCAGGATGTCGACGCCTTCGCCCTGCACCCCCGGCGCCGCGCCGTTGAGCCCGGCGGTGTAGATGTTGAGCTGCTCGTCCAAGGCGGCCAGGGCCCGGGTTGGGTCGGCGGGGCTCAGGCCGGGCTCGGGCGGCAGGCCCCAGGCGGCGTGGGTGACGCAGTTTCGGGCGAAGTCCCCGGCGCGGGCGCAGAACCGTAAGGCGCGGTCGGTGTGCCCCGCCTTGCCAAGCTCCTCCCCGGCGCGAAAGTGGCACTCCTCACGCCACAATCCTTCAGGGACCAAGGCGCAGGCCTCGTCAGCCAAGGCGACGTCCCCGGCTTTGCCGGCCTCGGCGGCCACGCCCACCCGGCAGGGGATGGCCAGCTCCACAAAGGCCACTTCAGCGCACGCGGCGAGGCTGCCCCCGGCGCGAAGGCCGTCTCCGGCGGGATCAACGGGGGACTCAGCGCCACAGGCCCAGAGCGCCATCAGCAGGATCGGGAGCCTCACGGCTTCGTCTTGCGCGGCGCGCCGAGATGGGGCCGCCCGAGCACCTGCTGGCACTTCTGCTGGCCTTCAGGCGTCGTCATCGCTTTACACAGCCGGGCGCCGCGCCGAGGGTCGGTCACCGCCAGCCGCGCGATGAGGGCGTCCCGTTCTACCCCTTCGGGCACCAGCGCCAGGGCCGCGTCGAGGGCCTTGGGATCTTCCAACAACGGCGTTGTAAACTTGAGCTGGCAGTCGCCCCGGACCACGGCGTCCTCTACGGCGGCGCAGTCCTCTAGGCGTGTGGGCTCAGGCGCGGCGGCGCAGCCGAAGGTGAGCAGGCCAACGAGGAGCGTCACCACGGCTCAGTCCTCGTCCAGCAGCTCACGGCGGAAGCCCCAAGGCGCCTCGCCGCCGTGGGTGATCGCGGCGAAGTTCTCACGACCGATGGCGGCCTCGCCGCTCTCTAAGCACAGGCGGTACGCCCGGGCCTCTAGCGCTTGACGGTCTTCCGCGGGGCGGCCCACGGCGCCGAGCACGGCGGACTTAAACGCGGCCACGGCGGTGGGGCTGCGCCGGGCGACGAGCTTCGCCAAGGCCACGGCGCGCTCGACGCCCTCCTCTGGGGTCTCGGTGATCTCTTCGATGAGGCCGATGCGGCGGGCCTCTTCAGCGCGGATGATCTCGCCGGTCATGCCCAGGCGCAGGGCCTGGTTGACGCCGACCACGCTCCACAGCTCGGCGCTGCCGCCCGCGCCGGGGATGATGCCCAGGCCCGTCTCGGGCAGGCCGAAGGTCGCGGCCCGGGCGCCGATGCGGTAGTCGCAGGTGAGCAGGAACTCGGTGCCCCAGCCCAAGGCCACGCCGTTCACCACGGCGACGTGGAACAGCGGCAGGCGGCGCAGGGCCACCAACATCTCCCGCTGGCGTTTGACGTGGGCGGCGACCTCGGCGTTGGTCCAGCCCGCGCGCTCGGTGACGTTGGCCCCGGCGATGAAGATCGGGTTTCCCCGAGCGCTCACCCGGCGAGAGGTGGTCACCAAGGCCCGCAGCTCTGAGTTGCGGAGATCCTCGATGAGCGCCTCCCAGGCGTCGATCTGGGCCACGCCCATCTCGTTGGCTTTGCCGTGGTCCAGCTCTAAAACAGCGATGTTGTCTTCGTACTGGAGCTGAAAACGAAAGGGCGACTCATCCACAGAGACCTCCTGAGGAGCGCCATAACTCGCCCGGTGAGCTGGCGGCGCGGCGCCTCAGTAGCTGACGATGCTGGCGTCGCCCATGATCGTGCCGCCCAAGGCGTTGGGGCCCTCGTCGGTCACCGACGACTCAAAGCTCCAGTAGCCCTGAAGATCGGTCTCGGCGCCGGTGAGCGCGCTGCACATCGTCGCCTGCACCTCGGCTTGGGTGCGCGCCGTCGTCCACAGCCGCACCTCGTCCATCATCCCTTGCCAGTCGTTCCAGCTTGAGCCGAGCTGCAGGTAGGCCGGGGTGGTCACATCAGCGGTCTGAAACTCGGCGGAGGTGGTGTAGCTCCCGGCGTCCTCGCCGTTGAAGTAGAACTGCACCGTGCCCGCGCTGCGGTCGCTGACGATGGCGATGTGAATCCACTCGCCGATGATCATGCCCGAGGTTGACGTGCCCGAGCCGCTGATGGGGGTGGTGCGGGCGGCGTTCCAGCCGGCCACCTCCATCTCCACCTTGCCCGTGCTCTCGTAGATGTCGATGACCCACCAGGGGTTTGAGGGGTAGCCGCCATTGGAGTGGTTGAGCAGGCGGGCCTGACCGGGGGTGTTGGCGCCGGAGAGGTGCTCGCCGAGGGTCCACAGCTCGATCGTCCAGTCACCTGTGCCCCAGGCCAAGGCGCTCGACGCGGGGACGTAGACGTAGTCGTCGCTGCCGGGCAGGTCCAAGGCGCCTACGCCCATGTCCCGCACACCGTCGAGGTCAAGGTCAACGTCGATGATCTCGCCGTCGCAGTCGTTGTCTACGCTGTCGCATAATTCAATAGCGCCTTCGTACACGGCGGCGTCGAGGTCGTCGCAGTCCGCGCCAGCGCCGCTGTCGCTGTCTTGGCCGTCGCCGTCTTGGTCGTAGTCGCTGCCCCCGGAGCAGTCCTGATCGACGCCGTCGTACCAGGTCTCGGCGGCGGCGGGGCTCACGCTGGTGTCGCCGTCGTCGCAGTCTCCTCCGGTGGTGGCGGTGCCCGAGGGCTGGACGCAGGCGTAGGTCAGGCGGTCGTCGTCGCCATAGCCGTCATTGTCATCATCGGCGGCGTAGGTCCCGGCGGTGCTGAGATCCAGGCTGGGGTCGGCGTCGTCGATGAGGCTGTCGCAGTCGTTGTCGCGGCTGTCGCACACCTCGCTGGCGTCGGGGTTCACCGCGGCGTCGGCGTCGTCGCAGTCGGTGGCAGCCTCGGCGTATCCCGCGCTGAGCGCGCAGGCGGCGTCAGGATAGTCCACGTCTCCGTGACCATCACCGTCGCTGTCGCGGTAATAGGTGGTCGTCACACCCTCATCTACGGCGCCGTCGCAGTTGTTGTCTAAGGTGTCGCAGGTCTCGACCCCGGCGGGGTTCACCGTGGGCTGGCTGTCGTCGCAGTCCTCACAGGCCGCGAAGCCGTCGGAGTCGGCGTCGTCGTAGCCTACGGAGCCGTCGCAGTTGTAGTCGTTGGGGTCGGCGCAGTCGCTCTCGGCGGCGCCAGGGTTGAACCGGGCGTCGGCGTCGTCGCAGTCCCCGGGCAGCGCGGCGTACCCGACCGGGGCCTCACAGGCGGCGAGGCCGTCCCCGTCTACGCCGTAACCGTCGCTGTCGCCGTCGCGGAAAAACGTCGTCGTCACGCCCTCGTCCACGGCCCCGTCGCAGTTGTTGTCGACGCTGTCGCAGGTCTCCACGGCGCCCGGGTAGGCGGCGGGGTTGTTGTCGTCGCAGTCCTCCTCAGCGCTCACGCCGTCGCCGTCTTCGTCGGTGGGGGCGCTGGAGTCGCCACCACCAGAGTCGTCGATGACCGAGTCACCGCCGCCAGAGTCGTCACCGCCGCTGTCCGCGCCGCTGTCTTGGCCGGTGAGCCCGGTCTCCAAGGGTGTCTCATCTTTGGTGCGACATGCGACAAGCAAGAGAATCAGCGGCAGGTGGGTGAGGCGCATCTTGGCTCCAATGGGTGTTTTCAGGGGTCTTGAAGGAGGTGAAACTTCAGCCGCGCCAGGCGGTGAAGGGAGTGACGCCGGGCAGCCAGGGCTCGGGGTCGAGATCGAAGGCGCTGAGCACCCCAGCGAGCAGGGCGGGCGGGCTCAGGCGCTCGCCGCTGGCGCTCTGCTCACCCGAGCTGAGGTCAATCGTGGCGGGGCCCAAGGTCTCCGTCGTCGCGCCCAAGGTGCGACCACCGGAGACCCCTCCGCCGATCATCAACAGCGAGGTCGTGGGCCAGTGGTCTTTGCCGCCGGTCTGGTTCATCAGCGGTGTGCGCCCCATCTCCGACATCGCCAACACCAGAGTGCTGTCCAAGAGCGTGCCGCCTTGGGCGTCGGGGGTGTCCTCAAGGGCCTGGACCAGCTCGTGTAAGGCGCCGAAGCCGCGCTCATAACAGTCGGTCTGGTTGAGGTCGTTGCCTTGGTGGGAGTCCCAGCGGGAGCGCTCGGGCAGAGGCGCCTCGATCATCAAGGCGCCGCAGAGGTCGAGCTGAAGCAAGGTGAGGCCCAACGCGACGCGCTCATCGTCGGTGGGGTTCTCGGGCAGGCTGAGCCGGTCGGCGTAGAGATCGAGGGTGTCCAGGCGGGTCAACGCGTCTTGGTGGCGCTGGAGGCGCGGGCGCTGGGCGTCGGGATCGACTCTCTGAATCTCTTGTCGCAAAAATTCGCGGATCAGGGCCTCACGGTCGGCGGAGTACGACGCGCCCTCGGGCTGCGCTCCTTGAAGGGTGCCCAAGGCCAAGGCCCCGACGTGGGTGAGGGTGCCGCCGAGCTCGCCGGGGAAGCGGGGGCCGCTGAGCGCGACGTACGGCAGGGGCCGCCCGAGGCTAGAGCCCGCGGCCAACATGGCGCCCAGGTCGGGGGCCTCGGCCCGGCGGCCGGTGAGGGTGAGCCGCGCGCAGGCGTCGTGGCTGATGCTGCCCACGGCGAGGCCGTTGACCACCACGGATCGGTCGGCCCAGGCGTCAAAGAACGCCTTCACCTGCGGACGATCTCCGGCTTCAGCCACGGTGAGGTCGCCGTAGGTGGCGCGGTCGCTGTCGGGGTCGCGGTCGATGATGTTCGTCTCAAAGTGGGGGTCAAAGACGTAGCTCGTGTCCCAGCCGCCGCCGGACCACCAGATCACGAGGCGGCGCGGCCCCGCGGCCCGGGCGCTGCGGTGGCCAAGGGCGGCCCCCAGCAGGCCGAGCGCGCCTGCGCCTTGTAGCAACGATCGGCGTGTGGGGAAGAGGCTCATCGCACCATCACCTTCGCCCGCCACTTGAGGTCCACGGGGAGCTGAAACGGCGCGCTGGTGAACAGCTCAGTGTTGCCGAGGTGGGTCATGTCCAGCTCCTCACCCTCTACGGCGAAGGGACCGGAATAAACGCGACGGATGAGCTGGCCTTGGCCGCCGAGGTGAAGCTCCAGCAGCTCGCCTGCGCTGGACAAGGCGATGATCGCCTCGGGGTTCGCCTCTAGGCTGCGGGGGTCTACGTCTACCGCCGGGCCGAGGCTCACGGTCCACTCCTCCTCAGCGCCGGTGAGCCCTGTCACATCCTCTGTGAGCCTTTCTACAACGATAGACCACTCGGTCTGATCGGCCCGCCACAAGGTCAAGGGCGGCTCAAAGGAGATCCGGCTCACCCACACGCCAGAGGCGTCCCAAACCTCACGCGAGACCAACGATGCTTCAGCGGGCGTGACGGTCCAGACCTCGGTGAACGCGAGGCCGTCGGTCCAGCCCAGGCGCGCGGCCTCGATGACGACCTGGTCGGGCTCGTCCCCGGCGACGACGGCCTCCTCTTGATCCCAGCTCTCCTCGGGCGCCTCGGCGGGGGTGGTCGTCGGCCACACGAGCTCGTCGCCGGGCGCGCCGCAGTTGAGCCATTGGAGCAGCCGCGCCCGCTTGGCCTCGGGCACGCCGCCCGCCGGGGGCATGTCTCCGGCCTCGATGCGCAGGATCACGCGGTCCAGGTGGGCTCGCACCCCAGCGACGCTCTCTAGATCGACGCCGATGGGCGCCCCGGCGCGGTCCTCGGGCTGGATCAGCGAGGAGTGGCACGAGGCGCACCAGGTCAACATCTCGGGCAGGCCGTCGTTTGACCAGGTGAGGCCGTCGCAGTCCTCGGCGGGCGCGCTGTCGTCGCGCACGTCGTCTTTGGGCGGCGCGACGTCGTCACGGCCACATCCCAAACCCAACAGCAGGGGGAGGATCTGTCGCATTAATACAGCCTCCCCATCGGGTGTCGCAACAACGCCTCTAAGCAGGTCGTCCAGGCGGCCTCGGGGTCTGCGGCGCCCCCGGCGGCGGACCACAAGGCCCAGAGCTGGTCAACGCCGGGGTCGCTCTGGGAGAGCTGCTCTGAGAGGAGCCTCTGCCGCCAGCGCACGAGCACCTGCCGGGCGGCGACCTCCTCGGTGGGGTACGGCGCCCCGGCGATCCACAAGATCCTCTCCTCGGGGGCTCGGTCGGCGTCTTGGGTGAGCGCCAGCTCGGCCACGGAGCGCGCGATCCAGGCGTCGCGCAGGGCGTGGCCGACGCCGGGCTCGTCTACGTCATCGGGGGCGGTGTGGTCATCGCCGCCGCCGCCGAGGCGCCGGTGCTCCAGAGACCAGATCAGGCTCAGGAACGTCTCCCCTTCAGCGCTCAGGCCGAGGGCCTGGGCCAAAGACGAGCTCAAGGCGTCGATGGGCAAGGCCCGCTCGTCGTCACGGCGGTAACGCTCGGAGGTGACGACGGCCCGGGCGACGGCGCGCAGGCTCATCCCGCCGTTTAGGAGCGCGTCGTGGTAGGGGCTCAGCTCGTCGTCGTCGAGGGGCTCGCCGATGAGGCCTTCAGCGAGGGTGCGCGCGGCGCAGCGCCCGAAGCGGGGGTCGGCGGCGAGGGTGGCGCCGAGCTCGCTGAGGTTGCCCACGGGCCGCCCGAAGTACGCTGGAGCCCGCCAGCCCATCGCCCACTCCGCCCGCCACGGGCTGTAGACCGTGAGGCGAGACAGCTCGGCCTGATCGCTGCGCTCGGCGAAGCCCCCAAACAGGGCGGCGAGGGGGTCGAGACCGGCGTGACAGGTGAGGCAGGCGGGCTGGGTGCGCACGGCCTCCTCCATGGCGGCGAGCTCCTCGACGCTGAGGTCAAAGTCGAAGGCCGCCTCACGGCTCAAGAAGTCGTCACACAAAAACATCGTCGAGACGGCGTTCGCCCGGCGGCGGTTGTGGTTTGTCGCGTCCCCATCCACCACCAGCCACAGGCTCGTGCTCGCCAGCAGGCCCGCCGGGGGCCGCGCGTCTTGATGGGCGCTCATCACCCACTCCGCGCCTCGCCCGGGGGCCGTGAGGCCGAAGGCGGCGGCGAGATCATCATTCAACGGGAGCGTTGTGTTTGTGACCAGGGCGGTCACGGGCTGATCCTCAGCGACGATCCACGCCACCATGGCCAGGGGCGCGAAGCCCGCGGCCTCTTTTTGGGCGTCGCTGAGCTCTTGGTATCCGCGCAGGGTGGTGCTCTTAAAGTTGAGCGCGGTGTGCAGGCGATCGTTCCAGCTCCAGGCCGCGCGGTCGGCGAAGCGGGCGTCGTCAACAAAGCCCAAGATCAGGGCCTCGGCGGCGTCGGGGTCGGCGGCGACGGCGGCGAGCTCTGCGGCTGAAGGCCGCACACCGCGCAGGTCCAGAGACGCCCGGGTGAGCCAGGCGGTGGCCGAGAGCTGACCCTCTCCCGGGGCCTTGGCCGCGGGCTGGGCGTCGGGCGCAGGGGCGCGCGCCGCGGGGGGCACACCGCAGGCCATGATCATCACGAGGGGGAGGAGCCGTCCTGGCACCCCCTCAGCTTGCCACAGAAACAGGCGGAGCGGCGGTGATGTTCGTCGCCGCTGGCCTCAGAGCGGCGCCTCCCACACGACGGGGGTGAGCTGGGAGATGTACTCCATGTACAGCAGGTTGATCGGCCCGGTGCCGTAGTCAAAGGAGTACTGATAGCCGTAGGTCGCGCTGTAGTGGGGGTTCCAGGTGGTCGTGGCGGCGTCGTAGCGGGTGATCTCATAGCGGTCGGTGAAGAAGCCGAGCTGCGCCACGGGCAGCTCGGTCACCGGGCACTTGCCTCGCCACTTCAGGCCGCCGTTCGCGACGGAGGTCTGCATCTCAAAGCGGAAGTCGCAGCCGTCGCAGTCGCCGCCGACGTAGTCCAGCGCGCCATACCCGGCGCTGTAGAAGCTGGGAAAAGCGTAAAACATGCCGTTGCAGGTGAAGCTCGGGCCGCTGCCGTCTACGGTGGCGCCGTAGAGCGTCACCGCGCCATAGAGCCTCGCCATTGTGTAGACGCCAGCGTAGTAGGCGGCCAAGCCGTCGCCCCAGATGAGCTGGCCGTACTCAGGGGTGACCTTGGCCTCCAGCGAGAACAGCGTCGGGCAGGCCTCGGAGCCGTTGCACTCGTCGTCATCGCAGTCGATGGTGCCGTCGGCGTCGTTGTCAACAGTATCGCTGCAATCTTCGACGCAAGCGTCTAAACAGTCGTCGTCGGCGCAGTCGGTGAGTCCGTCTTGATCGTTGTCGAGGGTGTCGCCACAGTCCTCGACGCAGGCCGTGGCGCAGTCGGAGTCGGCGCAGTCGATGTCGCCATCGGCGTCGTCGTCGGTGAGGTTGCCGCAGTCCTCGACGCAGTAGGCGGTGCAGTCGGGGTCTTGGCAGTCGGCGAGGCCGTCCTTGTCTTCGTCGCCCTCGGTGAGGCACTCTTCTTTTTGGGCGTCGGAGTCGGCGTCGGAGTCGGTGTCGGTGTCGGCGTCGGCGTCGGCGTCGGCGTCGCCCTCGACGCGGCTGTCATCGGTGGGCTCCTCGTCGCTCCCTTTACAAGCGGTGAGGCTGAGGGCGGTGAGCACGAGCAGACCAAAGAGGCGGGCGACGGGGAGAGGGCGCATCGGGTGGCTCCAGGAAGACGCCGCCCACAATAGCCGGGTTGAGCGTGGATCGGCGCCTTCACCCCCCGCAAAAGTTGATCTGAGACAGGCGCCCGGGGGTAGGAGAATTTGGGGTCTTTCACTGCCTTAAAATCCGCCCAAACGGCCCTCCCAGGGCCCATAAACAGTGATAGACTGGCGGCCCCCCCAGGCACCTGGAGCCTCTATGACGACCCCCACTCGGCGGCGCGCTCTGCGCGCGGCCGCGCTCCCCGCTACGCCCCTGCTCCTCCTGCTGATGATGCCCTCTGTGGTCAGCGCGGCCGGAGACGGAACCCTCAGCGTCACCACCTCGGGCGTGGTGGTCAACGCCTACGCCCAAGTAAATCGCGACATCACCGCCGGGTCTACCTCGGTGCGTGTGGCCGACATCAACGACCTCGACTCGCCCGCCTCCGGCATCTTCACCACGACGGACCTCGCCGCGGGCGACCTCGTGCTCATCGTGCAGATGCAGGGCGCCAGCTACACCTCCACAAACACCCTGTCGTTTGGTGAGGTGACCGCCCTCAACGGCGCGGGCAACTACGAGCTCGCTGAGGTGGCCAGCATCTCTGGGAACACGGTCACGCTGACCGCCGGGGTGGCGAACGCGTATGACTCCGACGACCGCGTGCAGCTCGTCCGGGTGCCGCGCTACGAGTCGGTGACGGTGAGCGCCGCCGGGTCGATCACCGGCGAGCCTTGGGACGGCGAGGTGGGGGGCCTCATCGTCATGAGCGTGAGCGGTGACGTCACCCTGAACGGCACCATCGACGCCGACGGCCTCGGCTTCGCTGGCGGCGTGAAGGAGAACAACTCCGGCAGCACCAGCACGTCTACCGCCAACACCTACTACTTCGACAACACGTCCTCGGACGGCGCCGAGAAGGGCGAAGGCATCGGCGGCACCGCGGATGACTACGACACCAACAACTGGCTCTACGGGCGCGGCGCCATCGCCAACGGCGGCGGCGGCGGCAACTCCCACAACGCCGGCGGCGGCGGCGGCGCCAACGGCGACAACGGCAACACCTGGACCGGCCAAGGCGTGATGAACTCCGCCGCGGGCTGGAAGGTAGATCCAGGCTACACCGCCGCGGGCGGTCCCACGAACAGCTCCGGCGGCGGGCGCGGCGGCTACACCTACGCCTCCAGCAACGCCGACGCCTTGACCGTGGCGCCAGGCAGCTCCTCTTGGGGCGGTGACGGTCGCGATGAGGTCGGCGGCCTCGGCGGTCGTCCTCTGGACCACGTCCCCCTCACCCGCCTGTTCTTGGGCGGCGGCGGCGGCGCGGGCGACGGCAACAACAGCGGCGCGGGCTCAGGCGGCGCGGGCGGCGGCGCCGTGCTGCTCTTTGTTCAGGGTGACCTCACGGGCACCGGCACGGTGAGCGTAGACGGCGACGCCGGTCAGAACACCTCGTCCGGCGGCAACGACGGCCCCGGCGGCGGCGGCGCGGGCGGCAGCTTCATCCTCGTGGCGGACGGCGCCTCCGGCGTGCTCGTCTCCGCCGACGGCGGCAAAGGTGGCAACCAGTCGATCAGCACCGCGGAGTCTGAAGGCCCCGGCGGCGGCGGCGGCGGCGGCTACGTCGCGCTGCCCACGAGCGCCTCGCTCACGGTCACCGTCTTGGGCGGCTCCGGCGGCACCTCCAACAGCTCGTCTGTGACCGAGTTTGTTGAGAACGGCGCCACGAACGGCGGCACGGGCGAGCAGGGCACCTCGCCGGACTACCTCGACTACGGTCTGTGCATGTTCATCACCTGTGATGGTGACGGCGACGGCCTGGAGGATCTGGAAGAGGTGGGCCTGGGCACCGATCCCACCGACGCCGACACAGACGGCGACGGCCTGGGCGACGGCGACGAGGTCAACACCATCGGCTCTGACCCCCTCGACACCGACACCGACGACGACGGCCTCAACGACGGCGTCGAGGTGAACACCGAGGGCACCGACCCCACCGACGCCGACACCGACAACGACGGCCTGGAGGACGGCGAAGAGGTCAACACCTACGGCACCGACCCCCTGGACGAGGACACCGACGGCGAGAGCCTCAACGACGGCGACGAGGTCAACACCTACGGCACCGACCCCAACGATCGTGACACGGACAACGACGGCCTCTCCGACTACCGCGAGGCGGTCACCGAGGGCACCGACCCCCTGGACACCGACACCGACGACGACGGCCTGAACGACGCCGACGAGGTCCGCGTCTACAGCACCGACCCGCTGAACCCCGACACCGACGCGGACGGCTGCACCGACGGCGACGAGGTAGCCGCCGGGACGGATCCGGCCGTAACCGACACCGACGGCGACGGCTTGGGCGACTGTGATGAGATCGCTGATGGCACCGACCCCACCGTCGGCGACAGCGACGGCGACGGCCTCGATGACGGCGACGAGATCGACCTCGGCACGGATCCTGCTGACCCCGACACAGACGGCGACGGCCTCGACGACGGCGAAGAGATCGACCTGGGCACCGACCCCACCGACACCGACAGCGACGGCGACGGCCTGGGCGACGGCGACGAGGTCGACAACACCGGCACCGACCCCGCCGACCCCGACACAGACGGCGACGGCCTCG
>Ga0066604_10001130_pt1 | contig 15280 bp, 7 predicted proteins | sample Higcelwee11metaG_FD_59501 | JGI IMG/M metagenome (GOLD analysis project Ga0066604, IMG submission 59501) | Freshwater pond sediment microbial communities from the University of Edinburgh, under environmental carbon perturbations - High... | ecosystem: Environmental > Aquatic > Freshwater > Pond... | reverse complement strand
CTCCCGGGATGACATTATCGGTAGAAGTGCTGCAATGACAGCTCTGCTCAATACTGTTGAACTTGCAGCCCCCTCTGATGCCACCATCCTTATAACCGGAGGTTCAGGTACAGGCAAGGAGCTGATTGCAGGTGCAATACACTATAACAGCCCGCGCAAGGAGATGCCATTCATCAGAATCAACTGCGCTGCCATAACAGAGACCCTGCTGGAATCTGAACTCTTTGGTCATGAAAAGGGCTCATTTACCGGAGCTGAAAGAAAGAGAAAGGGGCGCTTTCTTCAGGCACACGGAGGCAGTATTCTGCTTGATGAGATCGGAGAGATGAGTCTTGCCATGCAGGCAAAACTGCTCAGAGTGCTTCAGGAGAAGGAGGTGACACCAGTTGGCAGTGAGGAGAGTATAAAGGTGGATGTCCGTCTCATTGCCTCCACCAACCGTGATCTCAAGAAGATGGCAGAGGATGGCAGGTTCAGAGAAGATCTCTACTTCAGGCTCAATGTTGTAACCCTTGAGGTACCACCTCTGAGTGCAAGAAGTGAGGATGTACCCCAATTGGCTCTCCACTTTCTCAAACTCTTTTCAGAGAAAAACCATCGTGACATCAAGGGGTTCACCCCTGAAGCGATGGATGTGATGATAAGATACGCCTGGCCTGGCAATGTAAGAGAGCTTATGAACAGCATTGAGAGGGCAGTTGTACTTGCCAGATCTGATTACCTCTCTGTCTTGGATCTTCCATTTTCAGAAAAGATGATGGAGTCAACAGACAGAGAAGAGAAACTGCGTGATGAATCCCTGAATCCTGATGAGAAATTAGCTTCAGATGAAGGGGCCAGGAGTCCTTCTTCTCCTGCTGATTCAGAGACACGATTCAACGGAGATATTCCACTTGCTGACATTGAGAGGGAGGCTGTACTCCGTACAGTTGAAGCTGCCAGTGGCAACAGAAGTGAGGCAGCACGCAGGCTTGGTATCACAAGAAAGACCCTGCTTAAAAAACTGAGACTATATGGAGAGGCATGAAGAGACTCTCCTCTACCTTGAGGGGAGAGGAGAACCGAATTGCCATGAAGAGGATAAAACAGTATTGAACCAACATCTGGCATAGAGAGGTATTGAACAGTCATGAAGGTAGATGGAAAAGAGATGAGACCAATCTGGTTTGACAGCAGCTCACAGAGAGTAAAGGTGATTGATCAGAGAGTGCTGCCCCATAAACTTGTTGTGGCAGAGCTTGAAACAGTTGATGATGTCATTGATGCGATCAGAAAGATGTTTGTCCGTGGTGCGCCGCTCATTGGTGCCACAGGTGCATTCGGGGTATATAATGCACTTGCAAACGCTCCTGATGGTTATCGTAAAAAAAGATCTGATCCAGCTGCCTCTGATTCAGGAGTGCTGGACGAGTATCTTCAGAAAGAGTGCCAGCGACTCAAGAATGCCAGACCCACAGCTGTCAATCTGGCATGGGGGGTTGATAGAGTCTTAAATGTTGCTGGCAGGTATGGTCAATATGAGAGAAAGCTTAGCGCAGCTCTTGAAGAGGCGTGCGAAATTGTGGAGGAGGAGGCACAAAACTGCCGCCTTATTGGGGAGCATGGAGCCATATTGATTGAAGAGATCAGCCGGGAGAAAGGGGGAGAGACTGTCAATATTCTGACCCACTGCAATGCAGGATGGCTTGCCACTATTGAGTACGGGACTGCAACTGCCCCGATCTACACAGCTTTTGACAGAGGCATTAATATCCATGTCTGGGTGGATGAGACCCGCCCCCTTAATCAGGGTGCCCGTCTTACAGCCTGGGAGCTTGGCAAGCATGGAGTAGCTCACACAGTTATAACAGACAATGCCGGAGGACACCTCATGCAGCATGGCATGGTGGATCTGGTTATTGTTGGTACAGACCGCACCACCAGAACAGGCGATGTGGCAAACAAGATAGGCACCTACCTTAAAGCGCTTGCAGCAGCTGACAATGCCATCCCATTTTATGTTGCCCTTCCATCAAGCACATTTGACTGGAGTTTAAGAGATGGCCTGAACGATATTCCAATTGAGGAGAGGGACCCTGATGAGGTGAGATATGTGCAAGGTCTTGATTCAGATGGTAATCTGGTATCTGTTCTTGTGCCACCCAAAGAGAGCAACGCTGCCAACCATGCATTCGATGTGACACCAGCAAGGCTTGTGACAGGATTTATCACAGAACGGGGGCTGTGCAAGGCTTCAGAGGAGTCAATACTCGAACTTTTTCCTGAGTATGCCGTATAACCTACCATGGCAGATCATGGCAGATTGATCTGCCACAACCAAAAATGCTGTCATAGTTTGTTTTATTGGCACAGTCACTGTCTCTTCCATTTAAGGCTATTTGCATTAAAGAATATCCCAGCTGCTCAAAGATATAAATGAAGCAATGCACTTTGAGCTTGGAAAGTATGTGAAATTATTTTTCGCAAATAGCCTGATCAGGCAGTCTGAACTTGATGCAACACTATCTGTCAGTTTGAATAAATGGCATCTCCATGGTCACGGTAGAGCCACAACCTCTGCCAGGACTATCAAACCTCATAGTACCTTTATTGGCCTCCACAAAGCTTTTACAGTAGTAGAGGCCAAACCCTGATGAACCTTTGCTCGATATTCCGAAATCGAAAATCTCCTTTTGCCGTTCAAGCTCAACGCCGATTCCTGTATCTTTTACTTTAATTCCAACATAGGCAGGGGTGCAGTAGGTGGTGATCTCAAGCCTGTGGTCTCTTTGTTCGCTGTTCTCTTCAATGGCATCGCAACTGTTTTTTATCAGATTGACAATAACCTGCATCAGCTTGCTCTTTTCCATGAGAATATGGGGAATGTTCTGCAAGAGGTCAGTTTCAAGAGATATTTTGTGTTTGGAGATAGAGAGCGCCTGCATTTTGAGGGCGTCATTTATCATAAGGTTTATATTGACCATCTCCTTGATCTCAGCTCTTCCGGGGGCGTAGGAGCGCTGAAGGGTAAGAATCTGTGCAACATAATCAATGCCAGTTGCAATCTTATCTACCATAGATGTGGTTTTGCTGTTCTCAATTTCAAGATTGTCAATCAGCTCACCCATATACCTGATGATTTCAACTCCTCTTGAATCTTCTGTAATATATTCAGTCAGGTTCTCTTTGTGCTCCAGAAGGTCATTATAACATTTAGCAAGATAGCGGTGAGGTTCAGTCAGATTCCTGGCTCTGAGTTGTTCTGTATAAACCGCAACAGGAGTGATGGCATTTCCTATATTGTGCAGCAGCATGGCTGCCAACTGTGCTCTTCCTGCATCAACAGCCTTGTGAAGCAGTTCGCTTTTTATATACTCAAATTCATTTTTCCGGCTTTTGACAACCTGTTCAAGTTGCCTCACTATGACCATCTGTTCCAGTTGCTTGAGCAGCAGTTTAAGCTCTTTGGAGTCGAAACTCTGCTCCCCTCTGCCAGATATCAATCTGCTGCGCTTTTTGCTCTTTCTGAAGAGTTTTCCCAATTAACACCTCCCGATATCCATAAAAACGCACTGCTATTCTATTGATTTTAACTCACTTCAGGCAGTAGGATTGTCACTTCAGTCCCCTGACCAGCCTCGCTTGCAATCTCAACTGTACCATGATGAGCTTTGATAATTTCATATGTAATGCTAAGACCAAGTCCGGTTCCCTGTCCAACAGATTTTGTGGTAAAAAATGGCTCAAAAAGCCGATTAAGGTTCTCTCTTGCAATCCCGCATCCGGTATCTGCAATTCTGATCCTAATGAATCTCTCCTCCTCATTTTTATCGTTACGTCTCTGTTTGACAAGCTCTGTTGAGATGGTTATTGTCCCCTGCTGATCTATGGCCTGAGCAGAATTGAGCAGCAGGTTCATGAAAACCTGACTGATCTTCTGAGGAAAACATCTGATATGAGGAATGTTGCCATAATTTTTTATGATCTGAGCTTTGTATTTAAGCTCATTCCATAGAATGTTTATTGTTGTATCAATGGCCCTGTTGATATTTAACACATTGTATTCAGACTCATCAATTCTTGAGAAAGTTCTCAGGTCATTTACAATGGTCTTAATCCGCTCTATCCCATCAAGAGATTCATCAGTAAGATCTTCAATGTCTGCCATGATAAGATCTGTCTTATGCTCCATTTTAAACAGTTCAAGCTCATTGATAAGAGCAGGTGCATTTTCAAGGCCTGAGTAACGTAAAAAGAGTTCTATATCATCATATTTTCTGTGCAGAGCATCAATTTTTTTCAAATATCTCTTGAGAGCGGAAAGGTTGGCATTAATAAATGAGAGCGGGTTGTTGATCTCATGCGCGACTCCTGCGGCAAGAAGCCCGACAGATGCCATTTTGTCAGTCTGAATAATCATGGCAGCCTGTTTTTCGACCTTTTCCTTGAGGTTCCTGTTCATATCCTCCAGAGCTTCGTTTGCAGTTCTAAGTTGAATCTGAAGCAGGTCCCGTTTCTGTTCCAGGTTCCACTCATTGGTAAGAGCTCTTGCAAACTGGAGGATCTCCTCGTGGTTAAATGGCTTTCTCAGATAGAAAATGTCGTCCCTGTCTGTGGTTGCAATGATATCATCAGGGCTATATTCGCTGTAGGCAGTAACAATGACAATCTTGATTCTAGGATCAATATCCCATATCTGTTTTGAGGTCTCAGCGCCGTTCAATCCTGGCATTTTCATGTCAATAAAGGCCACAGCAAAGGGTCTCTTCTCCTGGAGGGATCTCTCTACACACTCAACCCCCTGGGTACCATTTTTAGCCACAGAGAGTTGATAATCTATTTTCTTCTTACATTTCTGCTTTGCACAGCTATCTTGAAACAGAGCCATACCTTTTTCCAGGAGATCAGACTCCTGTTCAGATGTAAAGATGCCCTGATATGTCTCTATTATCCCCTCATCATTATCAATAGCCAGAACTCTTTTGTTCTCTTCCATCATATTTCTTTTCCCTGTTATTGAGATTTAATCTCTCTTATAAACCATGACCGTCAGGGCCTGTAGATGTGTGGTGCTCCAGTTGAACTCAACGGCTCTATCTTCAGTTCATTGAATTCATTGTCCGGATTTTCACTGTTTATAACCTGTTGTACTCTGGAGTTTCTGATTGGACTCTTAACTGACATGGCACACTCTGTTCCTGTAATCCGTGTACCAGCAGATATTACCCCCTGCACCCGTACCCCAACCCCACTCTTGAGTAGATCCGCCTTCTGGGTTTCATACCACTTTTCAAACCCGTTTTTCTCATTTAACATCTGCTCCATCTCGATTCTGATTGATCTGATTTTAGCTTTGACCTCTCTGGATTTTGTCTGTGTGATATCATTTTCATCAAACAGCTTATTTATTGTCTCATCCATCTGTAATGATCTTTTATACAGGTCTGCCAGAAATTCATCGATCTGTCTTTGGACAATCTTATTTGTGACACTCTTTTTATCCTCAAGGCTCTTTTTCTTCTCAATAGAGAGTCTCTCCTGAAGCCTTGAAAGTTCAGACAGATCATTCAACTGCTTCAGGCTTTGTCGTTCATACTGCTTTTCAGCTGCTTCAAGTTTCTTAAGGTGCTCCCTCTGCGCATCAATCTTTTCAGAATATACTCTGAGAACCTCTCTTGCATGCTCATCTGCCCCTGGAAAGAGGTGGCATGGGGCAGATATATCACTGCCGATACTCATCGCCTCTACACCTCTGGTTGCATAGATTTTACTTGCCAGAATTCTGCCCCGTGGTACCATAACCTTACCGCTTGTAATAATGGTGCAGTCAATGATCTCTTTTTGAACTGTCACGTCACCGTGGGCAAACACGGTACTTTTATTGATGATCTGGGCAGTGATGTGGCCCCCTGCTCTGATAGTTGAGACGTTGATACTGTTTTTGACAATAAGAGTGTTGGCGATATTGACCTCAGCATCCTCAATATCATTGACTGTAAGGTTGTTGCCAGTTACGCTGAACCCGGCAAGTATGATTCCTTGAACAACAATATCTCCGTTGAATCTGATGTTGCCTGTTCTGAAATCAACATTACCTTTTACGATCTTTTCAGACATAATGGTGATTTTGCCACCCAGAGAGCGATCTGGCCGTCCATTGGCCGTAGCAATGACTCTCAACCCATCTTTTGACAGCTCCACACCCTGGCCGCAATTTAAGTTGAGATCCATTGGAGCAGGGGCAGTGATCTCTGTGCCAAATACTGTTATGCCATTGACTGCCGGTATGATGGGGATTTTTTCAGCAAGAAGGGTACCCTGGGTCACATTGAGGATCTCCCCTCTATCCCGGTAATCAAATTTTCCTGACGCCAGCTCTTTTCCAAAACGGTCATTTTCGTTTTCAAAATAGTACTTTACTAACGCATCTCGTCCGGGCTTTGCTTTTCTGCCTTTTGCAATTATAAAATCCTCTTTTCTTGTGGCAGCATGACGGAGAAAGAGTTCAATGGAGAGATCATCGGCCAGACCATAAATGATCTGGTTTCTGGATAGAAGCTCTTTTAACTGGGCTGCTGTTATCTCTTCTGGCATATCTCCGACAACTCTGATTGCAGCTTCAGTATCATCAGAGGTGATGGTCAACTCAAAGGCACTGTTTTTACCTGTCTGGAGGATCTTTTTCTGACCTGAGCTGTTGAGTGGTACCTCTTTTGCCTGTTGTTGCAGAAAGCTTGCACCTTGTGGAGCCTCTTTGAACTCCTGTTCAGCCATCTCTGCCGGAGTCTCATATCCATGATTTGTCTCTGTGAGAGACTTGGCCTGTGGTCGTTGAGGTTGTGCCATTGCTGTGGCAATGGCCTCTGCCTGGAATTTTGAAATTATTGAGCGGTCAACCAGAATATCCCTTACAGATATGATCTCAAAGGTTTTTGTAAAATGGATCAGCTGCTCCTCCAGAGCCTTTAAAATCTCCTGCTCAGTTGCAAAATTTCTGTTGATGGCAGATTTGCAGAACACTTTGTCAAGGGCTCGCTGTCTGAAAAAACTCTTTTTCCTCCTGTTAAGCCTTATCTCATCTCTTGCCGCCTCTATATCAGCTGCCTGCTCCTCCTGATTAGGGTAATCTTTTGCTGGATCAGCCATATCCCCTCTCTCAGAAGTGCTGCCACCACTGCTCTCATCACTGTCAATACCAGCAAGAGAGAGGTCTCTTTCAGAGTATATCTGATCAATGATAATCGACTCTTTCTGCTCCTCTGTCAGGATCTTTTCTGTTACAAGGATATCTCCCAGAAGGCGGCAGGTGGTGGTCTCCTTAAACTCCTGAGCCTGTATGGCAAGGCACCTGTCAATATCTGCCCTGGAGACTCCGAATTCGTTCATGGCAACGCCTGCAAATGTTTTTCCTATTTTCCTGCGGGTGGCTGCAAGAACTTTTCCCATATCCTCTGAGGAGATGAGCCCCTTCTCAAACAGAATATTTTCAAGGGAGACCTTTCTTCCCTCCTGACGGGCACTCTGCATTGCAGTAAAGGCTGAATCGAGCTGTTTTTGCGTAATGAATCCATGATGCACTGCTATTTTTCCCAGCGCCCTGTCATTACGGTTATCACTGAACTGCTGAAGCTCTCTGTCCATGATATTGCTCTTTGAAAGTTCAGACACACTATTGCGGGCATAGGAGTCAACACTCTGCTTTATCTTCTCAGGAGATTCATATGCCTGATGAATCATCATGATCAGCTCTTCATTACTCCAGGGTTTTGTAAGGTATCTGTGGGCAACTCCACTGTTGAGGGCCTTTACAACATCGTCTCTGTCAGAGTAACCGGAGAGAAGAAATCTTATGGCATCAGGCAGGAGCGCCACTGTCCTTTCCAGAAACATGGTTCCAGTCATGTGGGGCATACGTTGATCAGAGATGATGAGAAAAATCTCATCATGGTGCTGTTTGATAATCTCCAGTGCGGCAACGCCATCATGTGCAGAGAGGATATCATACGCTTCTGACAGTAAGAGCCGTTTCAATGATTTGATAATCGACTCCTGGTCATCAACTATCAGTATGGTCTTTTTTTCTATCATCTTATTGTTCCTCTCATCAGGTTCTGTAAACATGAGGTTGGCTGCCTCTTGAGCTGAGTGAATCGACCCTCATCTCATAAAATGGATTACCGGGGTGTTCGCTGTTCATGACCTTATAGACTCTTACATTTCTGACATTACTCTTAACAGTTTTTGAACACTCTGCTTCGGTAATCTGAGTGTCCGCAAAAAGAGTTCCATGCACCAGAACTCCTCCCTCCCCATTTTTTATGTTCTCCCTCTTCTGGCCTTCATACCACGCTTCAAACCCTTTTTTCTCGTTCAATACTATCTGCTGCTGTTTTTTTATAAGCTCTATTTTAGACTTGAGTTCTCTTACTTTATTTTGTGTAGTATCCTGTTCGTCAAATAGTCTGTTGACAGTTTCATCCATTTTCACTGCCCTTTTTTCAATATCATCCAGGGAGGTATCTATCTCTCTTTTCACAATCTCATCTGTGGCAGCTGCTCTCTGCTTCAGAATATTTTTTCTCTCCAAGAGGAGTTCCTCCTGAAGCTTGGATATTTCAGACAGATTTGTCAACTGCTGCAAACTCTGCTGATCAAACTGGTTCTGAAGAGCCTCAAGTTTTATCATATTCTCTCTGTAAGAGTCTATTTTATCAGCAAAAACCTTCAAAGTGCCCAGCGCATGGTCATCAGCACCAGGATGGAGATGACATGGAGAAGAGACTTCGCTGCCGATGTTCAGGGCCTCAATCCCTTTTGCAGCATGAATTGTACTTGCCACAACTCTTCCCCGTGGTACTATCACCTTACCGCTTGTTATGATATTACAGTCGATGATCTCCTTTTGTACCACCACATCACCGCAGGCAAAAACAGTACTTTTTGTAATTATTTTAGAGACGAGATGCCCCCCTGATCTAACAGTTGAGGAGTTGATACTATTTTTGACAATAATATTATTGGCAATATTCACCTCAGCATCCTGAATATCGTTGACCGTAAGGTTGTTACCAGTTACACTGAATCCGGTCAATATTGTTCCATGGATAACGATATCCCCACTGAACTTGATATTGCCTGTGTTGAAATCAACATTGCCCTTGATTATCTTTTCAGGCATCACGCTGATTCTACCACCAAGGGATAGATCAGGCCGACCATTGGCTGCTGCAACTGCTTTTAATCCATCTTTGGAGAGTTCCGCCCCTTTACCGCAATCAAGATTCATATCAACAGGAACCGGAGCAGAGATCTGATTGCCAGTAACAGTAATGCCATTGACTGCTGGTATAAGTGGAATTTTTTCCGCCAGAACTCTCCCCTGAGTAACAGTTTGGATCTCTCCTCGTTCCCTGTAATCAAATTTCCCTGAATCAAGCTCTCTGCCAAAAAGTCTATTCTCATCTTCAAAAAAATATTTTATCAGGGCATTTCGTCCAGGTTTTATCGGTTTTCCCTTTGCAATGGTAAATTCTGCTTTTTTTGTTGCTGCCCGCTGTAGAAAGAGTTCAATAGCCACATCATCAGCAAGACCGTAAATGATCTGATGTCTGGAGAGCAGCGCTTTTAACTGCTCTACGGTCGTCTCTTCCGGCATATCACCAACAAGTCGGATCTGCGCCTCCATCTCTTCTGCAGTAAGGGTCAGTTCAAATGCACTGTTCTTACCAATTAGTATTTTTTTATTGTGAGTTGAACTATCCTCTTCCCTAACAGGCGACTGTAGATGCGGCTGAGCCACACCTGCTGTTTTTACAGACGGCAGATCACTGCCAGATACCACATTTACAGGTGCCGTCTCCTTACTTGACATTTTCATAAGAGGAGCGGCGGTGCTCTTTGCCTCTGCATCCACAGGTGTAGAATGAATATGCTTCGGTCCAACAGCAGCAGTGATGATCTCTGCCTGGAGTTGTGAGATCATGGAATTTGCAACCAGAATATCTCTGACAAATCTGGTTTCCAAGGTTTTGCTGAAGTGCAGTAACTGCTCTTCCAGAGCTTTTAAAATCTCCGACTCAGTCGCAAAGTTTCTTTTAATGGTGGCCTTGCAAAATATCTTATCAAATGCTCGCTGCCTTAAGAACTGTCTCTTATGTCTGTTCATGGAATTTTTATTTACCACATCTTCTTTTTTACTGCTTGAGCCATCACCCCTTTTCTCTTTTACAGCAGCATCCCCATCAGAGGTTAATATCTCTTTTTCCGAATATATCATATCAACTATGATGGACTCTTTCTGCTCTTCAGTAAGGATCTTCTCCGCCACAAGGATATCCCCCAGAAGACGGCAGGTGGTGGTGGTGCTGAACTCCTGAGCCTGTATGGCAAGGCACCTGTCGATATCTGACTGAGAGAGTCCAAAATGGGTCATTGCAGCCTTTCCAAAGGTTGTGCCTATCTTTCTGCGGGTTACTGCAACAAGCTTGCCCATAGTCTCTGATGAGATGAACCCCTTTTCAAACAGGATGTTTTCAAGAGAGACCTCTCTGCCTGCCTGTCTCTCAATCTGCATGGCGGTTAATGACGCATCTAACTGCTCCTGATTTATGAATCCATGATGCAGTGCCACTCTTCCCAGAGAGCGATCTTTACGCTGTTCATCAAATTTTCTCACCTCCATCTCCATGATATTGGGCTCCTGAGCTGTATGTGAATAATAATCATGGGTGGTTACAAGAGCCCTCACCTTATCAGGAGATTCATATGCCTGACGAATCATGATAAGAAGTTCATTACTATCCCAAGGTTTGGCAATATATCTGTGCACAACTCCCTGATTCAATGCATTAACTGCATTTTCTCTCTCTGCATAGCCTGACAGAATAAATCTTATGGCATCGGGTAGCATCTCCAAGGTTTTTTCAAGAAACATACTGCCAGTCATGTGAGGCATCCGCTGATCAGAGATGATTAGAAAGATCTCGTTCATGTGCTGCCTTATAATCTCAAGCGCAGAGGGGCCATCCGGTGCAGAGAGGATATTATATGCCTCTGTCAATAGAAGCCGTTTCAGAGATTTGATTACTGACTCCTGATCGTCAACGATAAGTATGGTTTTTTTCTCTGTCATCTTATGGATCCTCTCTAAATATGTGGCAGGTTTCGGGTAGATCTGGTCTGAATAACAGTGGCGGGTTTTTTAAAAGTATAGACAGTCAGGCAGTAAAAGAGAGACCTTGATGTCTGGTATATGAGTTAGCTTTAATCGTCAGGTTGTCATGAAACAGAAACCCGTTACAGAGACTATAATCTGCAACGGGCTTTCTGTAAATCAATTAAGAGTCAGTGAGTCACAGGTATGCTCACTTCTCATAGGCTGTTTTTAGTTTGATGTAGAAGCACTGGGCCTCTCTGGGAGATGATCTCTACTTCACAGCCATCCTGATATCTGATATCTGGGGGGAAACGATCACTATTCGTCTGCCATCTCAGGGTGGAATACATTCACCTCTTTAAGATCATCTCCAAGATACTCTCTCTCCTTTGGTCCGAGAATACCCAAAGAGAGGCAGATGAGTGTCCAGATATGTACTACAGGATAGTTTCCGCCATAGTGTTCACTGAGTTCATGTATCTGTGCATGGCAGTTATGACACCCTGCAATGCAGTAATCTGCCTTCGTGGCTTTGATCTGCTCATCCTTGATCTTGCCGTACTGGAGGCGCTCATTCTTGAATCCAGATTGAAGGAATCCACCACCACCGCCACAGCAGAAGTTGTTGGATCTGTTCGGGGTCATATCGATAAAGTTCTCTTCCCCGACAATAGATTTTACAACAAATCTCAGATCCTCTGCAATCGGGTCACCAAAGGTCTTTCTGACAATCTGACAAGGATCCTGAACTGTAAACTTGATCTTGAGATCCTTGTTCCAGTCGGAATTTACCTTGAGTTTACCTTCACGTATCCACTTTGCGTAATATTCATAAATGTTCTTAACCTGAAATTTGTGAGGAATGTTGAATTTTTTCAGTCCTGCCAGGACTGAGAATGTGATGTGCCCTCACTCGGTGTTGAGAAACGTCTCACACCCCACTGCGTCTGCCGCCCCAGCGGTCTGCCTTGTCAGATGTTCCCATGCCTTGTCATCAGAGAGAAAGAGGCAGTAGTTTTCGCCTGCCCACCCTTTGCTGGTGTATGTCCAGTTGGCACCCACTGTGTGAAGAATCTTCCAGAGGGGCACAAGCTCATCAGGTTCAGTAACAGGCTCTCTTGAGTTCTGGTTCAACACAAATTCAGCACCCATCTTGTCAATAGGGGCCTCCATCTCTGCAAATTCAGGTTGAGCCTCCCTGTACTCTTCAAGAACATCATTTACAACAAACTCAAAATCGTCAAAAGGGGTACCCATTGCACTTCCTGAATCATTGGAAAGTGCGGCATCACAGGAGCCGAGGATACCTTTGGGTCGTGTCTCTCTTGGCCACTGTGCCCTTGCGTTATATACCAGCTGAGGTATATTGATCTCCATCGGGCATACATAGATGCATCTTTGGCACATAGTGCACATCCAGACCCATTTGGAACTCAATATCTCCTCATCCATCCCAAGGGCTGCCATTCTCAGGAACTTTCTCGGGTCCATCCCTTCAAGACCTGTGGCTGGACACCCTGACGCACATGCGCCGCATGTCAGACAGGCATTGAGATTTCCGCCATTGGGCAGAAGCTCCATGACCTTGTCTTTAAAAACGCTTTTGTGCTTTTTTCCAATTTTAATTGCCGCTTCACCCATGCTTTAAATTTCCTCCATATTATATTAAAATGGTAGTATTTTTACATATTGGGTATAGTATGTAAAATTTATGTGGTGCAAATCAATGTAAAACTACAATAGATATCAGTGTAAAATTACAATCTATAAAATTATTATGACGCATAATTTTAAATTTTTTATTTTTCTCCTATTATCAACTCCATGTCAACCCATTTTAACAAAATCCTTCTGCTTGAATAATTTTTTATTACAGAGTTTTGATAAAAACTCTTCTCATTTCTCAGCCATGATTGACAGATAGTTTTTCAATGTAATAGAGTGCCAGGGTGAAATCAACTGTGAGCCTGTTTTACAGACTACTTTACAAGCGACCTGTAACAGATGAGTTTTTACCCAAAGGATTATGAATAAGCTGAAAAAAATTGAAGAGATGATTGACAAGGTGATGTGCAAAGAGAGACCTCTCCTTGTCCGTGAACTTAAGAGAGTGAACCATAAGAAAAAAGATGGCTCTGACTATGAAAAGAGCGTTGACAGATTATTGCAGAAGAGTGTGGCATCTGCTGCCAGGGTGGCGGCACGCAAAGAGAAGATACCGCATATCACCTATATTCCTGAATTACCAATAACAGATAAGAAAGATGAAATTATTGCCGCTCTGAAGCAGCACAGGGTTGTGATCATTGCTGGTGAGACAGGTTCTGGTAAAACCACCCAGATTCCCAAGTTCTGCATTGCAGCAGGAAGGGGGGCAGCAGGAACCATTGGATGTACACAGCCCAGAAGAATTGCAGCAATCAACGTGGCTGCAAGGATAGCTGAAGAGCTAGGGGTCGGGCGCTCTTCAGATGATGGGAACTCTGGTGATGGAAGCTCTGGAAAAATCTGGGAAGGGGGAGCAGAAAGCGAAGGGAGCGCTGTCAGAGGTGCGGATGGAAAACTCTCAGGTAATGGGAGCCTGCAAACTGTCGGGTATAAGATACGGTTTGATGACACATCAGCTCCAGATACCATCATAAAGGTGATGACTGACGGTATTCTGCTTGCAGAGACGCAGCGTGACCCTTTTTTGAATGAGTACGACACCATAATTGTGGATGAGGCCCATGAGAGAAGTCTCAACATCGACTTTACCCTTGGTATTTTAAGAGATCTCATCAGAAAGAGAGATGACCTCAAGCTTGTCATCACCTCTGCCACCATTGATACTCAGAAGTTCTCCAGGGCGTTTGATGATGCTCCTGTGATTGAGGTGTCAGGCAGGATGTATCCAGTGGAGGTGCGTTACATGCCAGTACAGGGTTATGATGACCCTGAACAGGATGACCAGGGTTATGTGGAGGCATCAGTGGAGGCAGTAGAGACCATTCAGAGAGAGTCACGTTACGGAGATATTCTGATCTTCATGCCAACAGAGCAGGATATCACAGAGACAGTTGAGCTGCTCAGGGGCCGAAGCTGGCCTGGCGTAGCTGTGATGCCCCTCTATGCAAGGCTCTCTGCTGCTGAACAGGCAAAGATATTTCACCGTGGGCCTGGCAGAAAGATAATTGTCTCAACCAATGTTGCAGAGACATCTCTTACCATTCCAGGTATCAGGTATGTTATTGATACAGGACTTGCAAGAATTCCTCACTACTCACCAAGAACGCGCACCACAGCCCTGCCAGTCACCCCGATCTCAAGAAGCAGTGCAGATCAGAGAAAAGGGCGGTGCGGCCGTGTTGAAAACGGCATCTGTATCAGACTCTATGATGAGGAGAACTACAACTCAAGGGCACAGTTCACCTCTCCTGAAATTCTGAGGAGCAACCTTGCCGAAGTTATCTTGAGGATGATCTCACTGAATCTTGGGGATGTCTCTGCTTTTCCCTTTATTGATATGCCATCACCCAAATCAGTAAAGGATGGTTTTGACACCCTGCTTGAGCTTGGGGCAATTGTACAGGAGAGGGGAGGGCAGGGTGCAAAGATGTCGGAGATTCAGAGAGAAGGAGCTGACGGAAAAAATGGGTCAGAGAGTTCACTGACCGGGAACCATCCGGGCAGGCTGAGAGGCAGAAAAAGAGCAAAAGGTAAAAAAACAGCCAGAGGTTATCTGCTCACAGAGAAGGGTGGTATAATGGCAAGAATTCCGGTCGATCCAAAGCTTTCCAGAATCCTCATTGAGGCTGATGAGAGAGGATGTCTTGAGGAGGCTGCCATTATTGCATCTGCACTCTCCATCTCCGATCCAAGACAGAGGCCACAGGAGAAGGCACGTCAGGCAGATCAGAAACATGCTCTCTTCAAAGACCCTGCCTCAGATTTCATCTCTCTGCTCAATATCTGGAATGCGTGTCATGGTGGTAAGATCGGCTCCGGCACGATAGAGGATAACTCAAGTGAGACAGAGAGCAGCTCCAGCAGAAGAGAGAGCAACTCCACAAGAGGTCAGTCCACCCTTAAGAGCCGTACCAGCGCCAGAAAATTCTGCAAGGAGCACTACCTCTCTTTCAGACGGATCCGGGAGTGGGGCGATAT
>Ga0066604_10001128_pt1 | contig 15293 bp, 13 predicted proteins | sample Higcelwee11metaG_FD_59501 | JGI IMG/M metagenome (GOLD analysis project Ga0066604, IMG submission 59501) | Freshwater pond sediment microbial communities from the University of Edinburgh, under environmental carbon perturbations - High... | ecosystem: Environmental > Aquatic > Freshwater > Pond... | reverse complement strand
CTCCAGTGTCGATGGTACTTGGATCGCAGGATCCTGGGAGAGTAGATCGCCGCCGGGTAACAAAAAAGAACAACAGTATTTACTGTTGTTCTTTTTTTACTTATTAGCAGCGAATCCGTTTCTAGCATCCCATATCTGTGATACCTCTCTTAATATGGCAGTACATAGCAAGAGCGGCACCATCTGCATCACGCTGTTCAATAAAATGTGCGATAATGCGATGGTTTGTCAGAGCATTGTCTGAAGCTAGATTATGGCATCCTATATATACTGCGGTATTGATGGCCTCGCTGATTGCAGCTTCGATAGCAGGCAGCATCAGTTCAATTACACTGTTGTGTGTAGCTTTTGCAATCGCTGCATGGAATCGTTGATCTTCTAATGAATATTGCTTTCCAGATATTATCGCTTCCGAACATTCCTTTTCACATGCAATAATTTCCTGGATTTCTGCGTCGGTTGCTCGTTCAACTGCCATACGTATATTTGCAGGTTCCAGTACCAGACGCATTTCAAACCAGTTATTGACCACACTTTTTTTATCTTCTAAATAGGAAATGCCAAAGGGATCGTTTTGTGCGCCTGGTTGAGCAGTAACAAATGTACCACGGCCTCGAACTATCGTTAAGACACCATTCGCAACAAGGGTTTTTACGGCTTCACGTATTGTTGTGCGGCTTACTCTCAGTTCTTCGGCTAGTTTATGTTCGTTGGGAAGCTTATCACTGGGTTTATATTTTTTTTGAAGAAAAATCATATCACTAATTTGGTTTGCAATGTTTTGCGAAATTGGAATAAAATTGTTAGACATTTTATTTCCCCTTTTCAAATCAAACTACTAAGACATTATACCACATCCAATGCTAAAATCAATTATTTTTAATTATACTTATAAGGGTTGTAGTATCACAATGCAAAATAACTATTATAATATTGACATTATGTATACTGAGGTATAAAATTACCATAAAGACATCATACAACAGTTGCAAATGTTTCCAGAATATAATGAATATATATTAATTGGATCACAAGGACATCATACCACATTGGCCTATTACGAAGTAGTAAAAATAATCAGGTTATAAACCAGCGCTAAAACTCGTAATATTTGCAGCAAAATAAAAGCTGCAAATATGGAGTTTTAACATAAAAGTGTAAAACTTTTTTACAAAACATAAAATTAAGGCACTAGAAATGGAGGGAAAGAATATGAGAAGTGATCAAATGAAGGTAGGTGTAACTAGAATCCCGCACAGATCCTTGTTTAAAGCACTGGGATTGACGGACGAAGAGATTCGCCGGCCTATGATCGGTATCGTCAATGCGCAAAATGATATTATTCCAGGACATCTGCACTTAAATGACATCGTGGAAGCAGTCAAGGCAGGAGTACGGATTGCGGGTGGAACACCTTTCCAATTTCCTGCAATAGGTGTATGTGATGGTATAGCAATGGGGCATGAAGGAATGAAGTATTCCCTGATTAGCCGTGAACACATTGCTGATTCTGTTGAAATCATGGCAATGGCGCATCCCTTCGATGCGCTGGTGTTTGTACCCAACTGCGACAAGATTGTACCCGGCATGATTATGGCTGCATTGAGACTGAATATACCAAGTATTTTTGTAAGCGGCGGTCCGATGATGCCAGGTTATTATGGCGGTAAAAAAATGACAGTATCTAATGCATTTGAGGCAGTAGGGGCGGCAGGTACTAACAAAATAAACTCAAAAGATATTGCTGATATAGAAAATTACTCCTGTCCAGGCTGTGGTTCCTGCGCAGGTATGTTTACAGCTAACTCAATGAACTGCATGACAGAGGTCATAGGTCTTGGCTTGTCTGGCAACGGCACAATACCGGCTGTTAATGCGGCACGTATCCGTCTTGCTAAGGAAGCGGGCATGAAGGTTATGGAACTATTGGAAAAGAACATACGTCCTCGCGATATCGTAACGCAAGATTCTCTGCATAATGCATTGACTGCAGATATGGCATTGGGCTGCTCTACCAATACTGTACTGCATTTGCCTGCTATAGCACATGCCGCAGGTGTCAAAATAAATTTACAGGATTTCAATAAAATAAGCAAGACAACTCCCCAGTTGGTCAAACTCAGCCCTGCAGGTCCGGACTGTCTGATGGATCTCTGGCAGGCCGGCGGCCTCCCCGCTGTGCTCAAGGAATTGGATGAATATGGTTTGCTTCGTACCAATTGCATAACTGTAACAGGTACGACTGTTGCTGAGAATATTAAGGATTCTTATGTGAAAGATCCGGCAGTTATAAGAACCCGCGAGAATGCATATTCACCTGATGGTGGGCTTGCAATACTTTGGGGTAACCTGGCACCGGACGGTGCTGTTGTTAAAAAAGGCGCGGTACTGCCTGAGATGATGGTGCACAGTGGCCCCGCCAGAGTGTACAATAGCGAAGAGGAATGCATGGAAGCTATTATGGGCGGCAAGGTAGTAGCCGGAGATGTAATTGTAGTACGCTACGAAGGCCCAAAGGGCGGCCCTGGAATGCGTGAAATGCTTACACCCACGTCAGCAATTGCAGGAATGGGTCTTGACAGCAGCGTAGCATTGATTACAGACGGCAGGTTCTCAGGCGCATCAAGAGGAGCATCAATAGGACACATATCTCCTGAAGCTGCTGCTGGCGGTTTGATTGGTATTGTAGAGGAAGGAGATATTATTAATATTGACATTCCTAACAACAAGCTGGAGCTTTCAGTAGATGAGAAAACCATAGCTGCGAGAAAAGCTAAGTTTGTGCCACTGGAGAAACCTGTACCTGACGGATATCTCAAGCGTTACCGAAAGATGGTGACATCTGCTAACACTGGAGCAATATTTGAAGAGTAAATAGAGAAATACGACTGCTCAATTGTTTGGAGGTGAACTCCTTGTCAGTTGCAAAAGCAGCAAGAAGCGTATTGTTTAGAATATATAATGAAGCCGCCCCGGCCTTGATATTGTCTGGGGCGGTTGTTTTTTGTATGTAAATAATACGAATTTGAACACAATGTATTTTATGTTAGGACATTTTATGATAAAATTTACTTATATGTTGTTGTATATGTCGAATAAATCATACTAAGGGATCATGATTTGCATAAGCAAATTATATCCTACAACTGTCCATTTGGTGAAGCAAAGTTCACCGCTGACCGGCAATATCGTTGCTTGGAAGGGACATAAAGAGAGGATGCAGATATATGGCTTCGTGGCTTACACACTTGAGAGTAGCAGAAAAAATAAAGCAAAAGATACCGGAAATTGATTTTCCGTATTTAATAATTGGTAGTATTGCACCGGATTCCGGTATGCCTGATGAGAGCCGCAGGAACTATATTCCTTCAAAAGAGGTGACTCATTGCAGATATCAAAAGGATAAAGCGATTTCCGATATTGATGAGTCTGTTTTTTTTGACAACTATCTGGTGCCGGAAAAAATCATGACTAGGTCTGACAGCACCAGGTCTTTCTTGTGGGGGTATTATTTCCATCTGTTAACTGATAAAATATGGCTTGAAGAGTATTTCAGACCCTTAAAGCTGCGCTATGAAAGCGAATTTGAAAATCCGGATAAGGATTTTGTGGATTTTATCAGGGAAGAAATGTTTTCACTAGATTTTGAATATCTTAAGGAGAAGGGTCCGGATCTCATAGATCAGATGAAAAGCTTTGACGGAAATATTAATTTCTTTCATAAATTTGATTCTGATTATATATATGAATGCAAAAGTCGGATAGTCGGATATTACAGCGGGGAGCCCTTGCATTTGGACAGGGAATACAAGTATTTGACCCCTCAGATAATTGAAGAATTTGTTGCAAAAGTTTCGGGAAAATGTATAGGCATATTAGTAGTATAGAGGATTGATTTTTGGGGGGGATAAGAATGAAGAAAAAAGGTTATATGCTGTTAGGAATAACAATATTGATGTTTAGTACATTAGAGGTAGTTACCAGCACTCTGAATGGTTTAATAAATCCGCTGCAGTTGACATTTTTGAGATTCCTTATAGGGGGAGTAGTATTATTGCCCTTGGTAATCAAAAAAAAGGAAAAGCTTCGGGCTAAGGATTTATTATTTTTTTTGGCTTTGGGAATACTAAATATACTTATAAGCATGGGAAGCCTGCAGCTTTCGATAAGCATGGGAAAAGCTTCAACAGCGGCTATATTAATAAGTTCAAACCCGATATTTGTACTGCTGTTTTCTTCAATTTTGCTAAAGGAAAAAGTGACTTTTAACAGGATAATATGCATACTTCTTGGCATAGCAGGTATTACACTTATTATTTACAAAGGTAATGTTGGTGGCGATACTGCAGTAAGTCTTACGCTTGCAATTATTGCATCCCTTACCTTCGGACTTTATACAGTACTTGGAAAACTGAAATCAGAAGGTATAAACAGCATAACTATGATATGCCTTTCCTCTATTTTCGGCAGTCTGATGTATGTTCCTATACTGCTTTGGAGGGGCATACCTTTGTTTAACATTCCTCAAGGAGCTTTTTTAAAAATACTTTACTTGGGAGTGTTTCTCTCGGGTATAGCTTACGTAACCTACATGGAAGCACTGAGAATTTTATCTGCAAGTAAGGGAGCTATGGTATTCTTTTTAAAACCCGTGATTGCATCAATGCTTGCAGTGGTATTCCTTGGTGAAAGCATGAGCTTCAAAACTGCGGCAGGTACGTTGCTTGTACTTGCCGGTGTCTTCATTAATTTTTTCAAAATAAACTTTAAGACTGGGAAAGCAGGGGATAATGTTTGAAAAGGCAGGAGCTTGATAGCATAAACCAATTATACCGGGGCAAATTGCAGGAGCAGCTTAATGAAGAAGTATCTTTGGTATTTGGTGACGGCAATGTAGATTCAAGAATAGTTCTGGTAGGCGAGGCGCCGGGCAAGACTGAGGTGGAGCAGGGAAAGCCTTTTGTAGGTCAGGCTGGGAAAAACCTGGAAGAGTTTATAACCATACTGGGTATTCTCCGGGAGGATCTATATATCACCAATGTTGTGAAGTTCAGACCTATAAGGCTTAATGCCGATACAGGGCGGGAGTCCAATAGGACACCGACCAGGGACGAAATAAGGATATTCACGGATTTTATTGAGCAGGAGCTGTCGGTTATTAAGCCCAGACTTGTTGCGAGTCTGGGAAATGTCGCACTCCGATGCATATTGAAGGATGACAAAGCCACAATAGGTATAATGCACGGTGCACCGATGAATGTAAAATTTGCGGGTGTGGAATTTGTACTGTTTCCTTTATATCACCCTGCAAGCATTATCTATAATAGGGCGCTGAAGGATGTATATTTGCAGGATTTGCACAGGCTGAGAGACTATATGAAAAAAGAAAAACTAATGCCATGTACAGTTTGAAGTAAGCCAGAAGGAACTGGGAATCCGGTTCCTTTATTAAGAGGCTGGCGTTATGATATAATTATTGATATAATGATTCTATATTATGGGAGTTAAAATGAATAAAGTAAGTATTGTAAAATGCAGGGACTATGAATTCGAAAATGTAAAAAATGCCGTTTATGAAGTCCTAAACGGCATTGAAGCCATAAAGCTCAAGATAGCTAAAGGCTCCAGGGTATTGGTAAAGACAAATCTTCTGATGCGAAAGAATCCTGATGATGCAGTTACAACTCATCCTGCGGTAGTTGAGGCCATAGTGAGATATCTGCAGGATATCGGCTGCAAGGTAATAATAGGCGATAGCCCCGGAGGTCCTTTTACAGAATGGAGCCTGAAATCGGTTTATAAGGCTGCAGGTATGATAGAAGTAGCGGAAAGAACCGGATGTGAGCTTAATTATGATACCTCTGCTGTTGAGATCCAAAACCCTGAAGCAAAAAGGCTAAAGACAATGCAGATTATAAAGGTTGCCAGGGAGGTTGACTTTGTAGTATCCGCAGCAAAGCTGAAAACCCATGGGATGATGTTATATACCGGAGCAGTAAAGAATCTTTTTGGAGTAATTCCCGGACTTGTGAAAGCTGATTACCATTTGAGACTCAATAGTGTGGATAATTTTGCCGATCATCTGGTAGACATATGTGAAGCAGTAAAACCAGTATTCTCGATTATTGATGGAATTGATGGAATGGAAGGGAATGGACCGTCTGCAGGCGAGAAAAGACATGCAGGAATTATTCTGGCTTCAGAGAGTCCTTACGTACTTGATACGGTGGCAGCGAAAATTATAGGAATGGAGCCTATGATAGTTCCTACGATAAAGGCTGCAAAAGAGAGAAATATTTTTAGCGGCGATTTGAAGGATATTGAGATAACCGGTACACAGCTTGACGAAATAAGTATTGCACCCTTCAAGCTTCCCAGTTCTATAAATATTAATTTTGTAGGCGGCAAGGTTCCTAAGTTTATTGAGAAATTCCTTTTAAACAATCTAAGACCAAGGCCGGAATTTAATTATAATTTGTGTGTATCCTGCGGGGACTGTAAAAGAAGCTGTCCTCCGGGAATAATAGATATGAGCAGCGGCAAGCCTGTACCTGATTTGAGCAAGTGCATAAGATGCTTTTGCTGCCATGAGCTCTGTCCTAAGAAGGCTGTGGACATTAAGAAACACTGGCTATACGATATATTGATGAAGAAATAACGGAGGGTTACATAATGTTTTTTAAGGAGCTTAGAGAGAAGGTAATTGAAATTGCATTGAAAGCGCAGAAGGAAAAGTTGATTCCCCTTACAATGGGTAATTTCAGCGCAAGGGATAGGGGGACAGGATATATTTGCATTACTCCAAGCGGTATGGCGTATGAGAAATTAAAACCTGAAGATATTGTAGTATTGGATGTGGATGGGAAAATTATCGAAGGAGAAAGAAAGCCGTCTATTGAGACTCCTCTGCACTGCGCTGTGTATAGGAGGAGAAGAGATGTATTCGGAGTATCCCATACTCATTCGGTATTTGCCACAGCCTGGGCTGCTTGTAATGAGAGCATTCCTGTAGTTGTTGCAGAGCTGGCAGCACTTATTGGAGGACCTGTAGAGTGTGCGGTATATAAGCCCATGGGCTCTCTTGAACTTGCTGAAACAGCCGCGATGCGCCTTAATGACAGAAATGCAATTCTTCTCGCAAACCATGGTGTGCTGGCAGTAGGACATAATATTGATACTGCTTTTTCGAATTCTGTTGTAGTTGAAGAGGGAGCCAAAATCGCTTATTATGCAAGACAAATAGGTGTGATGAGACTGATACCGGAAGCGGAGTGCGAATCACTGAGAAGGACTAACTTGGAAAAATACGGACAGAAATAGATCTACATTTTTAATTATTCATTCTGCTGGTTGAACTTTTCTCGATACTCATTGGGGGTACGACCGACAAATTTTTTAAAAACCTGAGTGAAATAGCTCTGATTACAGAATTGGTAAAATATCGCAATATCTGAAATCCTGGTATTTGTATACCGTATATAATACTTTGCTTCATTGACTCTTGTTTTCATAATATATTCAAGCAGATTCAGGCCAACTTCTTTTTTAAAAAGAGCCGATAAGTAATTGGGATGCACATATATTGCATCAGATATTTTCTTTAGGGTAAGCTTATTGGTGAGGTTTTTATAAATATACGAAATAGCCTGCTGTATTGCATTTGAGTATTTACTCTTGGACAAATCCTGCACTATTTTCACATATTGTTCAGCCGCAGTATATTCATAATCCGTCAATTCCGGCAGACTGTTCATATCTTCAATAGCAAGTATTATGGAATCACTCATTGTAAAAGCTGCTTCAGGCATTACCCCGCCTTCAATTGCCGCTCTGGTGAATAAGGTGACCGAACAAATCAATGAGTTTTTCACCGATCTTAGGGCATCCCTTGATAGTCTGGTTCTTTTTAAGGAGTTTATCTCACCAAGTATTGTAATAGTATCATTCAAATTACCGGACTTTATTTTTGATAATAGCTCCTGTTCTAAGAAAAATGGCGGGTGGTGGAATAGTGTCTCTCTATTGCTGATCATTTCATTGAAGTAATCATCCGATATAGAAATTCGCTTCATGGTATCGTTTTCCTTCAGAGCATCAGTATCTGTGCTGCTGAACAGATATTCCAAAAGCTTCCCACAATAGTAGCACCTGTTTGTATCTACAATCATCAGATTTTCAAAGTAACTTACAAGCTTACTCTTGATTTTTATTGGTAACTTGTTAAGCCTTATTATATTATTAATAAGGCCTTCTTGAATTTTTTCGTTTAATATGGGACCTGCAATTACCTGATAGGCTTCTTTTATGTGTAGAATAATAAAACACTCATCATAATTATTCTTATAGTAATACGATCTGATTCTGTTGAAATAGCCGGATGGTGATATGGCTGGCATATCTTCGATTTTATAAGCATCCTTTATTATGTTGTTTACATAGCTTATATTTTCAGGTAAAGAATATATACTTTTATTGTTTTGAAGCAGGTTTACAGGCACTAGAGTTGCATTGTGAAAGGTTCGGAATTTTTCTTTGATATCCTTAAGGTCCCCCATGATAACCTCTCCTTTATACATTTTTTAACATTAATATTTTAACATAAATGTTAATATTTTGGTATATTTAATATTCTGCTTGCTTTAAAATGTACCTAGGAAAACATTTTAGGAGGGAAATAAATGAAAAAAAGAATATCATTGTTATTAGTGACTATTATGGTTTTCATGACTTTCTGCGGCTTTGGAATGAGCGTTAACGCGGACACAAGAACAGTTATTAAATGGGCAACACAGGCAGACACAACACCCGCAACACAGGTACTGATTGATGAGTTCAACAAGTCCCAAAGCAAATATACAGTACAGTGGGTACAGATGACTAACGATTCCGGACAGATGCATGATCAATTACTGACTTCCTTATCAGCAAAATCCAGCGAATATGATGTATTATCATTGGACGTTGTATGGGCTGGAGAGTTTGCTGCGGCTGGATACCTTAACCCAATCGATAAAAATTTGTATGCAGCCAAATTAAGTAAGAGCTTATTCAATGCAGGGTCAATGTCAGCAGGAAACTATATGGGTAAACAATATACACTTCCTTTATTCCCTGATCTGGGAATACTTTATTTCCGTTCAGATATAGTAAGCAAAACTGATGCTGCAAAGCTTGTTTCCGGGAAATATACATATAAGGATCTGGCAGCAATGGCTAAGAAATATAAAGGAAAAGGCGGAACTACAGACGGCTTTGTTTTCCAGGCAAAACAGTATGAAGGGCTTGTTTGTAATGTAACTGAGTTTACAGGCGGCTTAAAGGATATTAAGGGTGGATTGGAAACAATGAAATCGTTTGTAACTTCAGACTTTGTACCGAAGGATATATTGAACTATACAGAAGCTGAGACTCATAATTCGTTCATAAATGGGAAATCAGTATTTGCAAGAAACTGGCCGTATCAATATGCAATGTTGACTGAATCAGTTAAGCCTTCACAGGTTGGTATAGCTCCACTTCCAAAGGGAAGTACAGTAGGCGGCTGGGTACTTGGTATAAACAAAAACTCAAAGAAAGCCGAAGGCGCTTGGGAATTTGTAAAATATGCAGCAGGCTGGACCGGACAGATGATTATGTCCAGAAAGGGCGGACATTTGCCAGGCTACAATTATTTGCTGAAGGATGTAAGAGTTGGGAATCCTATGCTTCAATTAGCCGGTTTGCAAAATGCATTAAAAACAACAATTTCAAGACCAGTTTCCTCTAAGTACTCCAAGGCTTCCGATATAATACAGGTCAATGTACATAAGTACCTGTCTGGAGGGCAGAATATAAACACAACAGTTACAAATGTGAAGAATGCTATTAAATAGGTGTTAATTATAATAAATGCAAAGAACTTTAAGAAATTGGGCTCAAGTAGTACTAGAGCCCAATTTCTTTGAAAATCTTTCTTGGGGGGTGACCGGATGAAACGGATGGGATTTAAGGAATCACTTTTTATACTTCCAGCAATTGTTTTAATAGCTATTTTTTCACTTTGGCCAATTTTTAAAGTTATCAATTATTCAATTTTTGATTATCAATTGAATGACCAGCAGAAATCCAAGCTTTCTATGGAAGAGAAGTTCAATGTTGATCTTTTTATGGAAAATTCGGATTATGTGGGGATGTTCCTTGATATGAACAGGGATAGCTTTCCTGAGGATGTCCAGGTCAAGGTGGATGAGGTCATTAATGATGTTAATAGCTTTAAAGAACTTCTTTCCGGCAAATCAGGTTTTATTGAATTAAGCGGAAACCTCAAAAAGCAGGTAAACGATAATTTCAATAAGCTTTCATTGGAAGTAGATTTCTTTATCAAGAACTATGATTTCCCTGACAGGGAAAACCTCAGATTAGTTATGGAAGACATGAACAAATGCTATGTTCGTTCAAACTTTATTGGTTTAGAAGGTTACTATAATGCATTGAAAGATGAGAGGGTACAGGACGCTTTAACGCATACTGTAGTGTTTACCATTATATCTGTGTTCTTTGAGCTTGTGCTTGGTCTCGGGCTTGCACTTATTATGAACAAAGCTATGAAAGGTCAGGGTTTTATACGTGCCATTTCCCTGATACCCTGGGCAATACCAACTACTGTGGCTGCATTGATGTGGGGTTACCTGTATGATGGCAGCAGCGGTATTATAGCATATATTCTGCAAACCCTTCATATATTAGGCGATTCAAGGGACATGCTGTTAACAGGAGGCGGAGCAATGGCATCTGCAATACTTGCGGATGTCTGGAAGACTACTCCATATATGGCGCTCCTCATACTTGCCGGTTTTCAAACTATCCCCGGAGCGTTATATGAAAGTGCAAAGGTTGATGGGTCAGGGATATTTAACACTTTCTTTAAAATCACTCTGCCTCTTTTAAAGCCTTCGATACTTGTAGCACTCCTGATGAGAACGCTGGATGCTTTCAGGGTATTCGACCTTATTTACGTGCTTACCGGTGGTGGACCCGGTGGTTCAACCGAAACCATGTCCATCTATGCATATAAGACTATGTTCCAGCAGACGAATTTTGGTTACGGTTCAATTGTAGTAATACTCATGGTTATTTGTGTCGCGATAATTGCGGCCTTCTATATAAAGATACTTGGCGCAAATGTTATGGAAAGGGATTAGGGGGTGGCGTAATGGGTAAGAAGTCATATAAATTAAAGACATTGGTATTCACCGTTGTCGCACTGTACCTTATTGTCATTATCTTCCCATTTATTTGGGTTCTCTTAGCATCTTTCAAACCGACCCAGGAAATTTTCGGGGAGGGAGCTTTCCGTTTAATATCAGCGAATCCGACGTTTGAAAACTATACAAATGTATTGCATAACGGCATACTTCAGGCTATGTGGAACAGCTTTGTAGTTGCCAGCATAACCTCTATTTATGTGGTGCTGGTAGCCACTTTGGCAGCTTATGCAATTACAAGGTTCAAATTCAGGGGAAAGAATTTGCTGCTTGGGTTAATACTAGCTGTATCAATGTTTCCACAGATGATTATTGTAGGACCGATTTACAACCTGTTTATGAATCTGAACTTGACGAACAGCTATTTTGTGGTGCTGCCTTATTCTACGATTACTTTGCCGGTTGCTGTATTTATTTTGGTTACGCACTTTAATAAGATTCCGGTTGCTTTGGAGGAAGCGGCTACAATTGATGGAGCTACATCTTTGCAGATACTGGCAAAGATAGTTTTCAGGCTGGCTGCACCTGGGATTTTCACCACTGCCATAATTGTTTTTATAGCAGCTTGGAACGAATTTTTGCTTACAGTAACATTAAATACAAATAAAGCTTATCATACTGTTCCGGTAGCAATTTCTTTTTTAAGGACACAGTTTACTATACTATGGGGAGATGTTACTGCTGCTACTGTTATAGTTACAATACCTACACTGATTATTGTACTGCTATTCCAGAAGCAAATAGTGTCAGGCTTAACCTCTGGAGCTGTTAAAGAATAGAAAAAGCTGCGTTTAACAGAAAGGGGTATACATTATGAAAATAAAGGTCGAAGGGATTAAACCGTATTTTGGGCTTGACGAATGGGAAATTTCAGAAGATAACTTCATTCCTGAAAGAAACTACCATAGCGAAACGATTTTTTCAATTGGAAACGGATTTATCGGGATTAGGGGTACTTTTGAAGAGGGGTTGGAAAATAACTCCGTCCTGGGGGAAGAAGGAACTTTTTTAAACGGCATATATGAAGAAGGGACTATCAAATATGGTGAAATAGCATACGGTTTCCCCGAAAAAAGCCAGACAATGATTAATGCCGCTAATGGCAAGAAAATTATACTGTGCCTGGAGGATGAGACCTTCAATATGAATAACGGGCAGCTTATAGATTACAAGCGCTCAATCAACATGAAGGAGGGCATATTGAAAAGAAGCCTCATATGGCAGTCCCCCAAGGGAAAACAAATAAAACTGGATACCGAAAGAATGGTTTGCCTTCAAAGAAAAAACCTGGCAGTTGTTAAATATAAAGTAACTCCTTTAAACTTCGATGGTAATATAAAAATCATATCAGAAATTGATGGGAGTCAAAAAAATTCGTCAGAGGAAAAGGATCCGAGAGTTGGATCTGGGATCGAGGAAGGTTCACTTTACACTGTTGAAGCAATTGTAAAGGCTGACACAGCAGCACTTATACAAAAGACAAAAAAGACAAAAATTACTGTTATATGTGCAGCTAAAGGAATTATGAAAACCAAGTGCAGCTATAGCATGGATAAGTATGCAAGATGCGATAGCATTGGATTGGAATATAATGTGGAAGGTCATAAGGGCGAATGCATAGACTATATAAAACATGTTGCTTATGACGCTTCCAGTGAAGTCCAGGAAAGCATTCTTGACCATACCTGTGATGTTTTGGAAAATGCCGTCAGGCAGGGTTACAGCAGATTAAAAGAGGAACAATACGAATTTCTTGCGGATTATTGGGATAGGTCAGATATAGAAATAAAAGGGGACATTCTCTTGCAGCAGGCCATAAGGTTCAATCTTTTCCAGCTTCTCCAGTCAGTGGGAAGAGATGGAAAGACCAATATATGCGCCAAGGGGCTTACAGGGAAGGGCTATGAAGGGCATTACTTCTGGGATACGGAGATGTATGTGATACCTGCGTTTCTTTACAGCAAGCCCTCTATCAGCAGGAAGTTATTGGAGTACAGGTATAGTACCCTGGATAAAGCCAGGGCGAGGGCCAGGGAAATGTCTCATAAGTCGGGAGTCCTCTTTCCATGGAGAACAATAAACGGAGAGGAGTGCTCCGGATATTTTCCTGCAGGTACGGCTCAATACCATATAAATGCTGATATAGCACATGCAATAAAAACATACGTAGAAGTTACGCAAGATTACGAATTTCTATTGTTCTATGGAGCGGAAATGCTGTTTGAAACAGCCAGGTTGTGGGCGGATTTGGGTTTCTTCAACAATGAAAAAGACGGCAAATTCTGCATAAACTGTGTCACAGGCCCGGACGAGTATACAGCAATAGTGAACAACAACTTCTACACCAATCTTATGGCAAAGGAAAATCTTGAATACGCCTATAATACTGCTGTCTGGCTAAAGAAAAACTATAAGGAAGAGTACGAGAGGCTGATCTTCAATATTGGACTTGGACTCGAAGAGATAGCAATATGGAATATTGCTGCGGATAATATGTATTTGCCATATAACGAGAAGTACGGGATACATCCCCAAGACGACAGCTTCCTGGAGAAAGAAGTATGGGACTTTGAAAACATCCACAAAGAGAATTATCCACTTCTGCTGTACTATCATCCTTTGGTTATATATAGACATCAGGTATGCAAACAGGCCGATGTGGTATTAGCATTGTTTCTGCAGGGGAATAAGTTCAGTCTTCTGCAGAAAAGGAAGGACTATGACTATTATGAAAAGGTTACTACTCACGATTCTTCTCTTTCCACCTGTATATTCAGCATAGTAGCTAATGATATCGGATACCACGAAAAGGCATATGATTATTTTATCAAAACAGCAAGAATGGACTTGGACGACTATCAGGGCAATACTCATCATGGGATTCATACAGCTAATATGGCCGGAAGCTGGATGTGCATAGTAAACGGGTTTGCCGGTATGAGGGTGTATGACGATGTGCTGAGCTTTCAGCCATATATTCATCCGAACTGGAAGGAATACAGTTTTAAGATAACTTTTCGGGGAAGAATTATTAAGCTTACGATAAACAACATAGGAACTACCTATCAGCTCATTGAAGGAGAAGAATTGGAAATCACTCACAAGGACAAGCGTTTTGTTTTAAAGGATAAACTTGTTTTGGAATAAGCTATTGAGAAATAGCTTTTTTCTTTTTAGGAATCCTATATAATGGATTAAGTGAAAAATATATAGTATATTATAATTATCACTAAAATACATATAATAAGAAGGGATATGTCTATGCTTGAGATGGATGAACTGTCAAGAGTGATTTCGGACTGTACAAAATGCCGCCTGCGTTTAAATAGGACAAATACCGTACCTGGAGAAGGTAATCCCGCTGCAAGGGTTATGTTCATAGGTGAAGCTCCCGGGGCAGATGAGGATAGATTGGGCAGACCTTTTGTAGGAAAGGCAGGACAGCTTTTGGACAAAGCATTGAATGCTTTGGATTTCTATAGGGATGAGAACTTTTATATTTGCAATATCTGCAAGTGCAGACCTGAAAACAACCGTACCCCTGCAGATGATGAAGCAGAGGCATGTATTCCTTATCTCCGCAGGCAGGTAGTAATTGTAAAGCCCAAAATAATAGTATGTCTCGGAGCTATTTCTGCGAAATATATAATTGATAAACAGGCAAGGATTACATCAATTAGGGGAGAATGGTTTGAAAGAAAGGGGTATCATATAATGGCAACCTTTCATCCTGCGGCTTTGTTAAGAGATGAAAGCAAAAAAAGACTTTTCTGGGAAGACCTGAAAAAGGTAAAAGAAAAGTACGATGAAATTATTTCGCTTGAACAGAAAACAAGTTTATAAATTTCTACATATATAAAACATTTCGCACAAATCGTTTTAATTTGTTTTCACAACATATATATGAAGAAAGTGAAATAATATATGACAGCATGAACTTTCGATTGACACTGTATGACAAACATGATAGAATGAATTCCTGTCGCAAGTAGTCAGGAAAGCAGAGAATTGATACAAACTTCCAGTTGACATTAGTGGATAGACATGATA
>Ga0066604_10001124_pt1 | contig 15312 bp, 15 predicted proteins | sample Higcelwee11metaG_FD_59501 | JGI IMG/M metagenome (GOLD analysis project Ga0066604, IMG submission 59501) | Freshwater pond sediment microbial communities from the University of Edinburgh, under environmental carbon perturbations - High... | ecosystem: Environmental > Aquatic > Freshwater > Pond... | reverse complement strand
CGCCGTCTGCCCAAGCCTGGCGCGCCGTCGCTGAGGTGTTCAAGACCGGCCTCGCCAACATGCACCCCATGCACCAAGAAGCGATCGTCTACGGCCTCGGCCTCGGCGGGGCCTTGGCGGCGCTGGAGGAGTTTGTGCCCAAAGCGCGGCGGTTTCTGCCCTCGGCCACGGGCTTGGGCCTGGGCTTCATCCTGCCGTTTCAGTACCCGTTCTCGATGCTCTTGGGCGCGATCCTCGCCTGGGCCTGGACAAACCGTAACCCCAGCCAAGCCGAGAATTACCTGGTGCCGGTCAGCTCAGGCGTCATCGCCGGGGTGAGCATTATGGGCGTCATCGTGGCGATCTTGAACAACATCCTGAGCTGAGACGCCGTGTTACTGTGGGCCTCGCGGCGAGCTGTCCGCGAGGAGACGACCATGCGCCTGATGATCCCGCTGATGTTCGCCCTGGCCCTTGGCGCCTGTGGTGAGACCCCCGCCCCGACCGACGCCCCCACCGAGGCGACGGCCGAGAAGGGCAAAGCGGGCAAGGCAGGAAAGGTGGGCAAAGGCGGCAAAGCGGGCAAAGCCGGCAAAAAGAAGCCCGCGCCCACCTGCCCCACCTCCGCGGAGCTCGCGTCGGCGCTCGGTGAGAGCGCCTTGGCCTCCACGGTGCAGATGACGGGCATGGCCCCCGAGGTCGCCTGCGCCGGTCGTTTCGCCAAGGCCGACACCGTACCCCCCGAAGGCGGCGCGGTCACCTCGGTGTTGTTTCGCCACGCCGATGGCCGCTGGGTGCCGGTGAAGGCGGGCACGGGCCAGTTCTGCGCAGGGGCCACCCCGGCCAACGTGGCCAGCAAGCTCGGCTGCTGAGCGGATGTCCAAAGAGGGGAGGACACCTTGCCCGGAGTGCGGCGCCACAAACCGCGCGCGGGCTCTGTATTGCCTCGCCTGCGGGGCCAAGCTCACGCGCCCTGCCCCGCCCGTCACCCAGACCCGCGTAGACGCCCGGCGCCTGCGGGGCTGGATGGCCTGCTTCGACTTTGACCAGACCGGCGAGACCTTCTTGCTGCGAGAGGGCCAGAACGTGCTCGGCGCAGAGCCCCGGGAGGCCACTGTGCTGCTCGCGGCGGGCCAAGGCCAGGTCGCCCCGCGGCACGGCGCGCTGCGATTAGAGCCCGACGGCGGCGCCTGGGCCACCCCCCTCGACGGCGAGCTGCGCGTCAACGGCGAGGCGCTCCCACACGCTGGCGGGCCGCTTCGTGACGGCGACACCCTCAGCGTTGGCGCCTACACCCTCACCGTGAAGCTCTTGTCGTGATGTGGGCCTGGTTGGTGTTTCTGGCCTGCGACGGCCCCGCGGACATCACCCCGCCAGCGGCGGCGCCGACGCCCCCCGCCGACCGGCCCGGCATACAGACCCCTCCCCTGCCCACGACCTGCCTGCACGGCCTCGATCCCCAGCTCGCCCAGCGGCTCATGGAGCTCGACACCCTCTCCCGAGCCACGTTGATGGGCGGCGGCTGGAACGGCGCGCGAGAGGCCAAGCTCGGCCAGAGCCTGCTCCTCACCCTCAAAGGCCGGGTGAACGTGCGGCAAGACGCCCGTGTAGACACCCTGATCACCCGCCTCAACCTCGGCGGCGTCCCGCTGCGGTTTGAGTACACCGCGCTGGTGATCGATGAGCCCCAGCCCAACGCCTACGCCTTGCCCGGCGGGCGGATCCTCGTGAGTGAGGGCCTGATTCTGCTCGCTGAGGGAGATGACGACGCCTTGGCCTTCGCCTTGGCCCACGAGCTCGCCCATGTGGAGCTGTACCACAGCGCCGCGGTCTACCAGCGGCTCTGGGCCACCCAAGGTTGGTCGGAGCCCGCCTGGGGCCCCCTCCTCGCCTTGACTCGCCACGCGACCTCCGCCACCCAAGAGCTTGAGGCCGACCGCCTCGGCGCCGCGCTGGCCCAGCGCGCGGGCTTCCGCCTCGACGCCGCCGAGGTGCTTCTCGACCGCCTGCCCCCCGCCGCCGACGCCGACCTCACCGACCTCTTCGGCGAAGATCTGCTCGCGTTGCCGCCGGAGCTGCGCGCCTTGGTGTTGGACGGCCTGGGCACCCACCCCAGCGTCGAGGCCCGGCGCTGCGCGGTGCGTCACGGGCCCACCCTGCCCCTCTAAAGCTCGGCGCCCGCGCCTCACTCTTCAGCGGTGTCAACGGCGGGGACGTCAAGCCAGACCGGCGCGCTCACCGCCCAGCTCGCCCCCCGGGCGACGGCGACAGCGTAGCGCTCCCCAGAGATCTGCGCCTGCGCGCTTAAGAGCTGACCGCTACCGCGCTCTGGCACAAAGGCCTGAACGAGCGCGCCGTCCACCCACAGCTCCACGGTGTCCACCTGGGTCTCTCGGCCGCCGTAGAGCCGAACCGTCGCGGTGACGATCCCGTCGCCATCGTCATCATCACCAAGATCAAGGAGCAGGAGCGGCCCGCTGCTCGCGCAAGTGCGCGCCGTGGCGAGCCCACGCGTGAGCGAGGCCACCGAAGGGGCGGGGTCGCCAGGATCCACCTGAGTCCAGGTGAGCGGCCCGACGGGGGCCACCCGCGCGCCGCGCCCGTAGAGCTCAAGGAGCGTAGGCAGCTCGTCCAGGCTCGCCAGACGCAGCCCATCTGGGGGCATCGCCCAGTCGCCCGGGGGCCCGGCGGCGTTGACCCAGGCGGCGTCCACCACCCCCAGCCGATTCGGCGTGACCGTGCCCATCGCCGCCACGGCCAGCCGCTCGGCGTCGAGGCCCTCGGGGTTCACCGCGCCGTGCCCAGCGAGGCGGCTGTTGCTGTCCCAGGGGAAGCTCACCACGGCGCCGACCTGCTCCCCCTGCGCCTCGGAGCCCGCGACGGCGCGCAGGCGCTCACTCCACCACGGGCTCAGCGTCACCTCGCCGACCTCTCCCTCGGGGGCGAAGACGACGAAGGCCAAGCCCAAGGCCGCCGCCTCGGCCAAGGCGTCGGCGGGGTCGGTGTGGTCGTCCCGCGCGGGGCGAGCGGGACGGTTTAGATCGAGGGGCACCCACCCCAAAGAGCTGGGGATCACCCGGCGCAGGATGACGTCCACGACGGTGTCCCCGCTCACGGTGACCTCACCCTCCCAGGGGTCGTACGCCGGGCCATGCTCCACCCGCACGGTGAAGACGCCGGGGCCCACGCCGACGTCTCCGCCCTCGGGGGCCATCGGCACGCGGCGAACCCCCACGGTCACCAAGGCAGGGATCGCCTCGCCGGTCTCGCCGTCGATCACCCGCGGTCGCACCCGGCCCGCCTCGCCGGGGAAGAGCGCGAGGCCTTCGCCGATGGGCGTCGGCGCCCCGTCGGCGTGGCCGTCGGCGAGACACACGAGCGTCGCCGCGCCGGGGGGCAAGGCGCTGTCAAACTCCACAGGGAGCCGAGCGAGCGCCGCGCCGTTCACATCAAGCACCCGCACGTCGTCACCGATGCACATCCCCGAGGCCCGCGCGCCGTCGGGCCAAGCCTGCTCGTGGACATCAGGCCAGAGGCCCACAAACAGCGTGTCGGAGGGGATGATTCGCGCGCCGCCGAGGTCAACCGTCACCTCCGCCGCGCTCACGAGGGCCGTGCCGCTGTGGTAGTAGCCCGCGCCCAAGGCCTCGGTGCTGCGCCCGCCGTGGACATACAGGGCGGTGGCGCCCTCAGCGGTTAGCGCGTTTGAGCCTGGGGCCAGCCGCCAGGTGAAGCTCGCGGCCTCGCCCTCGGCACCCTCCGCGGCCGGCAGACCCCGCAGCGCCTCGGTCACCCCCTCCACACGCAAGAACGCGCCTCCCTCATCTACGCCGGTCTCCCAGGCCTCGGGGCGCACGGCGAGGCCGTTCACCAGGGGGATCAGCTCAAAGAGCCGGTCGTTCCAGCCGGGCACCGCGGCGTCTACGACGGTGAGCCCAGGGCCGCCGACGATCGAGAGCGACTCCCCGGGCTGGCGCACGATCACCGAGAGCTGGCTGTTCTGCATCAGCCAGTCCCAGGTGCGGCCCTCGCTCGACCGGGGCAGCTCATCCGCGCAGCCCACGGGCTTGATCCGCGCCTCGTCCTCGCCAAGCTCGTAGAGGGGCTCGCAGGTGCGGGCGTAGCCGTCGTAGGGCGAGACCGTGGTGCCCGGTGGCGCGCAGCCACCGAGCACACACAACCAGACGCCAAGACGACGGGGGTTGGTCATGCCGCTAGTATGTCACTTCGGCGCGGCGGCGTCTTTGACCTCATCGGCGAAGAGCACCGAGGTGGCCGAGAGCCGCACCTGCTTGGACCAGGTCGGCGCGTCGGGCGCCATGTCCATGTACTTCCAGGTGCGGGTCTCGCCGGGCTTGACCGGCACCTTAAACTCCTCCTCGATGGGGAGGTTGCCCGGCCCGTTGGGGGCGACGAGGGGCCAGCGCTTCGTGGCCACGGCGCGACCATCGGCGTCCAAGAAGTCGATCTTCATGTTGAGCACGTTGATCGTGCGGCCGGTGTTGTTGGTGACGTCGGCGGTGAACAACAGGCCATCGAGGGGGCCGTCGGGGTTCTCGGCGAGGTTCGTGGGCTCCATCTCGACGGCGCCGATGACGAGCGTGTCGCGGAACTCAGAGAGCTTCAAGCGCCCGCGGGCCTCGGTCATGCGCGCCTTGTCGCCGCGCGGGTACTCGTCGAGGAACTTCTGCCAAGCCTCTTGGGTGTTCGTGTCTTCAGCCCAGCGGAAGAGCAAGCCCTCACGCTCGGAGAGGAGGTCGTCGCGGAGCTTGGCCTCGCTGCCCTCGGGGAACTTGGCGAGGTAGGCGTCGTAGCCCTCAAGCGTCTTGAGCTCACGGGCCTTCGCCGCGTAGAGCTCCTCCAAGCGCAGCTTCGCTAAGGTGATGCTGCCGCTGGAGGGGTTCTCGGCGATGAACTTCTCATACGCCTCGACGGTATCCTCCTTCTGCACATCGGAGAAGGAGGGCCCGCAGCCCGCCAAGAGGAGCCCCAACAACAGGGTAGACCGAATCACGCTCACCTCCTTGGTATGGAAGCTGGGCTTTTAGCACAACCCGCCTGGATTGTCAGGCGCCCCAGCCGATCTCGGTGATGAGCGCTGAGGCCGCCAAGAGCCCGGAGACCTCGCCGAGCTGCTGCGCCGCGCCGAGCACGTCGCCGGTGACCCCGCCGATCTGGCGCCGGGCCAAAGCCCCCATCAACCCGGCGCTCACCAAGGCCAGCCCCAGGGCCGCGAGGCCAAAGCGCCCGCTCACCCCCACCGCCAAGGCCCCCGCGAAGACGACGCCCAGAAGCGCCGGCCGCGTGAGCTTGACCCCAGCGAGGGCGGCGGCGAGGCCGTCTTGCCGGGCGGCCGGGGCCATGGCCAAGAGCAGCACCATCGCCGCGCGGCTCGTCGCGTGAACCGCGGGCAACACCAGCAGCGCGACCTCCCCGGGCAGAACGCTCAGCGCCGAGGCGCGGGCCACGAAGGCCCCGACGATGGCGAGCACGCCGTAGGTGCCTTGGCGAGAGTCCTTTAAGATTCGTAGCTTGGCCTCAACGTCCCACCCGCCGCCGAAGGCATCCGCCACGTCCCCCAGCCCGTCCTCATGCAGGGCCCCGGTGAACATGACCTGAACCATCAAGGCCACCACCGCCGCCGCGAGCCCCGGCAGGCCCAAGGCCAAGCCCAAAAAAAACACCGCGGCGGTGACCAGCCCGATGAGGGCGCCCACCGCCGGGAAGCTCGCCGTGCTGGCGCCCAAGTCCTCCGCGCTCGCTTGGCCCTCCAGCCGCACCGGCAGCCGGGTCAAGAAGATGAGCGCGAGGGCGAGGCGCCGCACAGGCCTCAGAGCCCCGTGTCGCCCGCCGCGCAGGCGTAGCCGTCTTCAGCGTCTTCGGTCTGCTGCTCATCGAGCGCGACCACACAGGCGTCTTGCAGCTCAGGGTCTGCGTTCTCGTAGGTGACCCGGAGCGTCTCGCAGTCGTAGCCGGGTCGGGCGTCATCGGAGTGGCAGTCGCAGATGTAATCGACGTACTCATCACAAGGCGTCGCGGGCTCACACGCGGTGAGCGTCGAGATGAGCGCGACGGAGGAGAGCAGCGGGGCGAGGAGGAGAACGAACCGCGTCATGGCGCACCTTCGGTTGAGGGACACGTTAAACGCACCCTATCCGGGTTCATTCGTGAGGTCAGCATGACAGACCGTTTTGATGGCCAAGTGGTCGTGATCACCGGCGCCACGTCCGGCATCGGCCTCGCCGCCGCCCGCGCGTTTAAGGCCGCGGGCGCCACCGTCATCGGCACCGGGCGCGATCAGGCCCGGCTGATGGCCTTGGGCCAAGAGGTTGACCTCGCGTTGAGCCTCGACGTCACCGACCCCTCCTCTGTGGAGATCGCCGCCGCCGCCGCCCTCGATCGCCACGGCAAGATCGACGTCTTGGTCAACAACGCCGGGGTGGGCCTGTTCAAGCCTTGGGACGAGACAAACATTGAGGATCTCTCGACGATCTTGGACGTGAACCTCCTCGGCGTGGCCCGGATGACCCAAGCCGTGCTGCCGAGCATGGTGACGGCCAAACGTGGCGTCATCGTGAACGTCGCGTCCGTGGCCGGCCGCCGGGCTTACCCCCGCCACACCGCCTACTGCGCCTCCAAACACGCGCTCATCGGCTGGTCGGAGGCCCTTCGCCTGGACCTGGAGGGCAGCGGCGTAGACGTCGTCATCGTGAACCCGCCCGCCGTGGAGACGCCGTTTTTTGAGCACGCCGGGTACTTCACCTTCGCCGCGGATCACCCCGGCTTACGCCTGATGACCGCGGAGGAGGCCGCCCAAGGCATCGTCGCCGCCGCCAGCCAGCGCCCGCGGCAGGTCACCCTCGGCGCCCGTGCGAAGCTGCTCATGGCGGCGTCAACCTTCGCGCCTGAGCTGCTCGACGGCCTTCGCCGCCGCGCCGGGAAGCTCAAGCGCCGCGCCTGAGGTTCAGGACGCCATCGCCGCCGTGGCCGCGAGGTCATCAGGGATCCAGCTTCGCCACTCCTGCGGCAGGCTCGCGCTGCGGGTGAACGCGAGGCGCATGAGCTGGTGCTCGTCGGGGCGGCGCGGCAAGGCCCGCAGGGTGAGCCCGGCCTGCTCCGGCGTGCGCGCGCCCTTGAGGCGGTTGCACTTCGCGCAGGCCGTCACCGTGTTCTCCCAGCTCGTCACCGGCACCCGTTGGCCCGACCACGGCAAGACCACCTCTCCGGCCACGGACTGCGCCCGGGGCACGACATGGTCCACGGTCAGCTCCTCCCACTGCGTCCGCCCGTTGCGAGAGCGGGGCCGAGCGCCGCAATACTGGCAGACCGCGCCGTCTCGGGCGATCACGTTGATGCGCGAGTACGGCGCCACGCCCCGGCTGCGGGTGTAGCGCTGCTGCACGACCACCGCCGGCCAGGGCAGGTTGAGCTGGGTGGAGCGGATGATCTGCCCGGCGTACGCCGCGACGACCTGCACCTTCTTGTCGAGCACGAGCCCCACCGCCTTCTGCCAGTCCACGACACGAAGGGGCGTATAGTCAGCGTTCAGCAGCAGGACATCGGTCATCGAGCCCTCCTCGCCTACAGCATAGTGCAGGGAGGAAGGGCTTCGTGCGCTGCCCCAGGATCGTCACATGACCCCGGGGCGCGCCGCGCTCAACGAGCGCCTCACTTCACGAAGTCATCCGTGGAGTCGGGGACGACCTTGTAGGTCTCAAAGCCGTAGAAGACGTGGCCGGTGACCGTGGCGTAGTCAGCGTTCGCGAAGCCGCCGACGTCGACGAACAGGTCGTCGAGGTTGAGGCCAAAGTTGGTGGCGACCTCGCCATAGTCACCCTCAGCGCCGAGCTCAACGAACGCCAGCCGCACCTCAACGCCCTCGTACGGCTCCCAGTCCGAGGGGGCCGCGGTCAGCTCCGTCGCCTCGGGCACCACCGCCGTGCCGGTGACGGTGATGTCTTTGGCGACGAGCTCGGTGAGGTCGTAGTACTCATCCACAGAGCCCTTGATGGTGACCTCGTCACCGAGCTTGGGCACCGTGCCCGACCAGGAGTTGCCGAGGTAGACGTAGACGCCGTTGTTGGGGCCCGCGGCGTCGGCGACGAAGAAGCCTTTGCCGTCGGGGGTGAGCGCCGAGGTGACCACGGCGCGCTCGACGGTGGCCGAGGCGCCATCGGCGACCACGCCCGTCTGGATGTCGGAGATCGGCACCGGCGCGCTGCCCTCACCGGCGACGTAGCCCTGAAGATCGGCTTCAGTGCGGGGGTAGAGGCCCCAGGTCTCGAAGGAGTAGCCGAGCTGGCCGATGACGTTCGTGTAGGTCGCGCCGAGCTCGGTGGAGTAGTTGAAGAAGACGTTGTCCATGGCGAGGCCGCTCGCCAAGGTGACCGCGCCGTAGCTGTCGATGTCGGAGGTGACCTCATCGCCGCCGATGCTGATGAGCGAGGACTCCCAGACCTCCCAGTCGGTGACGGAGGAGGGATCCACCGAGTCCACGGTGACCTCGCCGGAGCCAGTGATCTGGATCGCCGAGACGTCCGAGACGGTCAGCTCGGTCCAGCCGTAGAAGTCGACCAGCTCGCCGGTGACCTCCATCTCGTCGCCCACCTCAAAGAAAAGGCCCTCGGCGCCCGCGGGCAAGAAGACGTAGAGGCCGTTGTTCTCGCCGCCGCCGGGGGTCTGGATGAAGAAGCCGTCGGCCTTGTAGGTGAGCGGCGAGGTGACGATCACCCCGGAGAGCGTGACGTTCGCGCCCTCGCCCAGGGCTTTGGCCTCGGCGATCGTGATGCCGTCACCGCCGCCGCCGGTGTCATCGCCGCTGTCTCCGGTGTCGTCAACACCGTCACTGGCGTCGTCTTTGGGGATCACGGGGCACGCCGTGAGGAGCGCGAGGGAGGTCACCAAGAGGGCGCGATACATTGAGGACTCCTTGTGCGGATGCCGTGATGCGGTCACTTAGGGACACGCATCTACACGGACCTATGTCCGACCGCAAGCGACAATGGAGTGGCATTGGCAACCGACCTCGCGATCTCAGTGACCGGGCTCACCCGGCGGTTCGGCGCCCGGGTGGCCGTCCAGAGCCTCGATCTCAGCGTGCCCGCGGGCACCGTGTACGGCTTCTTGGGGCCCAACGGCTCGGGCAAGACCACGGCGATTCGTTGCATGCTGGGCCTGCTTCGGGCCGACGCGGGCAAGGTCTCGATCTTTGGGGAGTCGGATCCCGTGCGGCGGCTAGATGGCGTCGGCGCCATCATCGAGACCCCGCGTTTCTACGCTTGGCTCAGCGGCCGGGCGAACCTGGAGATCTGCGAGGCGTACCTGCCTGAGCACCGCCACGGCCAGATCGACGAGGCCCTGGAGCGTGTGGGCTTGTTGAGCCGGGCCCATGACAAGGTCTCGGGGTACAGCTTGGGCATGCAGCAGCGTCTGGGCATCGCCCGGGCGCTACTGGGCCGGCCGCGCCTGCTGGTGCTCGATGAGCCCACCAACGGCTTAGATCCCCAAGGAATGCGCGACGTGCGTGAGCTGATCCGCCGCTTGGCCCAAGAGGGCATGACGGTGTTCATCAGCTCGCATCTGCTCAGCGAGATTCAGGCCGTCGCCGACACCGTCGGCATCGTGCTCAAGGGCCGCCGTGTGGCTGAGGGCCGGGTGAGTGAGCTGCTGCGGGCGTCCGCCGGGGACTCCGGTGCCGTCGAGATTGAGCTCGGCGGCCCCGATCTCGACGCCATCCGCCGTGAGGTGGCCACCCTCGACGGCGTCTCCGTGCTCCCAGAGACCGACCCCACCCGGGTGCTCGTGCGCAGCGAGCGCCTGCCCGCGAGCGAGCTCAACCGCGCCTTGGTCAGCCAAGGTGTGGCCCTAGACGCCTTGAGCGTGCGCGCCGCGAGCTTAGAGAGCCTGTTCTTGAGCCTGACCGAGAGTGAGGAGGTGCAGTGATGGCCACGACAAACCCCATCGGCGGCGTGTTCTGGCGTATGGTCGCCGCCGAGCTGCGCAAGCTGCTCTCCCGGCCCTCAGGCGTGGTGATGCTCGTCATCTCCGCGCTGTTGCCGATCCTGGTCTTCGGATTGGCCAAGTTGGTCGAGGGCGGCGGCGTGAACATGAACGCCAACGGCCAGCCCGTCGCGAGCCTCTTTAGCCTAGACGGCCCCAAGCTCCTCGGCTACATGCTCACCGCGCGTAACTTCTTCGTCTTGCCGCTCTTTCTGGTGATGGTGAGCGCCCAGCTCGTCGCTGAAGAGCGCGCCAACTTCACCCTGCGCGCCCTGCTCGCCCTGCCCAACGCCCGCTGGCGGGTGCTGCTCGCGAAGTACACGGCGCTCCTCACCCTGGCGGCGATCTCCATCGTGGGCTCCCTCGGCGTGGGCGGCCCCCTGTGTTTTCTGTTCGTCGACGGCCCCCAAACCCTCGTCGCTTGGCAAGGGGTGGCCTTGGGCTGGGTGGCGTCGTTGGCCTCTGACGCGGGGCTCATCGCCCTGACGCTGTTGATCTCCACCTTCAGCTCGTCCGTGGCCGGGGTGCTCGTCGGGGTGATCCTCGGGCTCATGGCGGATCTCGCGATCCGCGGCCTGCTCCAGATCGCCGGGATGCTCAAGCTCTTCCCCACGGACCAGCTCGCCGCGCTCATGCCCGGTCGCGCCTTGGCGGCCTGGGAAGGCTACGCCGATGGTTGGGATCCTTGGGCCTTTTTAGGCCTCGGGCTCCTCACCTTGGGCTGTCTCGCCGTGGCCACCTTCCGGTTCCAGCGTGAGGACGTGCTCTGAGTTTTGCGATCTTTTTTGTTAGAATGCTGCGACTCGGCGAAGAGGCCACCCTCGATGATGAACAAGAAGGACCTAGAGCGACTGCTGGACCAGCTCGATGAGCCAGTGTTCGGCTGTGATGAGGACGGCATCGTCGTCTACGCCAACCGGGCGGCGGCGACGCTGCTCGGCGAGGTCGAGGAGGGCCAAGACGAGAACCCCGCCGACACCTGGCTGCAAGGCGACGACGGGCTCTTGTTCCCCCAGGTCGGCGAGAGCGTCGAGCGGGACGTCTGGCTCTTGCGCGGCGGCGGTCGTGGGCGCCGCCTGCGGGTGCGTGTCTCGCCTTGGCCCTACTCCGGGGCGCTCGGCTGGGCCGTTCATGTCAAGTCTTTAGACCCCCAGGCCGACCGCGCCGCGGGCATGCAGGCCATCGCCCGGCTCATCGCCGAGCAGCTCGGCGAGCACCTCAAGGTCATCATCTCCAACGCCTCGACGGGGCTCATGGGCGGGCCATCGGCCCCAGAAGCCGAGGCCCAGCGCCTGCGCGACATCCACGCCGCCGGGCAGTCCGCCGCCGTCTTGCAGCGCCAGCTCACCGCGCTGGACGCCCGGGATCGCACCCGGGCCTATGTGGACCTGGGCGAGCTGCTCAACGACGCCACCCCGTCGCTGCGCGCGCTCATCGGTGAAGATCGCCTGCGCCTGGACGTGCCCGATGACACGCTCATGGTCACCGGGGATCCCGACGCCTTGGCGATGTTGTTGGACGAGCTCGGCGGCTGGTTACGCGACGCGCTCACCGCAGGCGGTGAGGCCCGGATGTGGGCCGTGGCGCACGGAGATGACCACGTCCGCCTCTGCGCGGCGCTGATCGGCGTCACCCTCTCCCAGACCGACCGCGAGCGCCTGTTCACCTCCGATGACGGCGGCGGCCTCACCTTGGCCCTGGCCGTGCTCAGCGCCCATGGCGGTCGCCTGCTGCTGGAGCCCGGGGCGCGGTTTGGCCCCACGCTCACCGTGGAGCTGCCGAGCGCCTCCCGCGCCGCGCGCACCGCCCAGCGTGAGGCGCGTCTGGGCAACGAGACGATCCTGCTCGTCGAGGACGAGCCCACCACCTTGGAGTGGATGACCGAGAGCCTCCGCCGCTTGGGCTACCGGGTGATCGCCGCCGACAACGGCATCACGGCCTCGGCTCTGCTGCGGGAGCACCGCGCCGAGCTCGACCTGGTGCTCACCGACGTGGTCTTGCCCGGCCGCAGCGGCCTGGAGCTCTACGCCGAGTGTCGCGCCGGTCGCCCGGCCCCGCGGGTGCTGTTGATGAGCGGCTACTCCTCCGATTTTCTGGGTGACCCCCACCTCACCGACGTGCAGCTCTTGCAGAAGCCCGTGGGCCCGACGCTGCTCGCGGCGGCGATCCGCGAGCTCCTCGACCGCCCGTGAGCGCCGCCCTCGACCGCCTGATGGAGCAAGACCGCGCGCTGTACAAGCTTTGCGACCCGGTGCGGGTCTTGGAGCCGCTGGACTGGCCCGCGTCGGTGGAGGCCGAGTTCTTCGCCGCCCTAGACCGCGGTGATCCTCGGCTGCCCCAGGTGACCGTCACCCCCGCCGACCACAGCGCCACCCGGGCGGCCCTCGCGGAGCTGATGGCCAGCCTCGACCAAGGCCACCCCGCCGGGGCGTTTCTGTACCGCACCGCCGAGAGCCAGCGCCTCGCCGCGGAGATGATGGAGGCCCTGGGCACCCCGAAGTTCACCGACCGCTCGCGCCAGCTCTACGGCGCCCCAGCCGACCTCATCCACCCCGGCGGCCCCTCCCAGCGCGACGCCGCCGAGCACCTCCTCGCCCGCACTGAGGGCTTTAGCACCCTTCACCCCGTGGAGGACCTCCCCGCGGAGGGGGTCGCCGAGCGCCTACGCGCCCTGTTTGAGCCCGACTTTCACGACCCGCCCCTCGCGGTCGTCTTAGACGCCGAGCTGGCGGCGAAGGCCAGCGCCAGCTCCACGCGGGTGCGGCTGCGCGCCGACGCCAAGTTCTCTGAGGCCGCGGTGATGCAGCTCTACCACCACGAGGCCATGGTGCACGCCGCCACCCGGCGAAACGGCAAAGATCAGCCCTTCTTGCGCTGCTTGGGCCTGTCCACCCCACGCACGACCTGCGCCCAGGAGGGCCTGGCCACCTTGGCCGAGCTGATCACCGACTGCTGCGACGTGGCCCGACTGCGTCGTTTGGCCCTGCGGGTGCGCGCCATCGACGCCGCGCTCTCCGGCGCGGACTTCTTGGAGATCTACCGGCTCTTTGAGTCCGCCGGTCAAACCCGAGAGGAGAGCTTCAACTCCGCCCAGCGGGTCTTTCGTGGGGGCGACGTGCGCGGCGGGGGCGTCGTGCTCACCAAAGACGTCGTCTACATCAAGGGCCTCAACCTCGTGTCGAACTTTATGCGCCGGGCCATCGCGCTTGGTCGCCCCGAGCTGCCGAGCCTGCTCTTCGCCGGGCGGATGACCCCCGGGGACGCCCTGCTGCTGGCGCCATTGGTGGAGGAGGGCCTCGTGCGCCCGCCTGTGTTGGCGCCGAGCTGGGTGAAGAACCAGGCCTGTCTCGTGGCTTACCTTGTGTGGTCGGCGTTTCTGGACCAGGTGCAGCTCGACGCCGTGAGCCTTGAGGATCTGGCCGAGGCATGACGGCGCTCAAGTGCCCCGAGGGCCCCGCGGTGCTCGCCGAGACGGAGAATCTGCGCTGGCTGTACAAGCCGCCGGGCCTGCCCGTCTTCGCGCCGCATGGCGATCCCCAGGGCCCGAGCCTCCTCGCCGCCCTCCTCCGCCTCGCCCCGGAGCACGACCAGCCCTTCCCCCAAGGTTTTGAGGGTGGCCTCGCGCACCGCCTCGACACCTCCACCTCGGGGATCGTGCTCGCCGCCCGCACGCCGGAGGCCCTCACCCGGCTCCGCGCCTTGTTCTCCGGCGGCCGCTTAGAGAAACGCTACCTCTTCATCGCCCGCAACGCAGTGCCTTGGCATGAGCACCTCCTTGAGCTGCCCATCGGCCATCACCCCAGCCGCCGCGACCGCATGGTGGTGCAGCGTGGGCCCAACACCCAAGCCCGCGGCCACTTTTACCCCGCGCACACCCGGCTTCGTCGCGTGGAGGGCCGCCTGTGGGAGGCCGTGATCACCACAGGCGTGATGCACCAGATCCGCGCCCACGCCGCCAGCGTCGGCTTGGCACTGTTGGGTGACCACCTCTACGGCGGCGGCGCCTTGCCCGCAGGGCTCGCCCCCCCCGGCGTGCGCTTCTGCCTGCACCACGCCGAGACGCTGGGCCTCCCCGGGCCGCAGGTGTCGGTGTTGAGCCCGAGTTGGTGGCCTCGGAGTGGCGCCACACCGCCCGCAGGTGGTTAAGGGGGGCCGCCCGCCGCCCCCCGATGGAGCCCCCTGTGGTCGAGCTGAACAACGTCACCTTACAGTACGGCAGCCAGGTGCTCTTTCTGGGCGCCAACCTCAAGATCAACCCCGGCGAGAAGGTGGGCTTGGTCGGCCCCAACGGCGCGGGCAAAACAACCATCTTCCGCCTGCTGCTCGGCGAAGAGAAGCCCGATGAGGGCAACGTCGAGCGCCCCAAACGCCTGAGCGTGGGTGTGTTCCGCCAAGACTTCGCCGAGTACGGCGACAAGAGCGTCTTGGCCGAGACGGTGGCCGGGGCCGGGGCCGTCGCCGCGCTCTCCGGTGAGCTTGAGGAGCTTGAGGCCAAGCTCAACGACGTAGACGACCCAAACTACGATGAGATCTTGGAGCGTTACGGCGAGGTCCAGGCCCGCTTTCAGGACGGCGGCGGCTACGACTTAGACGCCCGCGCCCGGGCCATCCTCGCCGGGCTGGGCTTCCGCCCGGAGGAGGTCGACGGCCCCATCGGCGCGCTCTCCGGCGGCTGGCGCATGCGGGTTCAGCTCGCCCGCCTGCTGCTCGCCCCCCACGACCTCTTGTTGCTCGACGAGCCCACCAACTACCTCGACATCGAGAGCATCCTGTGGCTGGAGAGCTGGCTGCGGGCCTTCTCCGGCGCGATCTTGATGACCTGCCACGACCGCGACGTGATGAACCGTGTGGTGCGGAAGGTGATCGAGATCGACGGCGGCACCCTGCGCACCTACGTCGGCGACTACGACGCCTATGAGCGCGCCCGGGCCCTAGACGCCGCCCAGCGTGAGGCCGAGTACGAGAAGCAGCAGGCCATGCTCGCCCGAGACATGCGCTTCATCGAACGTTTCCGCGCCCAGCCCCGCAAAGCCAGCCAGGTGCAGTCCCGCGCCAAGAAGCTAGAGAAGATCGAGCGGGTCGAGCCCCCCAAGCGGCTGGTGGAGCGCCACTTCAACTTCCGCCGCCCCGAGCGCAGCGGCAACGACGTCTTGGCCGTGAAGAGCCTGGTGAAGAAGTACGGCGACCGCGTGATTCACAACAAGCTGGAGCTCATGGTCCACCGCGGCGAGCGCTGGGCGATCATGGGCGAGAACGGCGCCGGAAAGACCACCCTGCTCAAGATGTTGGCCGGTGTGTTGCCCCCCGACGCCGGGCAGGTCGTCGTCGGCGCCT
>Ga0066604_10001121_pt1 | contig 15352 bp, 14 predicted proteins | sample Higcelwee11metaG_FD_59501 | JGI IMG/M metagenome (GOLD analysis project Ga0066604, IMG submission 59501) | Freshwater pond sediment microbial communities from the University of Edinburgh, under environmental carbon perturbations - High... | ecosystem: Environmental > Aquatic > Freshwater > Pond... | reverse complement strand
CGCCCGCGCTGCGGGCTACCAGGCGGTCCAGCCGCCGTCCAGGACCATGTTCGAGCCGGTCATGTAGGAGGCGGCCTCGGACATGAGGAAGACCACGGCGCCGTTGTACTCGTGCTCCCCGGCCATGCGCCGCATGGGCGCGCGCTTGTGGTACTCCGCCAGGAATTCCGGATCCTGGTTGTTGAACACCCCGCCGAAGGTCAGGGTGTTCACGCGCACGCCCTTTTCCGCCCAGTAGGTGGCCAGGTAGCGGGTCAGGTTGAGCAGGGCGGACTTGGACACGGAATAGGCCACGGGCTTGAAGAAGGTCTCGCCGCGCCGGCGGCGGTACTCGTACAAGTCCTGGCAGGGCGAGCCCACGCCGTAGGTGGAGCAGATGTTCACGATGGAGCCGCGCCCGGCCTCGGCCATGGCCGCGCCGAAGACCTGGCAGCAGAGGAACACGCCCTTGACGTTGACCTCCATGACCTTGTCGAAGGAGGCCTCGGGATAGGTCTCGAAGGGGCCGTTCTCCTCGGCGGGCGCGCCCGGGGGCGAGTCCAGGGCCGCGTTGTTGATCAGCCCGTAGGGCGCGCCGAAGCGCTGGCGCACCAGCTCCAGGGCCTTGATGATCGAGCTTTTGCTGGTCACGTCCACCCGGGCGAAGAGCGTGCGCTCCGGGTCCAGCGAGGCGCGGTAGTCCTCGCGCGGGACGGCGAGGTCGAGCACGGCCACGTTGGCCCCGTGGCGCAAAAGCGCCGCGGTGAACTGGCGGCCGAGCTGGCCCAGCCCGCCGGTGACGACCACGGTCCGGCCGGCGAGATCGAAGAGTTCCTCGTGTGCCTCGGCCACGGCTAGGCCCCCGGCTTTTCCAGCATGTCCAGGCGCAGGTCCGCGTCCTCGGCCAGGGGCGCGATGAGCTTGCGGCCCAGCAGGTTGCCCAGCTCGTACGGCGGGATGCCGTCGGCCGGGCACTTGAAGGCCAGGTGCTCCTCGGCCAGGATGGTGCCGGCGGGCAGGTCGCGCGCGGCCACGATCTTCTTGCCCATCTTCTTGATGGGCGTGGCCTCCGGGGCCAGCGGCTGCTTCACGCCGTCGCCCAGGGAGGTGCGGGCGCGGTGCAGGTCGCGCACCAGGCTGCCCAGGCCCTTGGGGGTCAGGGAGAAGGCGTGGTCCGTGCCGCGCCAGGTGCGGTCCAGGGTGAAGTGCTTCTCGAAGATGCGCGCGCCCAGCGTGTAGGCCACCATGGCCATGGCGATGCCGTTCTGGTGGTCGGACAGGCCGATGACCGCCTCGGGATACTCCCGGCGGTAGGTCTCGATGACCTTGAGGTTCATGTCCTCGGCCTGGCAGGGATAGGCCGCGGTGCATTGCAGGATGGCCAACTGCGGGTTGATGGCCAGGATGGCGTCGCAGGCGCGGCGCACGTCGGTCATGGCGCCGCCGCCGGTGGAGAGCAGCATGGGCTTGCCGAGCTTGGCCACGTGGCGCAACAGCGGCACGTTGGTCAGGTCGCCGGAGGCGATCTTGTAGGCCGGCAGGTCGAATTCGGCCAAAAAGTCCGCGGAGTTGTGGTCAAAGGCCGTGGCGAAGAAGTCGATGCCCAGCTCCTTGGCGTAGTCCTTGAGCGCGGCGTACTGCCCGGCCCCGAACTCCAGGAACTCGCGGTGCTCGCCGTAGGTGCGGCCGAAGGCGTTCTCGGAGTTGTATTCCTGGTTGTACGCGGCCCTGGTGAAGAGCGAGCGGTTGTCGCGCTTCTGCAGCTTGACGGCGTTGGCCCCGCACTCCTTGGCGGCGCGGAACATCTGCTTGCAGACCGCCAGGTCGCCCTGGTGGTTGTTGCCGATCTCGGCGATGACGTAAGCCTCGGCGTCGTCCGAGATCAGCGTGCCATTGATGGTGAGGGTGCGCATTGTTTCTCCTGTTCCGGGTCCGTGGTCCGGCGCGGCCAGCGCGCCGGCGTTCTGTGGTCGCGGAGGAAAGCCTGCGGAGCGGCCCGCATGTCTCGCAGAGGCTTATCCAATCTGCCCTGTGAATGCAATCCGCGGCGGCGCGGCTCAGCTCCCGGCCGGCGGGGGCAGCTTGGCCAGCAGCCGGGGCAGCACCATGTCCGGGGTCTGCTTGAGCAGGCAGTCCAGGGTGCCCAGCGGGCAGGCGTCCTCGCCGCACTTGTGGCAGGCGAGGTACAGGCGGCAGCACTCGTGCTCCGGCGCGGGGAAGGTCCAGCCCGAGGGGCCGTTGGAGCCGATCATGGTCAGGGTGGGCACGTCGAGGGCCACGGCCACGTGGCGCGGGGCCGAGCAGTTGCCGAATTGTACGGCCGCGCGGGCGATGACCGCGGCCATCTCGCGCAGGCGCGGCGCGTGCTCCGCCGGCGGCAAAAGGAAGCGCTCCCGGGGCAGGCCGGAGTCGCGGATGATCTCCTCCACGGTCTCCCGCTCGCCGGGCCCGTAGAGCAGGTAGAACTTGAGGTCCGGGCGCTCGCTCCCGGCCAGGCCGAGCAGCTCGGCGTAATATTTCGCCGGCCAGCGGCGGGTCACGCTGCGGTGGGTGGCGTCCACGCTCACCAGCGTCTCTCCGGGCTGAAAGCCCTGTTCCGCCAGATGCGCCTCGGCCCAGGCGCGCTCCGCGTCCGAGAGGTAGACGCGGGGCTTCTGGCCCTCCCAGGCGATGCCCAGGGGCTCCAGCACCGAGGCCTTGAGCGTGCCGGCGTAGCCGCCCTTGGCGACGCCGGCGGAGTGGGTGTAAAACAGGCGGTTGTACCATTTGCACGGGCCGCAGAGCTTGACCCTGGCCCCGGAGAACACGGTCGCCATGCGGCAGCGTTGCAGATGCTGGAAGTTCACCACCAGGTCGTAGCCCTCGGCGCGGATCTGCCAGCACTGGCGCAGGGTCTTCCAGAAGCCGTCTGCGCGGTCGGTCTCCCAGACGACGCCGAGGTGCGGGTTGTGCCGCACCATGGGGGCGCTGCGGCCCTCGGTGAGCATGTCGATGCGCGCCTCGGGATAGCGCCTGCGCAAAAGCTCGATGCAGGTGGTGGCGATGACCACGTCGCCGATCTGGCGCAGCTGGCAGACGAGGATCCTCTTGGGCCGGAAGGTGTTCAGGTCGATGCTCATGTGACCCCGCACAGGGCGCGGTATTGTGTCTCATAGGCCTGGGCCACGGCCTGCCAGTCGTGGCGCTCGGCCTGCCGGCGTCCGGCCGCGGCGAAGCGCGCGCGCAGCCCGGGGTCGTCCATGAACTCGGCCAGGGCCGCGGTCATGGCGTCCGTGTCGTCCACCGGCGCCATGCGGGCGAACTCGCCGTGCCCGGCCACGTCGCGGCAGCCCAGGGCGTCCGTGGTGATCACCGGCGTGCGCGCGGCCATGGCCTCCAGGATGACCCGGCCGAAGGTCTCCAGCCGGGAGGGGAAAAAGAACGCGTCGGCCATGCAGTACAGGTCCACCAGTTCGTCCACGGGCAGTTCCGTGTCCGGCCCGGACGCGGGCCCCGGGCCGATCTCCGGCAGGGCGCGCACGCGGTCCCGCAGGCCCAGGCGGTCGAGCTCGGGCTCCAGCCTGTCCGAGCCGCCGCCCACCACCAGCCATTCGAAGTCGCGGCCCTGGTCGGCCAGGGTCCGGGCCACGCCCGGAATCAGGTCGAAGCCCTTCTTGGGGTGGTTGCGGCCCACGGTGAGGATGCAGAAGCGGTCCAGCGCCACGCCGTGGCGCTGGCGGATGGCCGCGCGGTCGCGGGGCTTCCCGTACTGGCGCAGGCTGATGCCGTTGGGGATGACGCAGATGCGCTCCCTGGGCGCGCCCAGCGCCGCGTAGTCGTCCACCAGGCCCGGGGTCAGCGCCACCACGCGGTCCATGAGCCGCAGGTTCTCGCGGATGGCCCGGTCCACCTCGGGATCCGTGCGCATGCCGTAGCCGTATTCCGGGGCCAGCTGCACGTCGTCGCCGTGGGCGCGCAGGCACAGCGGGACCAGGCCGGCCAGGCCGCGCGCGGTGGTGGCCTCGGGGTGCGCGCCCATGATCTGCCAGACGTCGAAGCCGCCCCGGGCCTGCTCCCGGCGCATGAGCCAGGCCAGGAGCCCGGGCGCGCTGCGCCTGAGGAAGCCTATCTGCGGCGGCAGGGCGCGCACGGCGAAGGGGAGGCCCATGAGGAAGGCCCGCTCCTTGCGCAGGCGCGGCCGCGGCACGAAGAGCGTCACCGTGTGGCCCCGCTCGCCCAGGGCGCGGAAGAGATTGTAGGTGAACACCTCGTAGCCGCCTGCCTTGGCGAGGGATTCGAAGATGAGGCCGGCGATGTTCATGGCGTGGGCGATGGGTTCTCGTGTGGGGTGCTGTGGGCGCGTGTCCGCGCGGGTGCGGCCTGAATACGGGATTTCCGCCCTCAAGGCAACGGTGCGCGGCGGCGTTCTAGCGGGGAGGGACCAGGGGTAGGGCTTGGCACTGCCGGCGGTCGAAGAGCACTTCTGCCGCTGGCGGCGCGTCCGGGGAAGCGCCGTGGGGCAGGAGCAGCGCCGCGGCCTCGCTCTTCTCCAGTTTCCGGCCGGTCAGCTCCCCGTATCGCGCCGGGTCGAGCACCACGACCTCGCCAAAGGCGTAGTCGTCGAAGCGGCGCACATCGCCGAGGTGCAGGGCGGCGGTGCGGATCTGGTTGCGGCGCATGTACAGGCCCACCTGCCTGGGCTCGCCGGGCGGCTTGCCGCCGACGAGGCGCAGGGCCGCCGCCTCCACGGCGTTGGGCCGCCACTCCTGGTAGCGCAGGAGCAGCGGCCGGCCGGCCTGCATGGCCGGGCCCAGGGTCGCGGCGTCGCGCGCGGTCTGGAGCACGGCGTTGGCCGGCGGGATGGCCAGCAGGCTGAACAGGGCGAAGCCCGCGAACAGCGCCGCCCGGATGGTTTTGGCCGTGCGCTGATGGCGCTCTTCCAGGTCGCCCAGCCAGAGCAGCGTGGAAAGCAGTGCGAGAGGCGCGCCGGCGCACCAGTAGCGCGTGCCGAAGGGGTGCACCAGCTCCAGCGGCGAGAGCCGGGCCGGCATGTAGGTGGAAAAGAACACGAACATGAGCGAGGTGGCGGCCAGCGCCCGGCGGCGCGGGTCGGCCGCGCGCAGCTCCAGGCCGCAGGCCACAAGCGTCAGGAGCAGCACGGGAAGCAGCCCGCGCAGCTTGGCGTAGTTGAGGACGTTCAGCAGGTACCCGGCCGGGCTCATGGGGTTCTGGTTGTCGAGCACGCGGGTGGTGATGCCCAGCCGCCCCAGGGTCGAGCCGGCGGCCTGCCAGAAATAGAACCACTCCAGCCCGGCCATGAGGCCCGAGGCCAGGCAGAACACCGCCAGGCCGCGCCAGCTGCGCGAGGGCAGCCAGATGAGCAGCAGCAGGCCGGGGAAGAAGTAGGCCGCGGTCTCCCGCGCGCCCCAGGCCAGGATGTACGCCGCGGCCGCCAGAACCAGGGGCAGCGCGGAACGGCGCTCCTCCAGCCAGACCAGGATGCAGAACACGGCCGCGCCGAGCAGGGCGACCTGGAACACGCTGGGCCAGAGCTGGCTGCCGGTCTGGGTCATCTGCGGGAAGAGGATTGTCAGCACGGCGGCGGCCAGGCCCAGGCGCGGCCCGCGCAGCCGCTCGCCGACGAGGTGCATGAACACCGCCCCGGCGGAGGCGTAGAGGAAGGGCAGCATGTAGGACAGGGCCGGGTGCTGGCCGCAGAGCTTCATGAGCGCCCAGAGCTGCAGCGAGATGGACCAGCGCGTGGTCTGGGCGGTCCAGCCGGAGTAGCCCAGGCCCTCGGCCAGGCGGCGGGCCTCCATCCAGCGGTGGGAGTTGTCGCCGCCGATGTCCATGTACTCGGCCGTGAGGAAGCGCACGGCCAGGCTCGCGGCGAAGAGCAGCAGCAGGACCAGCGGGCGGCGGTCGCGCAGAAGTCGGTCGAGTCGTTCGCCCATGCGCCTCCCGTCAGCTCCTGGCCACCAGGGCCACGCCGCCGCAAATGAGCAGCACGCCGGCAAGCCGCCAGGCGTTGACGTCCTCGTGCAGGAAGAAGTGCGCGTAGGCCAGCACCAGCACGAAGCCCAGGGCGATGAAGGGGTAGGCGTAGCTCACGTCCACCTTGGACAGGGCGTAGAGCCAGATGGCCAGGGCCACGAAGTGCATGCCCATGCCCAGGATCACGAAGGGGTTCAGGGCCGTGCGCAGGGCAAGCTCCAGCGGCTCGGCGGCCCCGGCCTGGCGCACGGCGTTCATGCCGACCTTGAGCGCCACGTGGGCCATGGAGGAGCAGATGACGCTCAGGATGATGATGGCGGCGTTCATCATGCGCGGTCCTTCGGGGTCGAGCCCAGCAGGCGGCCCAGGCAGCCCGGGGCCAGCCCCAGGGAGGCCTTGGCCTCGGCCAGGCAGTCCACGATGTCGTAGATGTTGTCGATCTTGCCGCCCATGACCACGTGCAGCCCCGGCAGGCCGTGGTCCTGGCTGAACAGGATGGGCCGGCCGTCGTCGGTCTCGTTGCGCGTGAGCACGGTCTTGATCTCGAAGATGGAGTCCTTCTGCCGGGCCTCGCGCAGCACGGGCAGGTAGCGCGCCGCGTCGCGGATCATGTACGGGTAGTTGGAGTCCGGGGGGGCGTCGCGCAAAAGCGCGTGCCCGTCCGGCACGTCGGGGCCGTCGGTCCAGCTCATGTGCGGGGTGTAGCGCACATGGCTGAGCGTGTGCAAGCCGAGGCTCGGATAGGGCATGACCGAGAAGAAGGGGCCGTCCATCACCGTCACCGCGACGCCCGCGATCTCCGGCGGCAGCTCCACCAGCGCCATCTCCGTGAGCTCGTGCTTGAGCGGCAGCAGCGGCAGGCCGGAGGCCTGCAACAGCAGATTGATGCGCGAGTAGGCGCAGTTGAAGACCATGCCCGCCCGCCACGCGCGCCCGTCGACTGCCGCGGCCAGCAGGCCGTCCGGCGCCCGGCGCACGCCCGCGATCTCCGTGTCCGGCAGCGTCTCCACTCCGGCCTCGGCGAGCTTGTCGCGCAGGATCTCCCGCAGCACCGAGGCGTCGAAGGCCACCTCGCGCACCTGGAAGACCTCCTCGATGAGCTCGGGCGAGAACAGGGCGCGGTGCGCGGCGCCGGCCGGCTCGATGGGCGCGCCCATCTGCCGGAACATGCCCAGGAAGCGGCGGGCGTTGACCTTGGAGCCGTGGCGGGCCACGGCGTAGAGCTTGGTGAAGTCGTCCACCACGGCGCGGCGGAAGTCCAGCACGAAGCGCGGGAAGTTCACCAGCGAGCGGTAGGCCGTGAGCAGGCTGCGCGGGTAGTGGAAGCCGGTGTGCACGCGGGCCTGGTTGGCGCTGGAGGCGCGCAGCAGGAGGTCCGGCTCCTTCTCCGCCAGGACCACGCGGTCCAGGCGGCTCTTGAGCAGCAGCGCAATGCACGCGCCGTAGAACCCGCCGCCCACCACCAGGGCGTCGGCCCGCTCCGGGCCGCGCTCAGGGGCGGACATGGCCGTCCGGGGGGTTGAAGCGCCCCAGGTTGAGGTCCAGCAGGATGCGCAAGAGCTCGGCGTGGCCGCCGAAGGTCTTGATCTTGGTGGGCATGGGGCCGTCGGCCGGATAGCTGCGCGTGGTGGCGATCTCCTCCACCGCAAGCCCCAGGCGCGAGGCCCGGGCCGAGAGGTAGGCCAGCAGCTCGTAGGTCTGGAACACGGCGCGGAAGGGCTGCGCGCCGGGGTGCAGCAGGTAGCGGCGGCTGTAGGCCCGGAAGCCCTGGGTGGTGTCGGTGAGCCACCTGCGCGCGGCCAGGCTCACGGCCGGGGCGTGCAGCAGGCGGATGGCCAGGGTGCGCACGAGCGGGGTGTTCACGCCGCGTCCGCCGGGAAGGAAGCGCGAGGCCTGGGCATAGTCCACGCCGCGCTCCAGGGCGTCGAGGAAGAGCGGGATGGACTCCACGCTGTCCTTGCCGTTGCCGTCGATGGTCACCACGCCCTCGTAGCCCTCGTGCATGGCGAAGGCGTAGCCCATGCGCAGCTGCGCGCCCAGCCGCCCGGCGTCGCGCTTCACCAGCAGGGCGCGCACGCCCAGCCCGGCCAGGCGTCCGGGCTCGGTGGAGCCGTCGGTGCTGCCGCCGTCGGCCAGGATCACGTCCGCGGCCTCGGGCAGCTTCAGCGCGGCCATGGCCGCCAGCTGGCGCAGGATCTTTTCGCCCTCGTTGATGCAGGGGATGACGATGCAGTATTTCGTCCGGCGCGGGGCGAGGCCGAGGAAGTCGCCCTTCGGCACGCTCCAGTCGGCCGGCCAGGCCGGGGAGATCGCGGAAAAGTCCTGCCCGCTCATGCGTCCGCCAGGTAGCAGTCCCGGGCCAGGCGCAGGCAGCGGGCCACGTGCGCCACGTTGCCGCCGGCCGCATCCGAGCGCATCTCGATGGACACGAAGCCGCCGTAGCCCAGGCCGCGCAGCAGGCCGCCCAGGCGGCGGTGATCGACCCTGCCCGCGCCCAGGCGCTCCAGGAAGGGCTCGCTGGCGTGGAAGTGCCTCAGGCCGGGTCGGGCCGCGCCCAGGGCGGCCTCCGGCTCCTCGCCGTTCATGGCCAGGACCCCGGCGTCCAGGTGCAGGCCGAAGCCCGGATGCCCCACGGCCTTGACCAGGGCCAGGGCCTCGCAGGTGTCGGTGACGAAGTCGCAGCCGTAATCCTTTGCGTTGGGCTCGATGCACAGCGTGACGCCGTGCGCCGCCGCCTTCTCCGCCGCCCGGCGGAAGAGGTCGGCCGCGCGCAGGAGCGCCTCGGGGAAGGGCAGGCCGCCGCGCTGGCGGTTCTTGGGCGAGCCGAAGACCAGCGGCCCCGCGCCCAGGCTTCCGGCCAGGGCGGAGAGGCGTTCCAGCAGGTCCAGCAGCGCCGGGTGCGTGGCCGGGTCGAAGACCTTGAGCTCGGGCCGGCCGAAGAGCAGGGCCTGGAAGGCCACCACGCGGACGCCGCTCGCCTCCAGCTCGGCGCGCTTGGCCCGGGCCTGGGCCTCGCTGACGGCCAGCGGGTTTTCGAAGAGCAGCGTCGGCGCGATCTCGAGCGCGTCCACCCCGGCCTGGCGCATGGCCTCCAGCGCGGCCGGGGCCTCGCCGGGCAGCCAGGCGATGTTGGAGATGGCCAGCCTCATGCCGTGGCCCCGGCGCTGGCCATAACCGCGCGTTCGCGCTGGACAAAGGCGCGCATGGCCGCGAGCACCGCGTCCTTGCGGGCCATGTACGGGTTCGCGCCGCCGAACAGGGCGGCGTGGCGGGTGTGCATGTCGTAGAGGGCCGGGGGGGTTGGCGGCGCGTTGTCGAAGGCCAGGCCGAAGGCCTCGCGCGCCGCCTCGCGCACGCTCACCGGCTCGGTGGCGAAGTGCGCCAGCCCGAGGCCGGCGTCCTGGGCCTTGACGATGTCGGCGTGCACCGTGTCCAGGCAGTAGAACTGGAAGCGCGAGTCCGGGTGGATGCTGCCCACCTGGTTGTCGTGCAAAAAGTCGTAGATGATGTTCTTCTTGAGCCCCGTTCCGAAGAGCCCGGGCAGCCGGACCACGAGCAGCTCCGGGAAGCGCGCGGCCACGAAGTCCTCCACCAGCAGGCGGTGCAGGCCGTAAGCGTGCAGGCCCTCGCGCTCGGGCGCGGTGTCCTCGGTGACGCCGACGGGCGTCTTGAACACGTCCACGGTGGACACGAGCACGAAGCGCGCCGCGCGGGCCGTGTCCAGGGCGTCGAGCAGGGGGCGGATGCCGGCCAGGTCGGCCTCGGGATCCTTGTTGGCCTGCCACTTCACGGCCGAGACGCCGCAGCACCATATCTCGTCGAAGCTCTGGCCCGCGAGTTCGGCGATGTTCCGGGAGTTGAACAGGGCGTCGAAGCGGCCCTGGCGGGCGAGGTTTCCGCCCACGAAGCCGGTGTGTCCGATGAGGCAGCGCGTCATGTGGTGTTCTCCGGTCCCCGGCGCGGGGTCAGCAGGAGCTGACGTTGCGCTCGTCCGCCTTGTGGAACAGCCGGGGGCAGCTGATTTCGTCCAGGATCACGTAGAGGGGGCCGCTCTTGGTCTCCTTGCTGATCACCGCCACGTACTCGCAGAGGATGCCCAGGATGAAGAACAGGGCGAAGAACAGGGTGGCCAGCGCGGCGGACAGGGAGGACCAGCCCGCGGCCACGTCCGTCTTGAAGAAATAGACCGCCAGCGTGTAGCCCAGATAGCCCAGGCTGATCAGGCTGAAGCCGAAGGACAGGAAGGAGGCCGAGCGGATGAGCGTGTCCGAGCTGGAGGCCATGACGTCCATGGCGCGGCGCAGGCCCCGCAGCAGCCGGCGGCCGGAGCGGCGCTTGCGGCCGCGCGGCCGGCGCTCGTAGGGCAGGGTCTCCATGCGGCAGCCCAGGGAGGCGGTGAGGTACTTGAGGTAGCGCACGCGGTCCTTGACCTGGAGCACCGCGTTCACGGCCTTGCGGCTCAGGCAGGCGCAGTTGGACCATTCCATGCGCACCTCCCGGCCGGAGAGCAGGGAGAATATCCTGTAGAACAGCCAGGACAGCAGGCCGTAGACCAGGGAGTCGCGCGTGGGCTTGGGCTGTTCGGCCACCACGGACTCCACCCCGCCCTGGCAGGCGTCCACCAGCCTGGGGATGAGGTCCGGAGGAGCCAGCCGCGCCTCCAGGAGCACGGCGTAGTCGCCGATGCAGTTCTCCAGCGCCGCGAACCAGGCGATCTCCTCGTCGTACTCGCGGGCCAGAACCAGCAGCCGCACGTTCCTGCGCTCCCGCATGGCCTCGCGCGCCACCGCCAGCGTGTTGTCCGAGGAGCCGCTGTCCACCAGCAGGATCTCGTAATGCGCGTAATGCGCCGCGCAGACGGCCTGGCACTCCTCCAGCAGCTCCGGCAGGATGTCGGCGTCGTTCTGGAGCACCACGAGGACCGAGACGAGGGTGTTGTTGTCCATGGAAACCGTTTGGTTGGTGGCCTGGTTCTGTTTGAACAGGACCAGCCATAGCCTGTTCGCGGGCCTGCGTCCAGACTTGGGCGGGGCCTGCGGATCAGGTCCGGAACGCGCCGGACAGCAGGTCGCGGTACACGGCCTTGAGGCGCTCCACGTAGAGCTCCATGGTCAGATCCCTTGCGCGCAGCAGGGCCTTTTCGCCCATGCTCCGGCGCAGCTCGCCGTCGGCGAGCAAAGTGCAGAGCTTGGCCGCGATGTCCGGGATTTCGGTGGTGCAGACCAGCGAGCAGTCCGGGGCCACCTCGATGGACGGCACGTGCTCGGAGATCACCGCGGGCAGTCCGCAGAACAGCGCCTCCACGTGGGTCACGGGCAGGCCCTCGTAGTCCGAGGGCATGGCCAGCACGCTCGCCGCGCGCAGGAAGCGCGGGATCTCGGCGTTCTCGCGATAGCCGGCCAGCACGGCGCGGCCGCGCAGCGCGGGCGCCGCCGCCAGGCGCGCCAATCGTTCGCGCTCCGGGCCGTCGCCCACGAGGATCAGCCCGGCCTGGGGCGTCCGCTCCAGCACCAGGCGGAAGGCCTCCAGCAGCTTGTGGAAGTTCTTCTGCTCCACCAGCCGGCCCACGCCGAGGATCACCGGCCCGTCCAGACCGAAGAGCGCGCCCAGGTCGTGCGGCGCGACGTCCAGCTTGGCCGGGTTCACGGCGTTGTGGAGCACGCGCACGGGCCGGCCGGCCAGGTTGTGCTCGCGCGCGATGGTCTCGGCCGCGGCCCTGGACACGGAGAGGTAGAGGTCCGTGCGCCAGGAGAGCAGGCGGTTGATGAGCCGCCGCCGCAAGGCGCGCTCGCTCTTGACGTTCCTGATGTGGGTGATGACCTTCGCGCCCAGGCCCCAGGCCGCCAGGCGGCCGAAGTAGTCGCCGGTGAACTGGAGCGTGTGCACGATGTGCGGCCGGGTGCGCATGAGTTCGCGGCGCACGGCCAGGACCGTGTCCAGGCGGTGGGTCTTGAGCGCGGCCTTGTTCGAGGCGGTGCAGGTGATGTCCAGTCCGGCGGCGAAGAATTCCGGGGTCTTCTGGCCCGTGCCCGAGACGTTGATGATGCGCGCCTCGATCTCGGGGTCGTTTTTCAGCGCCAGGCCCAGGTCGTAGAGCCAGTTCTCCACGCCGCCGAAGGGCAGCCCTCCGATGACGTAGGCCACGCGGAGCCTCTCGGTCCCGCTCGGGGCGGCTGGCGGAGTGTGTGCGGTCGGCATGGCGGCGTCATACCCAGGGCTGCGGCAGAATGCAACGAGACATCACGGTTTTGCCGCGCGGACGCCGCGAAGCGGCCTTGCGCTGGGCGCGGAAGCCGGGCATACAGGGCGGCGGAAATCCCTGTGCCGCTTCCGATACCCCTCCGGGAGGACGCCCCATGCGCACCCGTTTCGCCCTGTCCGCCTCCGGCTTCGCCGGTTTAGTGGCCGCCGGCTTCGCCGTTGTATTGGCCGCCGGCTTCGCCGTTGTATTGGCCGCGGCCTTCGCCGTTCAGGGGGCCCAGGCGGCGCCCCTCAGGACCGGGCAGGCCACGCCCATGAAGGTCGTCCAGAAGGTCGCGCCCAGGGAGGCCCAGGACGAGGACCAGCCCGCCGCCCGGTCCAATATCCGCAAGGCCCAGGCGACCGCGAAGCTGCCCCGGGTGGCCTTCCTGCTTTTGGGCGGCCGCGACGACCAGGGCTGGAACGAGGCCCACGACCGGGGCGTCAGGGAGCTCAAGAAGCGCCTGGGCAACCGCATCAGCGTGTCCGTCACCGAGAACGTGAGCGACCCGGCCGAGGCCGAGCGCGTGCTGCGCGAGTACGCCAGCCAGGGCTATGCCCTGATCTTCGGCGCCACCTTCGAGCACATGGCGCCCATGCTCAAGGTGGCGGCGGAATTCCCGCAGGTCCGCTTCATGAGCTGCGCCGGCTTCAAGACCCGGCCGAACATGGGAACCTACATGGTGCGCGTCGAGCAGGCCGAGTACCTGGCCGGGTACCTGGCCGGGCTCATGGGCTTCAGGAACGTGGGCACCGTGGCCACGGTGCCGCTCTCCGAGGTGGCGCGCGGCATCAACGCCTTCACCCTGGGCCTGGCGCGCGGCCTGCGCGAGATCGGCGCGCGGTTCGACCCGGAGCGCCTGAACAGCGTGGTCTGGCTGAACTCCTGGCGCGACGCCGATAAGGAGAAGGCCCTGGCCGAGGAGCTGGCCGCCGCCGGCCACGACCTCATCCGCCAGATGGCCGACACCGCCGATTCCTCCAAGGCCGCCTGCGCCCTGGGCGTGCCCGCCGTGGGCTACGGCGTCGACGCCGCGCGTTTCGGCGCGGCCTGCGCGCTGACCTCCACGACCTTCGAATGGGGGCCGGTGTACGTCTCCCTCGTGCGGCAGGTGCTGGACGGCACGTGGAGAAGCGGGGAGCTGTTCGTGGGCTTCGAGGCCGGCGGCGTGGGGCTCGCGCCCTTTGGCCGGGCCGTGCCCCGGGCCGTCATGGCCAAGGTGCTGGCGCTCAAGGCGCGCATGGCGCGGGGCGAGGACATGAGCTTCGCCGGGCCGGTGCGCGACCAGGCCGGCAGGCTGCGCATCGCCAAGGGGGCCAGGGCCACGGACCAGGAGCTTTTGACCATGGACTGGCTCGTGCGCGGCGTGAGCACCACGCTGCCGCCCTTCGCCAAGCCCTAGAGCGCGCCGGACCGCCGCAGGTAGTTGGCGTACAGCCGCGGCGACAGGCGCGAGAAGCGGTCGAAGTCCGACACCAGCTCCAGGCCCGGGATGACCGCCCGCACCGCCGGGATGCCCAGATCCCTGCGCGTCAGGTCCGCGTAGACCGGGGCGAAGCCGTTGGCGAGCAGCGTCTCCTCCAGCACGAGCAGGTCGCCGGCGGCGCTGCCGGTGCAGTGATCCGGCAGATCCTCCAGCAGGCGCACGGGCAGGTTTTCCGGGACGGGCCGCGTGGCCGGGCCGGGGAAGGGGTAGGGGATCTCGGTCATGGCCGACACCGCCGCGCGCGGGCCCGAGAGGCTCGCGCCCATGCCCTTGTTCACGTCGCCGTGCCGGCCGATGACCACGGCCTTGTAGCTGGGCACGCCGAACTCCGGGGTGCAGTCCATGAACCAGACGTGGAGACCCGCCTCCTCGTAGTCCTGCAGGAGCTTGGCCACGCGCTCGTCGCGCGCGGTCAGCCGGAAGCAGCGCGAGAGGTCGAACGGCGTCACGGCCTCGGCGTCGCGCTCAATGACCTCGCACAGGGCATGGACCCTGGCCTCGTCCATGTCGTTGCCCGCGGCCAGCCCGGTGGAGCCCAGCGCGCTGAACAGGCTCTGCTCCTCCAGGTTGCAGAAGAGATACACGAACTGCGCCGGAACCAGGCAGGGGGCCAGGCCGTCCCTGGTCCTGCGCTCGCCGGGCATCCACCAGAGCTTCTGGCCCTCATAGGGGGCCTCCAGGCGCACGCGGGAGAGGTCCAGCGCGCCCCGCGTCTCGGATACCTCGGCCTGCGAGCCGTGGGTCAGCGGGCAGTCGTAGGCCAGGCCCATGACCCCGCGCGCGCCGATGCTCGCATAGGACGAGACGCGCTCGGCCACCTCCATGCTGTAGGAGGCCCGCGCGGACTCCAGGTCCAGGCCGCGGCCGTAGCTGGTCTGCAGGCCGGAGAGGCCGTAGGCCATGCTTCCGCTCTTCACGCTTACGTCCACCAGCCAGTGGCGCAGCAGCGACACCGGGCTCAAGCTGGCCTTGTGGGCCATCTCCGGCCCCAGGAAAACGTTCTTGGCCTCCAACTGGGCGATGGCGTGGACGCAGGTCTCCGAGGCCGGGCGGCGGGGCCTGGGCGGCGGCAGAGCGCCCGCCAGGCGCGCGCGCGCATCGCCCGCCGTCACGGCCGGGCCAAGGGGCAGCTCCTCCGGCGCATAGGGCGCGGCCAGGCCGATTTCGTCCGGCGGCGGCAGCTTTTCGTGGTCCACGATGTTGGCCTGCATGCGCATGGTCCAGGCGTTGTGCAGGGGCTGGTCGGCGAGCCGGCGCGAGCGGATGTGCAGGGCCGGGGTGTGGCGCGAGAGCTCGGCCAGGTCCAGGTCCTCCAGGCGCGGGGCCAGGTGCGCGAAGCGCTGGTGGCCCAGGCAGGCCTCCAGCAAAAGCGCCGCCAGCACGGGATCCGTGATGCGGCCGTCCTGCCGCGCCTCGTCCATGAGCTTCTCCACCTTCCTGGTGCGGTGCTCGCCGAGCTTGTACAGCAGGTGCTGGTGCATGAAGTCGTCCAGCGGATGCGCGCGCAGGTGCTCCAGCATATCGGAGAAGGAAAGATTGGGACCGGGATGGGCGGCGAAGCAGCCCACGCCGGAGAGGGTGTCCATGAGGCGGAGTTCGTAGCGCACGCGTGCTCCCGGTTGGTCGAGTCGAATTCGGATGGAGAGGGACGGCCCAGAGCCGCACGGACTGTA
>Ga0066604_10001117_pt1 | contig 15389 bp, 15 predicted proteins | sample Higcelwee11metaG_FD_59501 | JGI IMG/M metagenome (GOLD analysis project Ga0066604, IMG submission 59501) | Freshwater pond sediment microbial communities from the University of Edinburgh, under environmental carbon perturbations - High... | ecosystem: Environmental > Aquatic > Freshwater > Pond... | reverse complement strand
ACCATGAGCAAGCCCACCCGCGTCCCGTTCTTCGCCCGCTTCATCGAGACCGAGGCCCCCATCAACACCAACGTCCGCGCTGGCGCTGATGGCGACACCAACCCCTGGGCCAACCAGACCAAGAAGTACCCCTCCGACGGTGAGGACACCTACGGCACCCTCAAGGGCGGCACCGAGTACGACGAGAAGTGGTAAGCCCTAGCCGCCTCCACAGGCGGTGAGGTGACACAGACGCCCCCGGTGAGACCCACCGGGGGCGCTGTTGTTTTGGCTCAAGCGGCCGCGGCCCGGCGCTCGACGACCGCGCGGTGCAACAGGTACGCGAGCAGCGAGATCGAGCCCACGAGCAGCGTACCGACAACATAGGGCCAGGGGTTGATGCCCTTCTGTTTGGCCTCGGGCACGATGTAGGTGAGGCAGATCGTCGCCGAGATCACCAGGTCCAAGAAGAGCTGCAAACCCCAGCCGGACTTGAGCGCCTCGATGAGCGCCCAGAGGCCCTGATCGGCGACGATGAACACCGAGAAGATCGTGAACGGGATGAACACCACGAGGGGGATGATGAAGCGCATGTTCGACTTACCTCCTGCCCAATTTATGCCCAAGGCGACCTGACCTCACCATGACCTCGCAGGTAATGTTGTTCGCCGATGGGCCAGGGTAGAATCGGTGCATGACCAGCTTCCCCACCGTCCTTCGCCGCTGGCGCGCCGCCCGCGCCACCACCCAGGCCCAGCTCGCCGCCGAGGCCGAGATCTCCACACGGCACCTGAGCTTCTTGGAGTCGGGCAAGGCCCGGCCCAGCCGCCAGATGGTGCTCTTGCTCTCAAGCGCCCTGGACTTAGAGCTGCGAGATCGCAACACCATGCTCTTGAGCGCGGGCTTCGCGCCGATGTACGGCGAGACCCCTCTGGACGACGAGGCGATGAGCCCCGTGCGCCGGGCGATGGCCTTGGTGCTCAACCAGCAAGAGCCCTACGGCGCCATCGCCCTGAGCCGGCGCTGGGAGGTGATCAGCCTCAACCAAGGCGCGGCGCGACTGTTCGCGGCGTTTATGCCCGACCCCCTCCCCGACCCGATCATCGCCCAGAACCTCATTCACGCGATGTTTCACCCCGAGGGCCTACGACCGGTGATCGTGAACTGGGAGGAGCTGTGCTGGAGCTTCATCGCCCGGCTTCACCGCGAGACCGAGCTCGCCCCCGAAGGGCGGGGCCACGCGGCCCTGCTCGCCGAGCTCTCCCGTTACCCCGACGTGCCCAGCCGCGGGAGCCTGCGCGACCTCGCGCCCCAGCCGTTCCTGACCGTTCACCTGCGCCGCCCACCCTACGATCTGCGCTTGTTCACCGTGCTCACCGCGTTTGGCACCCCCCTGGACGTGACCGCCCAAGAGCTCACCATCGAGACCTTCTTCCCCGCCGATGAGCCAAGCGACGCCCAGCTCCGCCGCATGGCCGAGGGAGGCCCCTGAGCGGAGGCGCTACACTGCGGCGAGGAGGTGCCTCTGTCCGCTCCGAGCTCTGACTCCATGACCTTCAAAGACCGCGCTGTGGGCTGGCTCTCGGGGACCTGGCGCCCGGCCTGGGCGCTGCCCGCCGCCGTCGTCGCCGCCTTGGGCCTGTCGATCGCCCTCAACGTGATCGTCGTCGGGGTGTTCGGCGTCGATCCTGTGCCCGATCTCCTGCACCCCGCCACCCCTGAGACGCTGGTGGCCACCTTAGAGGCCCTGGGGGCGGAGGGCCGCGCGGCGTATGTGAAGACGTCCTTCTTGGATGTGCTCTACCCCTTGGCCTATGGGGTGGCGATCTCCGGCGCCTTGGCCCGGCTCGCGCCGCCGAGGATGGGCTGGCTGCCTTGGCTCTTGCCGGTGACCGTGGCCGCGGATCTCACGGAGAACCTGCTCTTTGTGGGCCTCGCCGCCGAGGTCTGGCCAAAGACGCCCGCCGTGCTCGGCCTCGCCTGCGGGGCGAACGCCGTGAAGTGGCTCACGGCGGACATCGCGCTCTTTGGCCTCGCGCTGCTCGGCCTGTGGCGGGCGGCGCGCTGGATTCGGGGCTAACGCACCCACAGCTCGATGGCGCTCACCCCGACGTCTTCGCTGTAGGTGTGCGCTGAGGACTCCTCATCGGCGATCAGGCGCACCTCGATGGCCTCGTCTGTAGAGGATGGGAGCGTGCGCTGGAAGCTGTCCCCGGCGAAGGCCGGGGTGCTGTACCACTGATAGCCCCAGGTGGTCGAGCTGAGGTTGCCCGTGTCGCAGGTGTAGTCTGTGCCGACGAAGCTGGGCGCGGCGGTGCCCCCGCGCTCGGGGCAGTCGTAGGCGTACCGGCCATTGTAGGTCATGCCCACGGCGTAGGTCCAGATGTGGGTGCGGGCGCCGCTCACGCCGTGGGTGATCGAGATGCCATCGACGTAGAAGTCCTCGACGGTGCGGCCGCTTGAGTACCAGAAGCCGTTCATGCTCGCGTACTGGTAGCCCGTGAGCGCGCCACGCACCTCGCCGTAGGTGACGCCGAAGCTGTCAAACTCGGCGGAGGAGGCGCTGCCTCGGGCGGTGCCCCGATGGCAATAGCCAGAGCTGGCGTCTTTCAACCAGGCGCCGGGGCAGTCCTGGGCGCTGTAGTCCTCGTCCGCGAGCTGGGTCCAGCCGCCGCCATCGGTGCTCATGTCACACTCCACCTCAAACGGCTCCGCGCCGACGCCGAACCCGTCGGGGTCGATGGTGTACGTCCCGTCGCCGCTGGAGAGCCCGGCGTTGAGGATGCTGAGACAGTCGGCGCCCAAGGCGCAGGCGCCGTCCACCTCGGGGGTGATGGCGCCGTCCGAGTCGTCACAGTCGTCGCCGCCGCAGGTCTCATCGGAGTAGCCGTCGAGGTCGTCGTCGTTGTCGATGAGCCCGTCGCAGTCGTGGTCGAGGCCGTCACAGCCCACAGACTCGCCGGGGTTCACGTCGTCGGCGCCGTCATCACAGTCGCCGCCGGTGGCGACATACAGGCTCGTGGGGGGTGTGCAGGCCATGAGCGCCGTGGCGTCTTGACCGTAGCCGTCACCGTCCAGATCGGCAAACCAGCCGGTCTGCACGCCCTCGTCGGTCTCGCCGTCGCAGTCGTTGTCCACCTCGTCGCACACCTCCGTCGCGCCCGGGTAGGCCGAGTCGTCGCCGTCGTCGCAGTCTTCAGTCGTGGCGACGAAGCCGTCCGGCGCCACGCAGGCGAGCACGGCGAGGCGGGTGACCCCCACGCCATCGCCGTCGCCGTCGCCGTACCAGGTCTGGGCGTCTACGGCGCTCGGCGGGTCGATCTCTCCGTCACAGTCGTTGTCCAGCTCATCGCAGAGCTCTTCAGCGTCGGGGTTCACCGCCGCGCGGCTGTCGTCACAGTCGTTGTCGTCTTCAGTGTAGCCCTCGGGCGCGGCGCAGGTGTCCGTGAAGAAGTCAGGGTCGCCGAAGCCGTCGCCGTCTACGTCTTGGTGATACCGGGTGGTGTCGATGGCGTCGGCGTCGATCTGCCCGTCGCAGTTGTTGTCGATCTCATCACAGACCTCCACGGCCAGGGGGTTCACGGCGCGGGCGCCATCATCACACTCCAGGCAGGCCGGGAAGCCGTCGGCGTCGTTGTCCTCAAAACCTACGGAGCCGTCGCAGTTGTAGTCGTTGGGATCGGCGCAGTCGGTCTCCGTGGCGCCGGGGAAGAACGCCGAGTCCGTGTCATCGCAGTCGCCGTCTTGGGTCACGAAGCCCTCGGGCGGCTCGCAGGCCAACATCGCGGCCCCGGCGCCGTAGCCGTCGCCGTCCTCGTCGGCGTAGACCGTGGCGGCGTCAGCGGCGTCTTGGTCTACCTCCCCGTCACAGTCGTTGTCGAGGCCGTCGCATTGTTCCTCAGCGCCGGGGTTCACCGCGGCGTCGTTGTCGTCGCAGTCCTCATCATCGGTGTAGCCGTCGCCGTCCTCGTCGTGTTGGCCCAGCGAGATCCCCGTCTCGGTGGTGGCGTCTTTGGTGTCGTCACAGGCGAGCCCAAACAGGGCGAAGAGCGGGGTGAGCAGTCGGACAGAGCGCAGCACGAGGGCCATCCTGGCAGGGGGGAGCCTACAGGATGGCCGAGGATCACGCGCTTGTAAAGCCTGTCCTCGTCAGGGCTTAACGAAGGTAGGCCGGGTACGACATCAGGGGGCTGCCGAACTTCTCCGGCGTGGTGTCCCCACAGTCACGGCACTGCACGTTCACCACGGGCACCTTCACGCTGTTGATCTCAAACAGAGTGGCCTTGGCCAGGGCCCCGCCCTCGCCGCCGTTCACAGCGCAGCCGTCGGCGGTCACGGTGATGTCGTAGGGGCTGTAGCTGGAGGTGCCATAGGGGGTCTCCGTGCCGTCAAAGAAGCGGAAGCCGAAGGAGTAGTCGTAGCCGCCACCGTCGCGGTAGTAGTAGTGGATGACGTGCTCACAGAGGCCAACGTAGGTCTGGTTGCCCTCGGTGGAGACGGACTGAATCGCGGTGATCTGGGCGTCGGAGAGGTCAAGGGTGAAGTCGGTGCCCAAGAAGCGGTAACGGTCGCCGCCGGTGAACTGCTGCTGGAAGGTGAGGTCGGCGGCGTACTCGATCACCGTCCAGCCACCGCCGTCGGTGGTCATGTCACACTCGACGTCGAAGGGGTCGAGGCCGGTGCCGAAGCCGTCGGGGTCGATGGTGTAGATGCCGTCACCGGCGCTGTAGCCGTTTGAGAGCACGTCGAGGCAGGTGGTGCCCAAGGCGCAGCCGCCGCCGATCTCGGGCAGCACCACGGCGTCCCCATCGTCGCAGTCGTCGCCGCCGCAGGTGGCGTCGGCGTACCCGTCGCCGTCGGCGTCGTTGTCTACGTCGCCGTCACAGTCGTAGTCGCCGCCGTCACAGCCCAAAGACGCGCCGGGGTAAGCGTCGTTGTCGCCGTCATCACAGTCGCCGTCGGCGGCCACATAGTCGCTCGTGGGCGGGGAGCAGGCGTCGGTTGAGCGGCTGCCGCCGTAGCCGTCGCCGTCCACATCGAGGTACCAGGTGCTCTCGACGCCCTCATCGACGCTGCCATCGCAGTTGTTGTCGATCTCGTCGCAGATCTCTGTGGCGCCGGTCCAGGCGGCCTCCTCGGTGTCGTCACAGTCGTCTGTGTTCTCGACGTAGCCATCGGGGGCACTGCACGCGGTCACTGAACGTTTGGCGTTGCCGTAGCCGTCCTCGTCGTTGTCGAGGTAGTAGGTGGTGGTGAGGCCCTCATCGACGCTGCCGTCGCAGTTGTTGTCCACCTCATCACAGACCTCGGTGGCGCCGTCCCAGGCGAGCTCCTCCTTGTCGTTGCAGTCGCCGTCGTTGTCTACGGTGCCCGTGGGCTGTTCACAGCTTGTTTTGCCCGTGGCGGGGTCGCCGTAGCCGTCCTGATCGCGGTCGCTGTAGTAGGTGGCGGCGTCGGTGGCGGCGTCGTCTACGGATCCGTTACAGTCGTTGTCGACGTCGTCGCAGACCTCGGCGGCGCCGGGGTTGGTGGAGGCCACGGCGTCGTCACAGTCGCCGTCCTCAGAGGCGTAGCCCTCGGGGGTGTCGCAGGACTCTTGGGAGAAATCCGTGTCGCCGTAGCCGTCGGTGTCGGCGTCTTGGTACCAGGTGGCGGCATCTACGGCGCCGACGTCGGCCTCGCCGTCGCAGTTGTTGTCCAGATCGTCGCAGATCTCCGTGGCCGAGGGGTTCACCGCGCGGTTGGTGTCGTCACACTCCTCACAGGCCGCGAAGCCGTCGGCGTCGCCGTCGGTGAGGCCGGAGGAGCCATCACAGTTGTAGTCGGTGGGGTCGAGGCAGTCGTCCTCAACGGCGCCGGGGTAGATCGCCGCGTCCTGATCATCACAGTCGCCTACCTCGCTGGCGTAGCCGACGGGAGCCTCACAGGCGGTCTCGGTGTAGGCCTCGACACCAAACCCGTCGCCGTCGGCGTCGGCGTAGAAGGTGGCGGCGTCTGTGGCGTCCTCATCGGCCTCCCCGTCACAGTCGTTGTCGAGGCCGTCGCAGGTCTCTGCCGCGCCAGCGTTCACCGCGGGGTTGGTGTCATCACAGTCGTCTTCGCCGGTGAAGCCGTCGCCGTCCTCATCGACGGTCTGGGGCGCGGTGTCGACGTTCGTGTCGAGCACGACGTCCTTGTCGTCGGAGCGGCAGGCCAGGGCGAACAGGGTGAGGGCGAGGAGGGGCGAGGGTCGCATTGGGGGCCATCCTTGGCGTTGGGGTGCTGAAGCTATCTTTAGGATGGCGCAAGGAATCTGGCTTGTCTACCCTGCGGCCCACCACACCGCGGCCCAGATGGTCAAGGAGATCAGGGCGGTCGGCGCGGTGATCGTGAGGGCCTGGGCGGCGGCGCGGGGGCGGCGGTCGCGGAGGCTCCACCAGGTGACGAAGCCCAGCAGAGGGCTCAGGGCGACGTTGCCCAAGCCCAGCAGCACTTGGGTCTCGCCGTCGAGGGGCTGGTCGATGAAGAGGGGGTCGGGATCTTCAGGGGTGGTGGGCCGCGGGACGGCGCGGCCGGCGGGGTAGAGGTTTCGCTCGGCGAGCTCCAGGAGCTCCGGCGGCGGGCGCAGCTCCTCCCCGGCGCCGATGCGCTCGGCGGCGGCGGTCATCTCGTCGTCGCTGAGGTGGTGGCGGCTCACGAGCCAGGCGTGCAGGCGCTCGTCCCCTTCAGGGCGGTGACCGCAGGCGGGGCAGGAGCCCATCGCGCGATCTTTGAACGAGCCGCAGCGTAAACACACGCCGCGGGCGGGGCGTAGGCTCGGCGGGTCGGGCCTCAACGGGCCGCCCAGCGCAGGGCACGATCCGACGCCGGGGCGGGCGGGCCGACGAGGACGGTGGGCTCGGGGCTGCCGATCAAGAAGAGCTGCTCCACGCCGCCAGCCCCCTCGGCCTGGGCGCGGAGCCAGAGAAGCAGCGCGGCGGGATCGTCGGAGAGCGCCTCGGGGCGGCGCAGCACGAGGATCTCCGCGGGGTCCACGAGGAGGGTGGCGGCGAGGCCCAAGGCGTCCAAGGGGCCGGGGCCGTGGGCCTCGGCGGGGCACAGGGTCGGGCCGAAGCCCGCCCAGAGCAGCTCATCTTGGGCGATCAGCGCCAGCTCACCCAATGAGAACGGCGGGGCGGCCAAGGCGGCGCGGAGCTGGCGCACCCCCTCGCGGCTGCGGGGCTCGGCGGCGCGCTCGGCGCGGGCGAGGGCGGCGAGGTCAAGCTCCAGGGGGCCACGGCCGCGAACGCGGCCCCGAAGCGAGCGCACCAGAGCGTCAAAGGCGGGGCTCTTGTCCTCGTTGGGGCGCAGGCTCAGCTCGCCCAGATGGATCGAGAACAGGGCGGGGCTCACTGAGGCGAGATCGGCGGAGAAGGCGTAGCCGACGCGCAGGGTGAGGCGGGCGTCCTCGTCGGCCAAGGCGGTGACGAGGCGGGGGTCACGCGCCGCGAGCTCCCGCAGGAGGCCGAACAGCGGCGGGTCCACGGAGAGGGTGAGGCTGATCTTCAGCGTGGCCTGGCCGTGGGGGGCCAAGAGCGGCTTGAGGCGCGCGGGCTCACCGAGGGAGACCGAGTCCGGGGCGCCGCTCGGGTCGGGCTCCACCGAGGGCGCGGTGCCCAGTCGGGCGAAGGCGAGGCGGCAGGTCTCGGCGTCGAGCGCGCCCAAGCCCAGCTCAACGGCCAAGGCCAGGGCCTCTCGGGATCGGGGCGGCCCGCCGACGACGACCACGCGGCCCAAGCCGGTGATCGGCGTCGGGGCCAGCTCAGCGAAGCCCTCGGCGGTGACGGAGAGGATGACCATACGCGCCTCACTTTGCGGCAATGTAGCCCGCCGCGCCCAGGCGTCTTGGCTAGGCTATGATTGGCCGATGCTCTTCGCCGTCGGATCGATCCTCTCCTTCGGGTGGCTCACCCCCGCCCTCGCCGCTGATCCTCCCGCCGCGCCCGCCGCCCCGGTGGATCGCCACTACGTCTTGGGGCTGGACTGGGTGCCCACCTCCCGGGCCGACCTGGTGTGGATCGCTGAGGATCAGCTCACCGGCACCCTCGCCGGAGAGTTCGACGGGGCCCTGCGCCCGGCGCTCACGGCCTACGGTGGCCTGCAGGGCGACAAGACCGCCTGGCTCCTCTCCTTGGGCGTGGCCCGCTCAACCGACGTGAGCTGGACCTTGGAGGCCCGAGAGACGACGGCCATGGGCGGCGTGCGCCCGGCGCTGGACATGCAGCGCTACCTCATGCCCCGGCAGACCGGCGCGGCGACGGCGTGGTTTGGCGCGGGCGTCTCCGGCGTGATCCCCCTGGCCAGCGTGCGCAGCGCCGCCTACGGAGAACAAGAGGTCGAAGACGCCGCTGAGGAGGCCCGGGCCACCCGCAGCCGCATCGGCGGGGTCGGCGGGCGGGTTGGACTCGGCGCCGAGGTGCTCTTGAGCCCGGGGATCACCCTGGGCCTACGCACCCACGTCAACGCCCACCGGGGCCAGACGCTGAACGAAGACGCCCTGCGTGTGGCCACTTGGATCTGGGCGGACGCCGCGCTGCGCCTTCAGATCGAGCTGTAAAAAGATCACGCCGCCGCCAACGGTTGCCTCGGGGGAGGGGGTGGGTTACAAACGCCGCCCCTCGAAATCTTCGCTCAGGTGGCCCGACGAGCCTGCTTCCTCACATCTTGTGAGGGGTAAAGCCGAGCCCCACGCTGAGCTTGCCCAGCGAAGTCTGCCCCCCTCCACGAGCGCAGCATGACCTTGGCTCTTCTGCTCATCGTCCCCGCGGCCCACGCCGCCACGGGGATGTCCCTCACCCCCGACCCCTACCTCATCCTCATCCAGCTCGTGCCCTTCTTGGCCACGCTGGCGATGCTGAACGCCCTGCTGTTCAAGCCGATGTTGGCCTACTTAGAGGACCGGCATCAGGCGACGGTGGGCGCGAAGGAGCAGGCGGCCCGTCTGGTGCAGAGCGCCGAGCGCGCGGCCCAAGAGGTCGAGAACCGGCTCAACACCGCCCGCGGCGAGCTCGCTGAGGTGCGCGCCACCCGCCGCAAGGCCGCCTTGGCCGACCGCGACGAGCGCATCGCCCAGGCCCGCAAAGAGAACGACAAGCGCCTGCACGACGCCGTCGAGGTCATCTCTGGTGAGGCCGAGCTGGCCAGCCAAGAGCTTGAGCGCCTCTCCCGCATGATCGCGAACGACGCGGCGAGCAAGGTGCTCGGCCGCACCATCTCGGCTTGAGGAGGAACCATGAACCGCCTCGCCAGCGCCCTCATCTGCACGCTCTTGTTCCCCTCCGTGGCCTTCGCGGCCGGCGGTGAGCACGGCGGCATCCCCTACGACAAGATCGCCCTGCACGCGGTCAACTTCGTGATCCTCGTCGGCGGCCTCTACTTTGTCGCCCGCACCGCGATCAACGACGCCGTGCGCAACCGCACCCTCGCCATCCGCAACGAGCTTGACGAGGCCGTTCGGGCGAAGGCCCAGGCCCAGGCCCAGTTCGACGTGCTCCAGGCCCGCCTCGACGGCTTCGTGGCCGAGCTCGCCACCCTTCGCGCTGAAGGGGTCGCCGAGTCCGAGCGTGAGGCCCAGTACATCGCCGAGCGCACCGAGCGCGACGTGGCGCTCACCAAGAGCAACACCGAGCGCATCATCCGCGACGAGACGTCCCGCGCCCGGGTTCGTCTCCAGCAAGACGCCGCCGAGCTCGCCGTGAAGATCGCTGAAGAGCTCCTCCAAGCCCGCATGACCGGCGACGACCAGTCCCGCCTCGCCCGCGAGTTCCTCGACGTCGTCAACCAAGACGCGAACAAGGAGACCGTCGCTCATGGCTGACATCACCACCGCCGAGCGTTACGCCCGGGCCCTCGTCGAGCTGGCCGCTGAAGAGGACGCCATCGAGCACACCTCCTCCGACGTGCTCCGCGTCTACTCCTTGTTGACCGACCGCGAGAGCCCGCTGCTCCCCGCGCTGGCGCACCCCGGCTTCTCCCCTGAGGAGCGGATGGCGGTGCTCAACGACGTGCTCGCGATCCTCAACCTCCGCGTCACCGTCGCCAACTTCCTCCGCGTCGTGCTGGAGAAGGGCCGCGCCGGGATGTTGCCCCTGGTGCTCGACGCCTACCTTCGCCTCGCTGACGCCCAGTCGGGCCGGGTGCGGGCCAAGGTCACCACGGCGATGCCGCTCTCCGACGGCCTCAAAGAGCTCGTGCGCCAGGCGCTCTCCGCGTCTGTGGGCAAAGAGGTCATCATCACGGAGCGCATCGACGCCTCGATCCTCGGCGGCGTGATCGCCGAGGTTGAGGGCCGCGTCTTTGACGGCTCCGTCCGCTCTCGCCTCGACGCGCTCCGGCAAGAGCTCCTCTCCGCCAACCTCTCTCTCGGTGGCGAGGCCTGAGCCGCGAAGCGGCCGCCCGCCCGATCCCCCTCTCTCCGACCTTCCTGGAGCCTCGCTCATGGACATCCGCGCAGAAGAGATCTCCAAGATCCTCAAAGCCCAGATCAAGAACTACGACGCACGGGTCTCCGTGGCCGAGACCGGCACGATCCTCTCCGTCGGCGACGGCATCGCCCGCATCCACGGCCTGCGGAACGTCATGGCCGGTGAGCTTCTAGAGTTCCCCGGCGGCCTCGTCGGCATGGCGCTCAACTTGGAAGAGGACAACGTCGGCGCCGCCATCTTCGGCGACGACCGCGTCTGCCACGAAGGCGACACCGTGCGCCGCACGGGCCAGATCGTCTCGGTGCCTACGGGCCCCGCGCTCTTGGGCCGCGTCGTAGACGCCCTGGGCCGCGCCATCGACGGCGGCGACCCGATCCCCCAAGAGAACATGCGCCCCATCGAGATCAAGGCGCCGGGCATCATCCCCCGCAAGTCGGTCGATGAGCCCATGCAGACGGGCATCAAGGCCATCGACACGATGATCCCCATCGGCCGTGGCCAGCGCGAGCTGATCATCGGCGACCGTCAGACCGGCAAGACGGCCATCGCCATCGACACCATCATCAACCAGCGGAACTTCAAGGACGATCCCAAGAAGAAGATGCACTGCATCTACGTGGCGATCGGTCAGAAGCAGTCCACGGTGGCCCAGGTGGTCGAGCGCCTCAAGCGCTACGGCGCGATGGAGTACACCACCGTCGTCTCCGCCCCCGCCGCCGCGCCCGCGCCCCTGCAGTTCCTCGCGCCCTTCGCCGGCTGCACCATCGGCGAGTACTTCCGCGACAACGGCATGCACGCGCTCGTCATCTACGACGACCTCTCCAAGCAGGCCGCCGCCTACCGCCAGCTCTCCCTGCTGCTCCGCCGCCCGCCTGGTCGTGAGGCCTACCCCGGCGACGTGTTCTACGTGCACAGCCGCCTGCTGGAGCGCGCCGCCAAGATGAACGACGCGCGCGGCGGCGGGTCGCTCACCGCGCTGCCGATCATCGAGACCCAGGCCGGTGACGTCTCGGCGTACATCCCCACGAACGTCATCTCGATCACCGACGGCCAGATCTTCTTGGAGTCCGACCTGTTCTTCCAGGGCGTTCGCCCCGCGGTGAACGTCGGTATCTCGGTGTCCCGCGTCGGCAGCGCCGCCCAGGTCAAGTGTATGAAGGAGCTCGCCGGTACGCTCCGCCTGGACTTGGCGTCGTATCGTGAGCTCGCGGCCTTCGCCCAGTTCGGCTCCGACCTCGACGCCTCCACCCAGAAGACGCTCACCCAAGGCGCGCGTATGGTGGAGCTGCTCAAGCAGGCCCAGTACCTGCCGATGCCCGTTGAGATTCAGCTCATCCAGGTCATCGCTGGCCTGGAGGGCATCTGCAACGACATCCCCGCCCCCAAGACCGTCGCCTTCGCCGCCGCGCTGCGCGACCACTTCGAGGCCAACCAGAAGGCGCTCCTCGACGAGTTCCGCGAGAAGCTCAACTTGGGCTTCCAGCGCAAAGACGACTCGGGCAAGGTGAAGGCTGGCGACGAGAAGAAGATGGACAAGGCCAAGATCATCCAGGCCATCCGTGACTTCAAGTCGGTGTGGAAGGCCTGATCTTCTCCCTCGGGAAACTCGCTCAAGGAGCCCGCTGTGGCCTCTCTCCGCGACATTAAGCGCCGGATCCAGTCGGTCAAAAACACCCGACAGATCACCAAGGCCATGAAGATGGTCTCCGGCGCCAAGCTCAAGCGCGCGACGGATCGTGCCGTCGCCGCGCGGCCTTATCAGGAGTCGCTCTCCCGCGTGCTCGGTCGTGTGGCCGCCGCCGCGGGAGACACGATCACCCACCCCCTGCTCGTCCAGCATGAGCAGGTGGAGAAGGTGCTCATCGTCGTGATGGGCTCTGACCGTGGCCTCTGCGGCTCGTTCAACGGCAACATCTTCCGCCGTTTAGAGCGCCACATGGAGAAGGAGCGTGAGAGCGGCAAGACCCTCTCCCTGCGCACCTTCGGCAAGAAGGCCCGCGGGCACTTCGGTCGCCGCAACTACAACGTCGTCAGCTCCGTGACCGACCTCACCTTCGCGAGCTACGCCGATGCGGCCTTGGTGCTGGCCGACCAGCTCTCCGCAGAGTTCGCCAACGGCGACGTTCACGAGGTCTGGCTCTCGTACAACTACTTCAAGTCGGCGGGCACGCAGGTCCCCACGATCACGCGGCTTCTGCCCCTGTCGGTCTCGGCGGGCGGCAAAGACGGCGCGACGGGCAAAGACAGCGCGGCGGGCTCCGTCGAGTACAAGTACGAGCCCGACGGCCAGCGTCTCCTCGACATCTTGCTGCCGATGCAGCTCCGCACCATTCTTCTCCAGGCGCTCCTCGACACCGAGGCTGGTGAGCACGCGGCCCGTATGGCCGCCATGGACAACGCCACCCGAAACGCGGGTGACCTGATCAGCTCCTTGACCCTCGTCTACAACCGAGGCCGTCAGGCGGCGATCACCAAAGAGCTCATCGAGATCGTGTCCGGCGCCGAAGCCATCTGACCCCCTCTTCAATCTCCGACTCGCAGGAGCCATTCATGGCCGCCAACCTCGGTCGCGTCAAGCAGGTGACGGGCCCCGTTGTGGACGTAGAGTTCACGACGGGTGAGCTCCCCCCTATCTACAACGCCCTCCGCCTCAGCAACAAGTTCATCAACGACATCGAGGGCAACCTCGTCGTTGAGGTCGCGCAGCACCTGGGCGAGAACACCGTCCGCTGCATCTCGATGGACACCACCGACGGCCTCCGTCGTGGCGACGTCGTGACCGACACCGGCAAGCCCATCGCGATGCCCGTGGGCAAGAAGGTGCTGGGCCGCATCATGAACGTGATCGGCGAGCCTGTGGACGAGCTCGGCCCCTTGGTGGCCGACACCTACATGCCGATTCACCGCCAGCCCCCGACCTTCGTGGAGCAGTCCACCCAGGTCGAGATGTTTGAGACGGGCATCAAGGTCATCGACCTGCTCGCCCCCTACTCTCGCGGCGGCAAGATCGGCCTCTTCGGCGGCGCCGGCGTGGGCAAGACCGTGCTCATCATGGAGCTCATCAACAACGTCGCCAAGAACCACGGCGGTCTCTCCGTGTTCGCCGGCGTCGGTGAGCGCTCCCGCGAAGGCAACGACCTCTGGCACGAGATGCAAGACGGCGGCAGCAAGGCCGTGATCTTCCCTGGCGACAACGAGCGCAGCAAGGCCGCGCTGGTGTACGGCCAGATGAACGAGCCCCCCGGCGCTCGCGCCCGCGTGGCCCTCTCCGCGCTCACAATCGCCGAGTATTTCCGCGACGTAGACGGCCAGGACGTGCTCCTGTTCGTGGACAACATCTTCCGCTTCACCCAAGCGGGCTCCGAGGTGTCCGCGCTCCTCGGTCGTATGCCCAGCGCCGTCGGTTACCAGCCGACCCTCGGCACCGAGATGGGCATGCTCCAAGAGCGCATCACCACGACGAACAAGGGCTCGATCACCTCCGTGCAGGCCGTCTACGTGCCCGCCGACGACTTGACCGACCCGGCGCCCGCCACGACCTTCGCCCACCTCGACGCCACCACGGTGCTCAGCCGTAAGGTCGCCGAGAAGGGCATCTACCCCGCCGTGGACCCCCTCGACTCCACCTCCCGCCTGGTGGATCCGAACATCCTCGGCGACGAGCACTACAACACCGCTCGCCAGGTGCAGCAGATCCTCCAGCGCTACAAGGATCTGCAAGACATCATCGCCATCCTCGGCATGGAAGAGCTCTCGGACGAGGACAAGGCCATCGTCGGTCGCGCCCGCCGCATCGAGAAGTTCTTGAGCCAGCCCTTCACCGTCGCCGAGCAGTTCACCGGCCTCAAGGGCAGCTACGTCAAGAAGGAGGACACCATCCGCTCCTTCAAGGCGATCCTCGCGGGCCAGTACGACAACCTCCCCGAGGAGGCCTTCCGTCTGGTGGGCACCATCGAAGAGGTGGTTGAGAAGGCCAAGATGTTGGCCGCGAACTGAGCTGAGCGCCCAGGCGCTTCACTGAGGAACCGATGCCTATCGCCGTTGAGATCGTCACGCCGACCAAGGTCGCGCACAAGTCCGTCGCCAAGGAGGTCCGCGCGCCGGGCTTCTTTGGTGAGTTCGGTGTTCTGCCCGACCACGTCCCTTTCCTCACCGTCGTCGAGCCGGGCTTGGTGACCATCACCAGCGACAGCGGCGAACGTTCGGTCTTTGTGGTGGGTGAAGGCTTCGCTGAGGCGGGCCCGGATCGCCTCATCCTGCTCACCGCCTCGTGTGAGGAGGCCGGCGGCGTAGACAAATCTGCCGCCCGCGCCGCCTTAGACGTCGCCGAGAAGGAGCTCGTCTCCCTCGATCCGAACAGCGGCGAGTGGAAGACGGCCGAGCGGAACGCCAAGCTCTCCCGGGCGCGCCTGCTCGCCTGATCGGGTCGCTGAGCCCGTCTTGAAGACCGCCAAGGGCTAACTCTTGGCGGTCTTCTGCGCTCTGGGGCTCGCGGCGGCGGGGGCGGTGTTAGGCTCAACGCATGAAGGCGCTCCTGATCGCGCTGTGGAACAACACAGGAACTCATCACCTCCCTGAGCGCGCCTCGGCGGCGGCGTATTACCTCCTGTTCGCGGGGCTGCCGTTCGTGGTCGCGCTCCTCGACGTGCTCACGCTCTTGCACCTCGACGACCAGCTCCGCACCCTGCAGCTCGTCATCGAAGAGACCTTCCCGCCCGACATCTCCAAGCTGTTCTTGGCCGAGCTGAGCCGGGTGGTGGCGGCACGATCGGCCCCCCGCGCGCTGTTGGCGTTTGGCCTCGCGGTCTACAGCGGCGAGAAGGCCGTGAACTCCTTGATTCAGGGCGTGAACGCCGCCTACGCCACGCCGACGCCTCGCAACATGCTCCTCGATCGGCTCATGGCGGCGATCATGACCGGCCTGGGGCTCTTGGTGAGCCTCTTCGTCGTGTTTTTGCTGGCCGGGGG
>Ga0066604_10001110_pt1 | contig 15444 bp, 18 predicted proteins | sample Higcelwee11metaG_FD_59501 | JGI IMG/M metagenome (GOLD analysis project Ga0066604, IMG submission 59501) | Freshwater pond sediment microbial communities from the University of Edinburgh, under environmental carbon perturbations - High... | ecosystem: Environmental > Aquatic > Freshwater > Pond... | reverse complement strand
TGGCTGTTAACCACCGTGTCCGTGGTTCGAGTCCGCGCTGGGGAGCCAATCAGTCATCCAAGTTTGTCTTGGTTCATATAAAAAACCCCTTGAGAAGTAATATTTTCAAGGGGTTTTTCTTTTTTATTGTCCAGCTAACTCCGACAAAATCCATTGACATCAGGCATATTTTGTTGGTAATTTTGTTGGTAATTTTTTTGGGGCCTAAAAAATATAATGTTTAAATATTAAAAGGAATATTTATATGCCCAAATTAACTGATGTTAAAATCAAAAATGCCATAATCAAAGCCAGAGAATATAAATTGTCAGACGGAAATGCTTTATTTTTAGTGGTGAAGCCAACTGGTGGCAAGCTTTTTCAATTTCGTTACAGATATAATAACAAACAAAAAACCTTATCTCTTGGAAAGTATCCGGATGTTTCATTATCAAGCGCAAGGGAAAAATTAACAAAAGCAAGAGAGCAACTTGCGAATAATTTAGACCCATCATCACAAAAAAAATCATTAAAATTACAAAAAAAGAGTCTTTTTCACACAATTGCTTTGGAATGGTATGATAAAAAAAAGGGTGAATGGAAAGAAAATCATAAAAAAGTTGTGTGGAGGCGAATAGAGCGTTATTTATTGCCAAAATTAACAAACAAACCAATTAATGAGATTGAAACAATTGAGCTATTAATTATTTTAAATTCAATTCAAGAAAACGGAAGTGAAATTGCCAAAAGGGTTTTTAATTATATCAATAACATATTTATACATGCAAGACATTCTGGACTCATAACTATTAATCCCGCTGATAAACTTGGCGATACCATAAAAATAAGCCCTAAAAAAAGTTTGCCTGGATTTACTGATCCTAAAAAATTAAAAACATTATTAATTAAAATAGATGCTTATACTGGAAGCCCTGTTGTTAAATCCGCTCTTCAATTATTAGCCTTAGTGTTCGTAAGACCAGGTGAATTACGCTTTATGGAATGGTCAGAGATTTCTTTTGAAAAACAGGAATGGTTGATTCCTGCATCTAAAATGAAAATGAAGCGGGAGCATATTGTACCTTTATCATCACAAGCGCTTCAAATTTTAATATATTTAAAAAAAATTAACGGAAATAAAAAATATGTTTTTTCAACAAATCAAAAAGATATACCTCTAAGTGATAACGCAACCAATAAGGCACTTAGAATATTGGGTTATGATACGAAAAATGAACATTGCTCTCATGGTTTTAGAACAACCGCATCAACATTGCTTAATGAACAGGGTTATAATTCAGCATGGATAGAAAAGCAATTGGCGCACGAAATGAAAAATAAAGTAGCGGGAGTATATAATAAAGCAGAATACTTACCAGGCCGCAAAAACATGATGGAAGAATGGTCTAATTATTTGGATGAATTAAAAAATGAATAATTTTTTATAGTTCCTATTACAGGCACTTTTTGTTTTTGTGGAACATATCAAAGCAAATTTAATAAAGAAAAAATTATGACGGTTTTAAACACTTATCAGTTTTTAAAGGGGGTAAAAATATACCCTTATAATTTTTTTGCTGTTTTTTAGATGCCCCGGTGCCACAAGTGGGGGTTTTTAAAGTGGTCGCCGGGGCATATAGCTGGGGTTATTTTTTTTCCCCGTAAACAAAAAAAGGTATAATAATTTTTTATTTTAATGCTCTTTTCAATTTTCACCATATTCCATTAATTTCATAATTTCTGTTTGTTTTCAACATGTCATGCGCGAACTTAATTTTATCGGTTGTGGAAAATCACCGGATTTTACTTTTGATCACCAAGTCGATTTTGAAACAGGAATTAAGCTCGGAACAATTTGCGATACCCTCAATAATTTTTCTTCTGATTTAATCATTTTTTCCATCTCCTTTTTATTAACTATAAATTATTATTTTATTCATTTATTCACCCCCTTATATATCACAGTGAATAATAATTCACTCTGTGATATGTGTATGAGGGCATTTTATTATTATTATTCATTTTTTATTCACGACACATACCTTTTGTGTCGTGAATAAATTTATATAACTAACTAATATTGTTGTATTATTGATTTTAATTACCCTGAATACTTTTGTTTTTTTATTCAGTTTTATTCAGGTTCATCAGGCTCGACAAAAATTTTACCGTTTTCCGTTAATACACCTTTTTTAATGAAACCTCCCTTTTCCAGCTTGTGTTTGATTCTTGACACCTTTGATTGACTCAAGCCAACTTCCTTAACTATTTCCGCTTGTGTCATACCTTCAGACAGTAATAAACACACTTGCTTTTCTATTTTTAGGCTATCATTATTTTCTTGATGAACTCATTCATAATTGCCTTGATGATTGCTCAAAAATTTCAGCACTTGGTCATCAATTAATTTTTGGGTCTTGCATCTTTGTCTGTGCTTTGTAAATTTAACTGAAAAAGAACATCCATCTGAAACACGATCTTTTGATGGTGTAATCTCAATTACCACATCAACATTATCTTCTTGCCCTGAAGTGCCTCTGGAACCCTTTGCTGTTTTTCCAGCATGTGTAATTAACAGTATTGTGATTCCCGATCTTCTCAATTGTAATAGCCATTGATTTATTACGTCTCAATCACCCTTGGAATTTTCATCAATTCCTGGGCATAAAGATGTTTTATTATCAATAATGATAATCTTGATATCATTTTGAGTCAGAAAATCTTCTATATCTTTTCGGAAACTTTCATCCAATAAATTGTTTCGAGCATTCCGATAATCAGAACAACATCTTATTGAAACATTATCATTCTCTATTTTATGGGTATTTAGCCTATCTTTTATATCAAACCCTGTCATCTCACCGTCTAAAAACAAAACCTTATTTGGAACCGGTGCTTTTCATTGAGCAAACGATGATCCTTGACTGATAGCTTTTAAAATACCGAATGCAAAATTACTTTTACCGCAGCCACGAGGACCATAAATAAGCGTGATGGTCTCTTCACTAAGTCATGGATACAAAAGAATTTCTCTTTCAGGTCTCTCCATTAACAACCAGTCTTTCAAATTCATAGCAAATGGCTGTTTTTCATCTTTGACTCCCTGTTGATCAGAAACATTTTTAGCGTCAATATACTTTTGAGTTAAAATTTCTTTCGCTTTAGCAAAATTACAATTGTCATGAAACATTACCAGATCACAAATATCGTAGGACTTTCCACAGGCATGGCAATATCCAGATATGTCATTGATTTGAAATGATGGATGATCGTCTTTATGTTTGGGATTGGGACACTTTGAATTGGAATTTTTACAATAATTCTCAGGAAACAAGTCCATAAATACAGTCATAAAGGGTATTGCTGACTTAATCTTGTCTTCCGTAGAAATATGACTGGCTTCACCCCTGATGACCAAGTCAGATTTCTTTTTTTCAGGTTCTAATTGTTTGATGAGATCGAGGAGTCAATCATATTCAATAGAAGCTATTGGAGATTCCTTTTCAATTTCATAAATATTACCATCAGGATGAATACTTCCGGGAGCCAAAACCCCCTTTCCCTTTCCCTTTTCATTGTCACCGCCCCTGATTTCCACAAGAGTGTTTCCTTGCAGGTCTCTAACAACAAAACTGGCTGTATTATCATCAGAATAATAATAGTAATGCTTCTTATAGCTTTCATTACTCCCGGTTTTAATTGTAAGCGTTGAAGGAAGTTTGTCTTGTAAAAAGTCATATGCTTCTTGACTGTCAACATCCACCACAATTAACTTGTTGTAACCGCATAATATACCATAATTGAACCCATCTAAAACATGCTTCTCAATTTCTTCATATGACTTCCCATGACTAAATCAATTTCACTTTTTTTCAATTGCTTGTTTAGTGCCCTTTTCAATTAGATAAAATTTGAGATTTTTATCTTTTAAAAAAGTCCTCATTTCAGTTGTTTCACTCATTTTTAATTTCTCCTTGTTTAATTGTAATTTAAATTCTAAATGATGTTAATTTGAATTTATTTATAATAACATCTTACACTAGTTTTATTGCTTTGTTAAGCAAGTATTTTATAATTAAAAAATAAATTATAAATATATGAAATTAAATATAAATAGAATTGATAATAAATTATAAATTAAATATTTAACAGGAGAAAACTATGAAAAAAAATTTCACAGAAAAGCTCCAATTCTCATTCTCATCACAAATGCGAAGTGATATGGACAAAATATGCTCAGACAGGGAAATCAGCTATGGATCATTAATCAGATGATTGATTCAGCAAGAAATTTTAAAGGACAAAGAGCAAAAATTAGAAAAATATTAAAAGTCTTATTCCTTTGGCTGCATGGGAAGGACAATTGGCAAAGGCCTTTGGTTTTCAAGAATACCATTTACCAAATCAGAAAGAGTGTAAAAATTCCCAGTCAAAACATTGCCGTTAAGATCGATTATTCTGAACCCGGTATTCTTTTCAGGCCGCCATCCCAAATCACCGTTTAACAGTTTGATTGTGAACATTTTCAATGCGGCTTTTGACTGGTCATTATAATTTGATAACTGAAAGGTGAAAGACATCGCTCTTTCTCTATAACGAATTCGGATAAACCCCTTTTCAATAATTTCGGAAAGAATTTCTCTTCGTGCTTTTCCTTCAAGACCTATTTTTTCAGAATGTTTCCTGAAAACAGATCTTAAATTCTCTTCAGTCCAGCCGAATAATTCAGGTTTTTCAAATACTGTGTTTATGTGAAGATGCGCGACCTTTATAATTTCATTTGATGGAGAAATAAAATAACCTGGCATAATGATAAAAACTCCTATTTGTTAAAGCACTTTCCTAAGTTGGTGCATATAGTTTGAAATAAAATTGTAACAAAACCGATATCAGATTTTATACCCGAATGTTTTTCATGAAATCAGAAATGTTGACATTAATGATTTTTTCTTTTGTGGTCTTGGCAGAAGCAGTTTTTATCGCTGAAATATCTTGTTTATATTCAGAATTACGCTTTTTAAGAATACATATCAGATCTATAATGTTGACAGGTGTTATCTCTTTCCGAAGAATTTTATCTGGAATAGCGGCACCAACCAAACCTTTTCCAAAATCGAAATGCTGGCTTTTTGTGCGAAGAATTTTTCTTCTGTTCTGGCTTTTTCTTATAGAAGCTAATGTTTTGACAATATTAAGAAATGACGGCAATATTTTAGTCGAAACAGTTTTACATTCCTTACATATCCCACAACAACTATTGGACCCTGATAACGGTGATCCGCCAGCACCATATAAATATAATTTTCCTTGGCATTGGTTACAAACAACAACCCATTCGCCGGTTTTCCATAGTTGGAGTAAAGCACCCAAAGAAACGGGATATCCACCAAGATAAGCCACGCTGATAAACCCGCTGCCAAAGGAACAGTGAAAAAATTCAGGTGTGTTAATTATCAAATCGTCATATTTTAAAAACAAATCAAAATTTTCTCGAAAAAGCATAAACATCTCTTGTCGATCTTCTTTTGAGAGTACCTGGGGATAAAGAATTTGTTCAATAATTTGCTGATTTTCTTTGAGTTGCATATTTACAACCTCCTTTATTTTTGCTTCAAAATAAAAAACCTCATTCAGCCAAAATACAGCTAAATGAGGTTTAAAAATATATAACCGCATCCGCTTTAGCTGTATTTTTATAACGCCCGCAAGTTGGTTTTTAAATCGGCGTTTGTTTGTAAATTTTTTAAAAACTGTTAATTTTCTTATTTCTACTTGATAATATACCATAAAATATAGTAAATGTCAAGCAAGGATGTGGCACTGGATGCTGTAAAAGGCCATACGATTGGCGAACTTGCGACAGAATCCTATTGTATTTTGAATAGAGCTTGTATACTCAATATGATAGTGTATATGTTTATAGCCAATTTCACCTAACAGTAATAAAAGGAGAGTGTAATGAGTAAAAAACTTCTTACCGGCATTACCGTAGACAGCTTCGCGCATCCTTATGATTTAGCTGGATTAGAAAATTTAGCTAAAATACCAATATTACCAGACTTTTTGGCATTTATGGTAAAATATTTTCAGGAAGTTCCTGATATTATTGATCTTTTATCCAGTTCAATAAAGGTAACGACTAAAAGTTATGGTAAAATTTATGATCTATTAATTGAAGCTTGTCAGATATTAGATATCAGTCCACCACCGCTTTTCGTATCGCAAAAATATGAGGCCAATGCATATACATTGGGAATAAAAAACCCAATGATTTGTTTATATACGGGGTTAATAGACATTCTGGATGAAAATGAAATTCAAGGCGTGATAGCGCACGAATTGGGCCATATAAAAGCTCGGCATGTCCTTTATCACTCTATGGTTAATTTTTCAATTGGTGGTTTAACAAAGATATTTATTGATCAAATACCTTTTTCCGGTACTGTTTTAAATGGGCTTAACTTAGCATTAATGTCGTGGTTGAGGAAGTGTGAATTAACGGCAGACAGGGCGGAATTATTGGTTACACAAAACCCTGACATTAATGTATCGATATGTATGAAACTGTCTGGAGGCTCTCAAAGAAGGGATTTTGAACTATCGACGGAGGATTTTTTAGATCAAAGCAAAGACTTACAGGGAATAATGGAAGAAGTAAAGATTGCAAAATTTATTTATTGGATGAGTGGATTAAAAACATCACATCCACTTCCGGTTCCACGGTCGAATTTTATTTATGAATGGGGCAAAACTGATCAATATAAAAGAATATTGGATGGTAAATATAAAAAATATCCTATAAAAACCTGCCCCAATTGTAAGAAAGAAACAGCGATAGATAACCATAAGTGCCCTTTTTGTTTAACGAAATTTAAACCAATGACATATTCATACTGCTATGATTGCTCAAACTTAATCGATTATGAATCAACAGTAAAAAAAGATATAAAAGTATGCCCTAATTGCGGTGCCAAGATGAAATCTGGAAAGAATGTATTCAATCAGCTTGTTTCGATTTAGTCTCTAAAAAATATGATCAGTCTTCGAATCATTATACTTAGGAGTAAAAATGCCTAACTGCATAAATAAAAACTGCTTAGAGAGCTTGAAAAATGAAACAAAGATTTGCCCCTATTGTGGTATGAGCCAAGTTATTGAAGATATTAATAGAAACGAAATCTTATCTTTGCTTGTACTGGCTAAAATAGCATCAAAAATGGATGGAAACGTCCATGAATTTGAGGAAAAAACGGTTAATGATCTCTTTGAATCATTCAAGGTTTCTAAAACTGAAAAGGCTTTGATTATTGAAAAATCAAACCTTAGCAGGATGGATGAGTCTATCAATGAATCAATAAACACCTTTCGTTCCAAAATGATAAAAGTCGGAGCTATTGAAACGTTATATTTGGTTTCATATAGCAGTGGTTACTTTACCCCCAAAAAACAAGATTTTGTTAAAAGAATATGTATTTTATTGAGCGTCTCCCTCAAGGAACAGAATTGGTTTGATGAGAATTTTTTAAGCAAAACATATTTAAATTATATTAAAAATATACACTTCAATCCGCCTAAGATAACTGAAGACAAAAAGGAAGAAATCAATTCCTTGTTTACAAAATTCAAGGAGACAACGAATAAGATCAAAGAAACTTCCAATAAATTTATTGATGATATCGCTGATGGGATTCCTATCTTATCGGAAACAAAAGAAAGAAATAATAAATCATTACGTGATTATTCAGATGAAATTAAAAAATTATATATTGAATCGATTCTTCCCATAATTATTGCGGATGATGTCATTGATGCCAGAGAAGTTTTTGAAATATATAAAATGTACGCCGATTTATCAATACCTTTTGCAACTCGAAAACTAATACTTGAACAACTTTTTATGTCACACATTGATATTGAAGAAATTGCAAAGGAAAGATTTGATTCCTTTAATAACAAAATAAAAACATTTCACCAAAGCGAATCAGACAAAATTAGGTTTGGATTATATAAAGATTTAATAAGTTTAGCAACAATTGATAATTTTGAACTTACTGATAGCGAAGAAAAAGTTCTCAATATTTTTAAAAATGTATTTAATATTAATAATAAACAAGACGAGGAAATACGAAAGTTCGTTTTAAATTATTTCAAATTGGTGAAAGGCGAAATAAAAGAAAATGAATATATTGAAAATTCAAAAGAATTGTTAAGTTTAATGGGTGGATTTGGGATTCCAATGACGGCACTGTTTTTTTCCGGTACAGTTGTAGGATTAAGCGGCGCTGGCATATTAAGTGGATTAGCTGCAATAGGTGGACTTATAGCCTTTATTCCTGGGTTAAATGCGGCAACCGCAGGAATAGCGCTTCTCGGAGTAACGGGATTGGGTGTATATAAAGGGATTAATTATTTCACCGGTCAAAAAAAGCGTGAAAAGAACCAATTATTAAAAGACGCCTTTGAGAATTATCAAAAAGCATCCACAATTATTAAAGAAGACATTAATCGAATTGCTGATCAAATTATTACACACAAGGCAAAAAATGAAACGACAATCATTGATAATTTAGAAAAACAAAGTGTATTTTTATCAAAAATTTTAGATATTGCGTTAGAAGAGCAAGTTAAAATTCATCATTTGACAAAAACCACATAACCCTTTGAGAATCTCACATTGTTTTTTAGCCGCTAAAGTTATTTGATATTATCTTAAATTTTTTGTGAATGAAAAGGATAAATGCATTTCAACCCCTTAAAAAATAAGGAGAATGGTTTAAAATGTTTAAAAATACCTATCGACTTGTCATTGTTGCTATCTTAATGTGTTTTTCCCTGACCGTTTCCTTATCCTATGGAGGAGAAGTAGTGGTCCGCAAAAAATTGTGCGGCGACACTGTTGTAGAAATTATTGGTGTCAAATCTGAAGAATACAGTGGTTTTGAGAAGATCACGATCAATATGACGGCAAGCAATAAGCAGCAGAAAACTATCGAATTTAATAGTGAAAATATGCGCGGAGAATATTTTCATGCAGCCTGTATTACAGGGAAGAATGGGGTTCCGTATCTCGTTTTTCAAAATTATTGTGGTGGTTCAGGCTGTAAAGATTTATCAAATCATGGTTTGATCAATGGAAATTCATTGGAAATTGTCTTGATGCCGAGCGATGATAGCAGGGAAAAAGCCTCAACAATATTAGGATTTGATGCTCCTTATCTTGCTAAAGATGATAGATGTTTTTTCCCTTCACAATCACAAGAGAATATAAATGAAGGTTTCCGGTCACAATCACAAGAGAATTTAAATGAAGGTTTCCGGGGAATTAAATGGGGAACTTCTGCTGATGAATTAAGATCAAAAGGCTTGAAATCTGCGCCCGGAACGACGGAGGATTCGTGTATGTTAATAAATCCGAAAGAGAATCTTTCTTTAGGAAACGTGCCAATTAAGCAAATTGTTTATTGGACTTGTGGAGAAGATAAATTATCTTTGGTAATAATAAGTGCTAATGATATATATGCTGATAATTTAAAAAATTTTTTATTGGAGAGATTTGGGAAACCATTTGCATCCGACTGGGAAAGTGCTGAATGGAATTTAGAAAAAGTAAGTATTAAAGCAAGTATAAAAGAGGAATTTGTGTTAACTTTTATATACAGAGAAAGCGAGAAGGAAACTGGGGGTGGTTTATAAAAAGAAGACACAAGACTTGATTTTAACTCAGTGATAAAAATCATTCAGACAGGAAAAACCTAACTTGGGGAAGGACTTCTGATGGCATTCATTATTAAGTAAGTTCACAAGAGCAACGGGCGGATAAAAAATCTTTTGGCGCAGGCTGAGCAGTAGACCTGGAGGGGAGCCTCAATATGTATGATGATATGTTTTATGCTGCTATTGACGAATCTTTGACTAACCAAAAGGAAAGCAAGGAAAAGAGGCCTGAAGCTCTCATCGCAATGGGTGTAACGCTATTGGCTCTGATTATTTTTTTGATTATTCCAGTTTTGCTGCAAATAGAAATCAATACAAGACCCCCTAAAAGCAATTCAATATAAAAGAAAACAAATTTTCAAATCTGATTTATTTTCACCTTTTTTTCTTTATGTTATTGAATTAGCCCTGCTCTTTTTATCAAGAAAACAATTGATTTCATACTTCTTAAAATTTGAAGAAAACAATTGACTTTTATACAATAAAAAGGTATATTTTAAGTCAAAAAATAGGTTTTCTTCAAATTTAAGGAAAAAATCAAATGAAAGAAAATATTCCGCCAAAAACAAGAGCCTACCTCAGAGTATCCACAGAGCAACAAGACCTTGAAAAGTTCAAGCCCGCCATATATGAATTTGCCGCTTCAAAAGGCTTTAAGCTGACAGATAAAGAAATCATCACAGAAAAGATATCGGGTAAAATAAATTGGAGGAAAAGAAAGCTCGGCAATTTGGTGGATGAGCTTCAAAAAGATGACAGATTGATAATCCCTGAATTAACACGATTTAGCCGTTCCATGACCGAGTTGCTTGAAATCTTGAAGATTCTCAAAGAAAAGCGCGTTAATGTGTTTGTTTTGAAAGGAAGTCTATTTTTAAATGGCAATATTGAAGACCCAATAACAGATTTAATTGTGAGAATATTGTCTGCCCTATCAGAGTTCGAGAGAGATTTAATTTCGATGCGAATCAAAGAAGCATTAAAGGCAAAAGCTGATCAAGGGATTATCCTTGGTAGACCAAAAGGCCCCGGAAAATCAAAATTGGATGCTTATAAAGAAGAGATAATTGCCTTGTTAAAAATGGGTGTTCCAAAAACAAAATTGGCTGAAAAATTTAATGCAAATCCTGCAACTCTTCATAATTGGCTTAATAAAAATAAGATAATATGAATTTAAAGTTACCACCACAGTTAAAATTTTTATTACCCTTCTGTTTTTGCAGAAGTGGTCTGGTAGAATACTGGTAATTTATTTTGAAACTGGATGAAAAAAACGGTGAAAAATGAACTTATTGAATTGCTGTGAACTCGCTGTTAATCATCTGAAATCAAAGGGTAAGCCATGTGTATCAAGGGTTTGTTTAGAGATGGAGACGCGAATATTCAAATAAATCGGAAACCCGTTAAGGATTTGAATCCAGTTATTGTTATAAAATGAATGAGGATGAGAATGCGCGTTAATAAATTGACAGGAGTGACAAGTCAGGCAAAAAATTATATGAATACATTCTGAAATCATCTCTCCACGGGATTGCCGGATAAGAGCAGGCAGCGGTTATGACAATAAAAATGAAAACCATATTTACTCTGGCAATAGTGCTTTTTGTTGTTTTTCAGGGGGTTTCGTTTGCAGAAGAGGCAAGACTGATGATCGCGCCGGTTGAAGTTAAAAACGGCCAAGCATTTGTTGTGCCGGTGACTGTCGGCCCGGTTGAGCAACTGGCTGGCGTTAAACTGGCTCTGCAATATAATCCAAATATCCTCATCTATGAAAAGTCTGAAAAAACAGAAAGCGCATCTTCTTTGATGCAGGTGGTCAATGATCAAAAACCAGGTAAATTGATTATTGTGATGGCCGGTGCAAAAGGGATCAGCGGAGCGAAGATGGAATTGCTCCGTCTTCATTTTAAATCCGCCGCTGGTTTTAAGGAAAAAATGGTCACTAAAATACAGGCGGTTGAAATCGAAATGGTCAGTGATCAGTTGAAGACGATTCCTTGTAAATTGACGGAAGGGGAAATCACGCTTTTGCCTGAAATGAATTGACTTAGATGCTGATTTTAGTATTCTTGGAAAAAATCTTTCATAGAACACTTGGTGTCAGCCGGATGATGAGCATCTTAAAATTCAGACATATCGCCGCACTGATAATCATCGGACTTGTGATATTGTCCGGCATGCCGGTTTTTGTGCCTGAAGATGCCAACCACGACCGTAAGATTGATGTCAGGGATGCGGTGACCTTGCTTCAAATGGCTGATCATAAAGCATCCTCCGCCAATGCGGCGGACTCGGGAAAAAACATTGCGGCCTGCGATAATACCCTTAAGGCGATTGCCGGGTTAAAAGAAATCGTACCCCCGACAGTTGAAACAGAGAAGAACTTTTCATCCCATTTTTGCTTTCTCATTTCCGGCGCAGAAAACAACCCGCTATTTTTGATTTGTGATGTGGTGATGGAACATTCAGTATCCTTTTCATCCGTTCTTTCTCCCCCTCTGTATCAGCCCCCGATTTTTTCATAAGCGGTTTTTCATTATTTTCGATTCCATTTTTTTTAACGCTTATAAAAAATTGAGGATACCTCTGCCATGAATTTATTTAAGCTCAGAATATTAATCATCGGATTTTTGTTTTTTTTGTTCCATCTTTCAACGACCTGGGCCGTTACTTTGACTGTCGGCACCGAAAGCGGCTGGACTAATGAGACGCTGACCATCCCCATAACCGTTAATAACCCGGAAGGGGTTTCTGGGGCCGCGTTTACGATCGTGTATCCCTCGGCATTAACCATTACGGTCAGCAGCGAGTTTTTTGATACCTTTTACAGCCAGTTTGATCCCCTTGTCACAACCGGAGTTCCAAATCCCGATGGTGGCGAATATGGGGTGTCCATTTTTCCGGTATTGGATGATATGGCTGTCCCAACCGGGGAGGTAATTAATATACCGGCTGTGGTTGATAGCGTTCATTATTATCAGCCGCTGATTACCAATTCTGTTGCCACCGGTGCGATGGTTTCAGCGGCCCGGTGTGTTCCCGGTCCTGCTGGCGGGCCTGCTGTTTTATTTTCACTGGCGGTGCAATTAAAAGATGGAGAAGCTGCCGGTATATATCCGATACAAATAATTCCCACCGAACTGAATAATACAAATGCCGGTTATGCCCCCGAAGGTGAGACCATTGATCTGGTGATTGCGTCAGACCCGGCGCAACCCGTGGAATCCGCGTTTACTGTTTTGCTGGATGATGTTGGCTATGAAACGAACGTGATCAACGGCCAGGTGGAATTTGCTCCTGTCGATTCTGATGGCGACGGGTTATCCGATGCTGCCGAAGATGAAGGATGCACTGATCCCAATGACGCAGACACAGACAACGATGGCATTGCCGATGGGGTGGAAGACACCAATCAAAATGGCGCGGTCGACACCGGTGAAACCAATCCTTGCTTAATTGATACGGACAGCGATGGTATTCAGGATGGTACGGAACTCGGATATATTTCTGGTCATGCGGATACGGATGTGGGTGTGTTTCAGCCGGATCTGGACAATGCCACAAAAACCGACCCCCTGGATGCGGACTCCGATGATGACGGTGTTAATGACGGACAGGAAGATTTAAACAAAAACGGCCGGGTGGATGCCGGAGAAACAGACCCGAACGTAAAGAATGTCGTGCCGAAAAAGGCAATGCCCTGGATACCGCTGCTGCTTTTAGGGGATTAATTAATGATTGATGAGGGCAACATAAAGGGTGGGTGACTGAGTATCGGATTAATTCTTAGATAAAATAAGGGGAAAGAATCGCTGTCGATTTTTCGAAAAATATCAGTTATTTAATTCAAAGTATAACTATTTTAATTTAGGTAGATTGAAAAAGATTGACTTTTGATGAGGAATTGTTAGAAAAAAGTTGAAATAGCTTCTGATGATTAAAATCAAGTGGAATTAAAAGGGGTCTTTTATGCAAAAGTTTTCTTGTCTTCTTTTTATAGCTCTTTGCCTTTTTGTTAAAGTTGGAATTTCATATGCGGGTCTTAGTGATGGATTGGTGGCTTATTATCCATTCAACGGAAATGCAAATGACGAAAGTGGTAATGGACACAATGGAACTGTATTAGGTGCTACTTTAATAGAAGATAGGGATGGTAATGTAAATAGCGCTTATTCTTTTGATGGAATAAACGATTGGATAACGATTCCCCTGTTTCCTTTATTTGCAACTAATAAATTCTCTGTTTTTGCCTGGGTCAAGGTCTCTGAGGGTAATAGTGGTGGTATATGTTTGGATTTGTTCACTTATAGAAATGCTGGTGGTTTAAGAAGTGGTTGTGAATTAAATTTCGCACGCACATATTTTTTGGTTAGATTGGGTGTTACACCACCACCAAATGATGCAATAGTTGGTTTTAATGCAATTAATACAATAAAAGATGACAACTGGCATCAAATCGGGTTCGTGAAATCAGATACTTCTCTTGGACTTTATTACGATGGTTGTTTGATTTATTCCGAAGCATTTAATCTAATAGTTAATGAAGGCACCAGAGATTATGTTATAGGTGGATGGAACGGGAATGAGCCTATGTATTTTCAAGGTTGCATTGATGATGTGAGAATTTACAACCGAGCGCTTTCGTTTGATGAGATTAACGAAGTTTCTCCTCTTTGCAGGTCTGGTTGTGTTGATACTGATTTAGACGGTGTTATTAATATATGGGATGCCTGTGCAGGAACTCCAGAAGGAGCTGTAACAGATTCCAATGGTTGTAAGGTTCTATATGATGCTGATAATAATGGAAAAGTTAGCTTGCCCGATGCGATTTATATATTGCAAACTTTGGTTGGTCTTCCAAATCCAACTCCATAATCGTTAATAAAAACGATTCATTTCATAATGTTAATGGTTCCTTGATTATTAATTTAATGAATATCTCTGATATGCAATGGTTTAGAAAGTCCGTTAAGTATATAAAAAAATAGAGATAATAAAATTTATTGGGAACTTTATAGGGAGGATGGCACCGTTGACTTTATTTTGTAAAATAATAGCTGATTAATTTTTTAACTTCAAATTAATGAATGATACAAATACATGAAAAATAAATTTGAATTATCTGTATCATAAAAGTTATTGATGGTTATTGTTAAAGCTTTTATAGTGAAGCTGGGGTAATGAAAAAAATATTACCACCAAAATACATTGATGGTAATTTTGATGGTAATTATTAAGTTTAAAATAAATTATAACAATAATATTGGATAGTTAATAGGTATATTATAGTACGCGCTGGGGAGCCAGCTTTCAATCCCGCATAATCGCGGGTTTATATATACAAAAGCCCCGAGGGTGATGCCTTCGGGGCTTTTTTATTTTTAAAACACCTCTGTTTTCACGAAAGCCATGGCGTCAGGGAGGGGCATTAACCCCAAAACTGTTGCAATGCATACGGATAATCGATATATATGGCCCATTCAATAAAAACAAAAAACCTCATTCACTTTATAAACGCGCCTCTGCTGAAATCATGATGATGCAACGCACAGCGGCGCGGTCTCACCGGTTATAATAAGGAGGAACGTTATGAGCGACAATGACAGAGGCGGGCGGGAAGCGCAGGTGGATGAGCGCATCAAAAGCAAGGACATTGAGGGCGCCTGCAAGCTGCTCTTTGATCTGATCGTTGAATATGCCAGGGACAAGAATTTTGAAAAAGCAGAGGCATTGCATGAAAAGCTCTATGAA
>Ga0066604_10001099_pt1 | contig 15621 bp, 11 predicted proteins | sample Higcelwee11metaG_FD_59501 | JGI IMG/M metagenome (GOLD analysis project Ga0066604, IMG submission 59501) | Freshwater pond sediment microbial communities from the University of Edinburgh, under environmental carbon perturbations - High... | ecosystem: Environmental > Aquatic > Freshwater > Pond... | reverse complement strand
GCTGTAAGCCCTTGAATTTCTTTGGCGTCCCCAAGGGGATTTGAACCCCTGTTACCGGCGTGAAAGGACTGTTATCCCCCAATGCTCATATTGATTTAACAGGCTCCCTGCCGAATTCTCTGGTCATCCTTCCTCATCATTCCCCACCTATCTCTTTCTTTTTTGCACACGAATTTGCACACGCTTTGAAGTGTCTGACCGACAAGGGTTCCGGTTTCACAGCCAAAGAATCAGTGGTGTTTGCTTTGTGGATGTGACAGCGTGGAAGTGAACAAAAAATGGAAATTCGATCTCAAGACATTTCCTGAAGAGTCTTTTGACATCTGTCCAAGGAATTAACTCATAATTTCCCTCATGGATCAAGTCACCAACGGCCGTTTGTCCAGAAACGTGACGGAAGCTTAGCCGCAGTTGGAGCTTTGATCGCTAGGAACAACTGCGAATAGTGAGCCGAAAAAATCGTTTTCACAGTTCGCTAGAAATCAGACAGTAATGGATGGATCAAGTGACTCTGGCGAGGGTGATTTAAGAAAAACTTGTGGCCAGCAATCTTGGTGCAGTATTTATTTAAGACTTTTCAAAGTACCAAACCAATGATAAACGTGATTCCCAATATGGCAATTTGGAACGAAAAATGAAAAAATAAACCAATCTACACGATTGTTTTATTTGCAAGCGTAGCAAAACAGGCAGTGTTAAAAAATGCAAATTATTAATAATATGTGCACTCGTTCAAAGAATAAAATACTTTTGCTACTTATTGCTATGGCAGCCATTTTATGCACAATGCAGCCGTTCAGCGTCTATGCTTATACGACAACAACGCAAATTACGGACGTTAAATCTTCGGATGCAATTTGCATATCTACAAAACATGGAGATTTTATATACTTTCATGGGTCAAATGATGACCCTGAAATAATGACAAATGCTCTTTTGAACGTTAAAGGGAAAAATGTCACAATTATATATCAAACCGAAGATGACGATTTACATGGAAAATTTAATTATGTTGTCAAGCTATTTACGCGAAACGACGGACTAATACTTGACAATACGACATATGCAGCTCTTCCAGGCTATCTCCGTGCAAAGAAAAATTTGTCGTACCGCAATACGTTAACGGATACTGAAATTTCATTTCCTACATTGTCCAGGGTTAGTTTGTCCATGGATGACTTAGTCGGCTTCTCTTTTAATGATTTATTTTTAATGCGAAATGAAATATTTGCACGGCATGGCTATGATTTTCAAGATAGTCGGATCAAAGAATTTTTTTCTCAGTTTAAATGGTACTCTCCAAGCAGCAAGAACACTGACAAAAAACTCAATACTATAGAGGCAAACAATGTTTCTAATATCAAAACGCTAGAAACAAATATTTCTTCAGTTTATAGCACGTATAGGTTAAAAGAAAACAAAACTGAAGTAAGAACAGATCGATCTGATATTGCGCAAGATTCTGAACATAATGCCAACAAGTCTGAATCAATAAGTCCAAACAAAATGCATGAAACACTGCTAAATAAATCGAAAAATTATAAAATTGCAGACGATGCACTGGTTTTATCGTACAGAAAATTAATCCCACTTCTCAATCAAGATCAAATAAAAAAACTAAACGACAACCACCTTGAATGGATAAAAGTTCGATTTGAAAAATCATATACCTTTTCGGAAGTATTCAATGTCGCCCTAGAAGATGCGTTTGCTTTCTACACTTCAGAAAGGGCTGCTATCGTTGCAAGTCAAGTTGGCGTAAACTTAAATGATCTCCCATGCCTACCTAATAAAGAAAATTTTCAGTTTACAGGCACCATTATGGGTATGGATAAAAACAGCATTGTAATTAACTACAATGGGACAGACATACACACAATTCTTGATAGCAAAATACAAAATTATAAACCATTACCAGAATTATCTTTAAACAAAAACAAAGTGCACGTCACTGGAAATTTAAAAATTTGTTTTGGAAAAAATACTGTTGTTTACGATGCAATAATCGATGAGAAAGATTTTTATGAAAATAACACAGCCAATGTAGACTCCGGTTTTGCTTCTTCAAATAAAAATGGTATGGACGACAACAATCCGTCAGACATAACCAGCTTTTTCAATTCATTTTTTTCTAAAATAGTATCATTCTGCAGCAAATTTAAGGCTTTGCTGCCCATTGCTTTTATTTCTGCTGTCATTTTTGGTGTTTATCTTGGCCTTTCGGATAAAGCAGTTTTTTATTTTGACAATAAAGATGTCTTTTTTTCGTTCGTTCCGTTCGTAATATGCATTATGTATTTATTTATTCAAGGATCGGATGCAGAAGTTAAGTACTTGTATTCCATCATTCTAGGTGCAAGCATTGTATATTCTGCATATTTATCATTTAAATATAACAATTACAAAATATTTATTGCGTCGATAATTTTTCTGTCAAAAATCGTATTATCATTTATAATATTTGCGAATATTTACTCATTGGTTTTCCCTTCAAAACTAAAAAAGAGAAATGATACTATCTCTAATATCGTGATGCTTTCCATAGCTATTCCCCTTGCAAATAGGTTGATAAATGGCAACAGAGTGAAGGACGGTAATTGAAGCAACCAGCTAAAAATATGTAGTAAAATATTTTCGTTAATGTTCACCACAACGCATTGGGCGCTTGTTTTTAAGATGACATCACGCCACTTGTGCAGCCTCTTTTACCCTATCCAAAACCTTAAACAGTTCATCCAACAGCGAAGGCGTAAAAAGGCCATCCGGACCTGTTGGGGTGACATCGGTAAAAGGTGACTCATAAAGGAGAGAGACGTTCATTACGCCATGCTCTGTGAGGTGGTCGATAATCATATTTACGAACTCGATCTGGTTGGCTTTGAGTGGTTTATCTTCGAGAAATCCAGCAAATGCTTGCTTAGCTGCCTCCCGGTCCATCCCTACGAGAGAGCGCACGAACAAACCCAACCCGTGGCTTGTTTCCCTGGCTTTTTGCAGATCCTCGGGGGCACCAATTCCGTTGGTCACGAGCATGCGCTCGAGTTCTTCAATGTCCATCTGAGTTAGCGCTTTATTCATGCGCAACTTGTGGATGGTCATGTGATTCTCGTGCTCTTTGAGGAAAGCGCGTGCCTTGACTCGGAAGCGCTCGAAACCGCCAGAAGAGACGAAACTTGGCAGTACAACCTCGGTTTCAGTTCCCATTTGATCGTCAAAATCTGTATAAACTAGTTTTCTATTCAACTTGTCTATGAGCTTCACGAGTAGCCGGATGCGCTTGCGCACGATTTCCAGAATCTCCACGGTCACATCCTGCCACCATTCATCGGACTGGATGTCTTGGATCAACACGATCTGTTGTTGAACCATGGGAATGCTGGCAAGTTCTTCCAATGCTCCGGCGATGGTTTTCACCTGTCTGCTCAGCCGGTCAAAGGCGGGTTCTGTGCGCAACAATGCAAGCTGCAGATTCAATATCAAGAGATCGAACCGCTTCGCTTCCTCGTCCTCGGCTTCTTGTTCAGAGGGTAAGCCTGCGACTTCAAGGGCAAGCTCATGCAAGGCATCTTCCGTCAACTCCGTCCAAGCTTCCGGTTTTGCGTATTTTTCAATCAAGCGTCGTTTGGGTCGCACAACGAAATTGTCGATGTTCATCGCAGAAACTTCCGCGTGAAGTATTGCGGCGGTGTCGGCGCGCAACTCAGCGCAAGAAGCCATTGCCTCGTCGGATGATCCGGCTGAGCCTTGACTTCCTCCTGCAACCGGACATTTTGAAGGCGGACGGTCCAATACGCTGATCAACTCCAGTCTCGCGTTGAAGAGCCGCTTGCTCAAGGAAGCTCCAAGCGCGCCGTCCGTTGTGGGGAGGTTCTGGGTGAAAAATTCCAGATTTTGGCAGTAGTCGAATATGTAGAAGAATTCCTTGTGCACACCAGGGCTAAAGATCTCTTTGCACAAGCGGGTACCGCGTCCGACCATTTGCCAGAATTTGGTTTTGGAGCGCACAAGTTTGAAAAAAACGAGATTCAATACCTCGGGAACGTCGATTCCCGTATCGAGCATGTCCACGGATATGGCGATATGCGGCGCTTTGACCGGATTTGAAAAGTCATCAATCACGCTTTGCGCATAGGGAAGCGCGCAATGCACGACCCGCGCGAATTCGCCACGATAATGCGGGTAATTCACGTCGAATCGTTGGGCGATGAACTCCGCATGGGCTTGGTTCTTTGCGAAGATGATCGTCTTGCCGAGCCGGTCTCCGCCAGCGACTGTTTGTCCGCGAGTCATCAAATGCTTCAGTACCTGATCAACGGTATCCTTGTTGAAAAGCCATTTATTGACTGCCTCGGCTTCAACGCGGGCGGGGATGCTTCCATCTTCATCCCATTCCAGCGCGTCCCACTGATCTTTATCATCCTCGGAAAGATCGTCGTAGCTGATGCCCTCGCGTTGAAATCTCAGCGGCACGGAAACCGCTTTGGCGGGCACGAGGAAGCCGTCGCTAATCGCGTCATCCAATCCGTAAGCGTCCGTCGGCACTCCGCGCTCAAGGTCGAAAAGCCCGTAGGTGTCTTTATCGACTTCATCCTTTGGCGTCGCAGTCAAGCCAACAAGAAAAGAGTCGAAATAGTCGAAGATAGCGTGGTATTTTTGGTACACCGAACGGTGCGCTTCATCGATGATAATGAGATCGAAATGGCCCACGCCGAAACGCCGTTGTCCGTCCTTGGTTTCGTCGATGAGCCCCATCATGGTCGGATAGGTGGATACGAAAACGCGGCCTTCAACGTCTTTCTCCGTGACAAGATTCACTGGAGCCGCATCGGGCAGGTGTGTTTTAAATGCGCCGACGGCTTGATTCACCAGCGCCACGCGGTCGGCCAGAAAAAGCACTCGCTTGGCCCAGTTGCAGCGCATAAGGATGTCGCACAACGCGATAACCGTCCGCGTTTTGCCCGCTCCGGTGGCCATGACAACGAGAGCCTTCCTGTCGTGATCTTTTTCAAAAGCCTCGCCAATGCGGCGGATGGCGCGCGTCTGGTAATACCGCTCCACGATTTCCTGTTTAATGGAAGCGCGGGCCAGAGGCTTGCGGCTTGCCCGGCGTTGGATCATTAATTCCAACTCGTCTTTCTTGAAGAATCCTTGCACGGGGCGTGGTGGATAAAAGGCGTCGTCCCAAAGCCAGTGCTCGTAGCCGTTGGTGTAAAAGATTACCGGCCGTCGCCCGAATTGCTTCTCCAGGCAATCAGCATAGAGCTTCGCTTGCTGCTGTCCGATATGGACAGATTTCTTCGTGCGTTTGGCTTCGACCACGGCCAAGGGCTTGGCGTCGTCTCCCCACAGCACGTAATCCACGAACCCTTTTCCCTTCTCGTTGGGCATGCCCGAAACTTCGTACTCGCGATCACGCTTCTGATCGAGCTGCCACCCGGCTTCTTTCAAGAGGAGATCGATGAAATAGTCGCGTGTCTGGGCTTCTGAATAATCATGCGTATCTTGCTGTCCGGAGTTTTCTTTCTTTGCGGCGGCCACCTCCGCGCGAAGGCGCTTCAGCTCTTCGTCCAGGCTGGATTTATCAATCAGCAAGGAAGAGAGTTTTTCATCCCTTTCGAGAAGCGCGGCTTCCAAAGCCTGGAGCTGTTCACGGGTCTGCCTGGGAACTGGCGCTGCCTTTGGAACATCGTCGGCGTTGAAGGCCAGGGTCGCGTCAGGCTTTGGACCGCGCGCATAGGTACGAGCAAGCCAGTAGCCGAAATGGAAAAATTCACGAACAGCGGTCAAAGCGTCCTGGGCAAGAACAGCGCGAGGACTGTGAACAGCCTGATTACCGAGCCGGGTAATGATTCGGGCCTTATTAAACACCGCGTCGCCCGCAGTCCGCTTGAACGTGGGCTCGTGGATGAGGGCGCTCAAATTCTCCTGATAAGGGATTTTTAACGAATCATCCGATTTGAAAACCCAGGCCATGGCCATTTCCAGCGCCCGGCGCGCATAGAAACAGGCCGTTCTCGGGTCGGAATAGGCCATCAACTCCGCCTTGCGGGCTGATTCATAGACAGGGAGCCATTCCGACTTGAGGAAGGCGAAGTTGCTCATCGCTCCTCTCCGTTGCCCATCTGACGCTCGAAGGATTGGCGCACCAAACCCATCACATAGGCCATATCGTCAACTGAGGAGAGGTGAACTTCCACGTTGCCATTTCCCCATCTGCCCAGGCCTGTAACGTCTTTGCAATACCCCTTTGGATCATTGATGTCTGCGAACGGCATATTCAGTGACAACCGCAATCGCTTCGCCTGGGGCACGACATCCACAAAATTCGTTTCAGCCTTGTATGCCACGTAGAGTTTGAGGAATTCCTCGGTAACGCAGGGGTCGAGGTCCAAAACTTGTTTCCGGAAGGCTTCAAACAATTCCCGAATGGGGCTGCTTAAAAGGTGCGGATGATCTTCAATCACGTACTTTGTCGCATGGTCATTCTTGGACCGGTAGGATGCCAATACCTCTTCCGTCAGCGTCGGGGCCGTCCAGACCGTCAGCGCCGTGGTGGAAAGCCTGTCTGCCCGGGCCTTGATGGCGTCTTCATCCCAGGTTTCCAGCGCTCCAAGCCCGGCGTTGAGCCGGAGCGGGCTTTCCTTGAAGCCTCCGGGCATGTCGCGCTTTTCCGCAAACGGCCTGTCGCTGTATTCCGCGTTGTAGCCGGTGAGTGTCAGGTTGCCGAGAGTATGCAGCCACGTCTCACGCACGCGCTCCCACTCCGGCCCGAGGGCCGTCTTCCAGGTGCTGGAGAGATTCGGATTTTGCGGCAGGATGTGTTCGATGGTGAATTCATCAACCGCTACGCGTTCCTTGCGGCCGTGGTTTTCCAGGCGGCGCAGCCAATAACTTCTGGTCCGAAGACTATAGAGATCGCGGGTGTGAAGATCGCGCCGGAACTCTTCATTGCTTGGAAACCGGCGGTAGGACGGCAGGAGGAGTAAATGCGCCTGAATGCTCTCCAGATAGCGATCTTTTTTGAGCGCCTTGGTGAATGTCGCGAACGTTTTGTTCATGGAGTTGGCGGGAATGGAACAAATGGCCCGACGAAAAACGTATGCCTCCACCAAACGCACCGCCGCCACATAATCGGCTTTCGGCAGCCCGTTTGCGGCATAATCATGGTACAGTTCGAGTAAAAAGGGGTAGGCCACATCGACCTTCAATTCACGAAGGTCGTGAAACGCCAGCCGAAGGTCCGGATCGGATTCCGCGCCCAGGGCCATGGCGCAGAAGTAGCCCGCGAAATTGCGAAGATCCTTCACCAGCTCTTCCACGCCGGTTTTGGCGATTTCGGGGCGGGCGTATTTTTTGAACGAGTCGTATACTTCATCCATGCGGGGAATTACGCCCGTTTTGACCGTTAGGTAGTGGCGCATGAAGGCGTCGAAATGGATGACATAGGCTTCCTGGCCGAAGTCCACCTCCATGGGCCGCCAGTACTGTTCGTAGAGCTGCGTCTGAAGCGCGGGCTCAAGGCCCATTAGTATGAAATTGCGGATCAGGTCGGCCTGGCTCAATTCGCGGCCTGTGGAGTTCATGCTTTCGAAGATGAGCTGTGGGTTGTCCTGGGAGCGGTTCAGAGCCACGTCAACGATGATCAGCTTGGCCAGCCCTTTGCATAAGGCAGTGAGATCGCCTTCGAGTCCGGTGATCAGCTCATTGAAAAATTGGAAGTTCCGCGTCACGCGCAGGGACTGTTCTTTGGGTTGTTCCAAGTTTCCCACTATGGCGGTGAGTGAATTTTTATCCGTCTGAGAGAGAATCAGTTTATAATACCGCTCACCGCTTTCCTCGGGGTTGAGCAGGTAATAATTGCGTAATTTGCGGATGGTGAAGCCATCCACCGGCTCCGTCTCTCCCAGCGCGTTCGCCAGGGCGGCGAGGAGCAGTGTGACCGTGGTCAAGCGTTGCTGCCCGTCGATGACCAACATGGGTTCATGGCTCGTCAGGTTGGAGAGTCCTTTTTCGATGTAGACGATGGAGCCCACGAAATGCACGGCAATGGCGTCGTCGCTTCCTGTGCGGATGATGTCGTCCCAGAGTTGCCGACATTCTTTTTCGGTCCAGGAATACGCGCGCTGATAGATGGGGATGACGAACTGGGGGGATTTTTTGAGAAAATCAAGGAGTCTGGCTTCAGTAGCTTTCATTGCCTATGGTCCTTGCCGTATGGTGCGCTGCTGGCGTCTTTGAATATGAGAAGGGCGTTTCACGCAAGTCGTCTCACGCCGCATGCGCCGTCTGGTTGGCGGCGTCGCCAGATAGTTTATTAATCCATAGGCTTTCGTGGAATCGATATCAATACGAGAATTGCTAAATATGTGGGGCGGATTCCTCTGAAATGTCCTTCACACCCCGGTCATGGCGAATCCGCGAGAGAGCCGTCCCGTCCCGCCTTCGCCGGGCAATCGGGTAAGCGCTTCGATTTGCCCTTCCGGGAATGACGGGACGGCGGCCATATCTAGAGCTCCCCTCGGAAAGCGCGGTGCTGCAGGGACGCGAAGAGGGCGTCGAGTTCGGTGAGGGAGGCGTGGTGTGAGGCTTTTATTACCTCAATGTACTTGATGCGATCTACAAATTCGTGTTGGAGAAATGGTGGTGGAGTTTGAATAGCTATTGATTTTAGTCCTTCTATATTGATATTATATTGCCCTGCAGATGTCTTCGCATTAGACATTATTGCATGACGTCCATAATTACTTTGTAAAAACTCACGCAAAAATACTGGATTTAGTCTTTCTTTTTTGAGTCGTGCACGAATTAAGTAAGATGCAAATATGAAATCACTGAAGTCGCAACCAGATTTCTGAGCATTATTGCACTCTATTGCGGCACATCTTCCTACATTATTAGGATTCCCGTTGGTTCGAACAAAGAGAATATCTCCATCCTTGAGGCGCAAACGTTCGAAGTCTGCTTCGCTGACTGGGACAAGTTTCAAGTCTGTTAAGTCTATGCCTCCGCCAATTACATTTGGTATTCTAAGCGTTGGCTTTCCATGTGACTGAGATTTTACCGATGTTCCGTATCGAAAACTGCTTACCATGTCTCTGAACGCACAAATCGGCCATTCTTTGGGGTTTGATTTAGGGTCACCAAACATATCAATAAAAATCGCCTGAGCCAAACCATCCAGCTCCGCCAACGCTTCCCGCCGCTTGGCCCGCAACGCCTCCGCCTTGTCCAATATGTCTGCGATGCGGCGTTGTTCTGGAAGGGGGGGGAGGGGAATTTTTATATTCGCAACAAAAGCGGGACGCGCTCTGAGCAAAGAACCACCAACCCCAGAAACTGTATTCATGAATTCGGCATGAAATGGATCACCAACTAACACTTGTCGAAGGTATCTCGGATGAACCTGTGGACTTCGGAATACGATCCACTCTCCGGATGCTATGATCCGTCTCCCTCGTTCTTTACCAACAACCCATGAACGGCGAATATGAGGAACAATTTTTGAAAGCAAAACGTCATTTGGTTTAACAATTTGTTTTGTTGAACCTATTGCGCCCCCTGCAACAATGTCAGGTTCCCCGCTGTCGAACGCTGGAATGCTGTAAAGATCAAAAATCTCATCGCGGAATTTCGAAGGGCTAATTGAGCCTGTCTTCTTCGCTATTATTTCTTTTAAGGCGATGGTTGGTATCGCATTCATCCCACCATCCCCCGCAACTCCTTCATTCCCGCCTGAATCTCGTCCTCCAGCTTCGCCAGCCCGTCCAAAATATCCTTGGGCGACCGATGCGCCACCGCCTCGTGCACCACTTCCTTGTACCGGTTCAGGCTCAGGTCATATCCCTGCGCCACGATGTCGGCCTTCGGCACGCAAAAGCTTTGCTCCGTCCGGGGGCGGCCGCTCTCGCTTCCTTCCCGTTCCCGCCAGCGGGCCAGGATGTCCGGCAGGTTGTTCTTGTCGTGCTCTTCCTCCGTCAACGCGACACCGGGAACAGGCCCCAACTTGTCAGAGCTCAGCAGCTCGTTGCGTTTATCATCCAGGCTCATGCCGTCGGCTTTGCAGTCATAAAACCACACATGTTCGGTACCACCGGAATTGGTCTTTGTGAAAAGCAAGATGGCGGTTGAGACGCCCGCATATGGTTTGAATACGCCGCCGGGCAAGGAAATGACCCCGTCAAGCTTCTGGTCCTCCACGAGCATTTTCCGCAGCGCCTTGTGGGCCTTGCTCGATCCGAACAGAACGCCGTCGGGAACGATGACGGCGGCGCGTCCACCGGGCTTCAAGAGCCGCAGAAAAAGCGCCAGGAAAAGCAATTCGGTTTTCTTGGTCTTAACGATCCGCTGAAGGTCTTTGGCGGTGTTTTCATAATCCAAAGACCCGGCAAAGGGCGGGTTGGCCAAGACAAGGGAATACTTTTCTTCCTCGCCCGCATGATCCTGGGCCAGGGAGTCGCGATAGCGCACGTCCGGGTTTTCCACGCCGTGCAGGAGCATGTTCATGCTGCCGATGCGCAGCATGGTGTTGTCGAAATCGAAGCCGTGGAACAGGCGTTGGTGGAAATGCTCTTTGAGCCCCGCGTCGCGCAGAATTTCCGGATGCCGCTCGCGCAGGTATTCCCCGGCGGCCACCAAAAAGCCGCAGGTGCCGCTGGCCGGGTCGCAGATAACGTCTTTGGGCGTTGGAGCGGTCAACTCAACCATGAGCCGAATGATGTGGCGCGGGGTGCGGAACTGGCCGTTCTGTCCGGCGGTCGCGATCTTGCCGAGCATGTACTCGTAGAGGTCGCCCTTGGTGTCGCGGTCCTCCATGGGGACATGGTCGATCAGGTCCACCACCTTTGCTAGCAGGGAAGGCGTGGGGATGGTGAAACGGGCATCCTTCATGTGATGCGCGTATGTGGAACCATCCCCGCCCATCGCGCGAAGAAAGGGGAAAACATGATCCCCCACCACCTCGAACATCTCCCCCGGAGCGAAATGCTTGAAACGCGACCAGCGGAAATCCTCATACGGCCGCCCCTTGGCGTCTTCACCCTCCGGAAAGACCCGCCGTTCCATAGCTACCTTCAATCGGGTGGACTTATTTTCTTCCAGGGTGTGCAACTCATCGAGTCGCCGCAGGAAAAGCAGATAGGTGATCTGCTCGATGACTTCGAGAGGATTCGAGATGCCGCCGGACCAAAACGCGTCCCAGATGCGGCCTATTTGATTCTTGATGTCGCCGTTAAGCATGGATGTACCTAAAATAGTTATAATTGTTTATGGTTACAAACGCGTTATACTGCAACCTTTTCAAGTGAAAAACAATGAAAACCTGGACGGGAGATCATGGACATTTCTGGCCTCCCCACTCCGAAAGTACCCATCTTGTCGTGGATTTGACCTGTAGTGTAATGAACAGGTATCATTTATAGTTATTCTATCAAAATTACGCTTATAAAATCTATTGTCGATTGTTCTGGATATTTAATTTCGTATGTTTTGTATTGCAATACAAGCCAGGAGCAACTATATATTACTGTGTTGTTTTCATAAATTTTGTAAGCGCATAGCAATAGAAACGATTCGATCATAGAATTTTTTATTCTCAGTCAAACAAGCAACTGAAATAAGTATGCAAATGCATGACAACAATATAATCTTAATGAAATTTTTTGTATGACTCATTTTCCCTGCTATGGTTCGTATTTTTGAAATTGCGTGATTTGAATGGTCATCATCAGCAGTGTTTTTAGCAGTAAGTTTTACAGTTTTCATAATGCACCTATATAGTTTAGAAGTTGATTAAATCATTGCATATTTATAATGATTATCGTTGCTGCTTAAAATAATAATTTTCGTTGACATTAATTCGCAATGTGTTATTATTAACAATGGATAATAACAATATAATGACAGTGTGCTTTCGCGGCAAAAAGTCGACCAGCAAACGAAGCAATAAAGTAAAAATTGATGTGTATTTAGAAATCATTCAAACGATTTGCCAAACACAACATCATGCGCAAGCGATAGTATTTCCGGGAGGCTATTTCTTTCTTGATAGACACGTTGGGCATTTAAACTATACGGAACGGAAGCAGGCGATTGCGTCATCATCCATTGGTTCAGCTATCAACAAAGGCTGTTCTTTGTTAAGTGCTTCTCTCCGCTCCCCTCCCATGGTGATTGTTGGTATTGATTCTGCGAAAAAGCCACGCCACGGATACACTTCCGATAATGGCGATCAACTCTGTGTCGCTTTTCATAAAACTGAAATCAAGGGGATAGGAAGAAAAGTCTTTCCGGACGATTATGAACTTTACGATTATGTGACTTATGCGGATGACTTCAGAAGATCTGATCGGATTATCACATTACCAGATGGACGACGAGCGGTATTGTGCGCATGTTATGACATGTTCGGGATTGCAGAATCCCATAACCGTGCGACGAAGAGGACACGCAACATCAAATACATTGGAGAAGGGAATGACATTATAGCCGCGACGGGAGAAGAGGGGTTTGCTGAGGTCCGCGCAAGGCTTGTTCGGGAATGGGCGTCCATGCTGAAACGTGAAAAGGTCTCGGTCGGGTTAGCGGCTATTCATCAATTTGACCGACCAGGGCTTGATAAATATTGGCAACGTCATGGTATTGGCGTGGCATCGGCCGCTTTACGGGGGGGATTGGCTCTAGGGGCGGCACATTTCATCGAACGCTTACCGCCCCATGATAAATCGACGTTAGCAGCAGTGAATGTGCCTCGTTATCATTTGAATGATGGTACGTTCAGGCGTCATTATGCGATTCAACCAATTCATTCAATGCATGTTGAAACGTCGCATGGATCCGCATTAATACGCGTGTATTCGTCGTGAACGCATCGACGATTGACAATTGAAATGATTCGTGTATTATTATTGCGTAACATCTAATCGTAGGCATGTATGCACGCAATGCGAACGCAAAAGTTTACATAATCGTCGTTACGTGACATCGTAACACGATTTATACAAATTTCATGCTGATTTAATGATATAATGGAAACAAAAGAACATTACTTTTGATAATATTTATCTAAATACTCTGTGTACATTTTGTAACTATAAATAAAATTTTTTATTTTTTCCCTAATAATTTTGTAAAAATCAGAACTGTATATTGTGTTTTTATCATTTGATGATTTAGATATAATATTGTTAATTTTTTTTATATTTTCATCACTAATAATGGATAGCAATACAATATTCAACTTGCCGAAACGATTTTTCAATTTCTTAACGTCTGATTGCAAGGTCTCAATTGCTAAAGAAAAATTTGGAGAAAGTTTTTTTAACTCACTGGCATAGTTGTCTTGAAATAATTTTTTTACAGCAAGCTCAATAATTTCTGTTTTTTTTCTTTTCGTCACATTATGCATTTTTTCAATTATTGAGATTGTCTCTGGTGAAAACTCATAGTTTCTTTTTACTTTGCCACTCGGCATACTAGTCTTTAATTCTTTTGTTACGGGCTTTTCCACTAAATTCGCTTTATTCTCTTCCTTACTCTTTGTGTCCATAACTCCCCCTTTGAAGTTCATTAATCTGACGGAAAGTCATAACTAAGACTTTTATATTAGGTTAATCGCTTAGGCAAGAGTGAAACCTAAGATTGCCATCATGCATGTGTTTCTAAGAAGTAATATTTTTGTCTTAGGTAAAAATATTAGAAAATGTCCTAAGAAAAATAGCATTGTAATAGGCTTAATGTAAAAGCTTAGGTTGTGTCCATAGGCGTGGTTAACAATTTGAAATTGCTGAATATTTTTTTAAAGCAAAATATTTTTGTAATACAAGCCAGATATAATCGTTTTAGATGAAATCGAAAAGTGGTGAACGAGTATCTGAAAATTGTGCAGGCAGTTTTTACGTTTGATGCAGACAAACCGTTTTTCTGAGGCTTTACAGGTGAATGTTAAAAATTGAATGTGGTCTATGTGGTAGTATCTCGTTCATTATACTCAAAGGACAAGAAATATGAAGCGCGTTGAAATGGGTCCTGCCATGATTGTCAGGATTGCTGGGAGGGTTCTGACCTGGTGCCCCGAAGTCCCGCCGATAGATTTGAATCAATTCCCGAAAAGTAAGAAGTTCAACAAAGAACCGTATAGTTTAGTGGAAAAAACACGTAGGCGCTTTTTAAAATGGCAAAAACTAGTCTATAGTCAAAGGTCAAACCCTAAGTGGTTTATAACTCTCGTCTATCCAAAGTCGTTATTGCCGGATTTATCACCAAGGAGGATGAAATCAGATCTCGACACACTAGGGAAAAGAATTCGTTATAAATACCCTGATAGTTGGTTCATGTATGTTTTTGAGTGGAAAGAAGTGGCTGGGTTCCATTGTCACTTATTGGGCAAAACTGGTAAACGGAAACCACATCTAAAAAAATTTATCGGCAAATGGTGGAAGAAGATTGTTAGATCACCATCTAAAAATTTGTATGACATAAAAAAATACAGTTTTGGCAGAAATGATGACACGCATAGAGCATACCTTACAAGCCCAATTAAAAAATATTATCACGGAATTGTTGCCGCAACATTTGGTTCTCATTATTCTTTCGGGGTAATAAACGGGAAAAATCTTCCAAAGAATATATACAAAACAAAAATCATTGACCAACATAATTTTGAAAAAGTCCGAGGATACCTTATAAAAGAGATGCTTAAACAATGGGAAGCCACTGAAGGGCACAATAAATACCATTTCAGTCAAATTAAAAAGTCCTTATTTGGCGTACATATTCTGGCCCCTGACCATGATGAGTTGCTTGAGTTGCTTAATGCAGTCGGTTCGCCCTAGAAATTTACGTAAGCGCATTGTAATAGCTGCGCGTAAGGAGGATTTTCTTTTCAGTACAATAAAATTTTTGATTATTTTGGGTTCTCTCAAAAATAAATCGTTTGCCCTCCCACAGAAGGCAACTGCTCGTTTCGGTTGCCTCCAAGTAATCGTTTCGGGGCGATACCATGGGAGACGAAAAATCCTGTCTCGGGAAAAAAATGTCGGTCCACGAAGTCGCAGATATGTTGCATGTATCAGTGGGGTACGTGTATCGTCATAAGCGAGCATTGGGCGGGTACCAGTCCTGCCGAGGCGGACGCCTCCTGTTCTTTGAAAACTTCATAGAGGAAAGAATCCGGGAGGAAGCTAATGCCTTACCAGGAAAAGAAAGGGACGTGGCGAGCCCACAAGATGATCGACGGAAAACGGAAAACCAAGCGCTTCGCCACAAAGGCGGAGGCAAAAAGATGGGAGGCAGACCAAAACCAGGAAATCTGGGAAGCATCGACGACCGACATGGTCTTCTTAAGCGTGCAGGCCTGGCTGAATAGCTACTTGGATTACGTTAAGCCGCGAGTAGTCGAGAAGACCTTCATGGAGGAGAAACTCACGGTCTTTGCCAGGTTCATCCAGTTCTTCTCGCCGTCGGCCCCTGTCGAGACTGTGACCAAGAGCCTCGCTCGGGATTACTTGGGAAAACAGGCTGAAAAGCGGTCAGGCGGCGCGGCGAACAAAGAACGCAAGAACTTGGCTGCTGCATGGAATTGGGGGGTCAGACATCTTGATCTGCCCGAGAAGAACCCCTTCTTGC
>Ga0066604_10001084_pt1 | contig 15795 bp, 16 predicted proteins | sample Higcelwee11metaG_FD_59501 | JGI IMG/M metagenome (GOLD analysis project Ga0066604, IMG submission 59501) | Freshwater pond sediment microbial communities from the University of Edinburgh, under environmental carbon perturbations - High... | ecosystem: Environmental > Aquatic > Freshwater > Pond... | reverse complement strand
CATTGGCGGTTCTTGCTCGACAGGCTCCCGGCGCTGGGCGCCCACTACACCCTCAAGCTCTTGTGGCCTTGGCCGCTCACCACCGGGGACACCCTGGAGTACCTCAGCCCTCCGCTGTGGAAGATCGCCTTGGGGCTGGGCTTGGGCTTCGGCGGGGCCGTGGTTTTGGTCGCCCGGGGCGGTCGCCTCGCCTTGGCGGGCTTGGCCTTCGCGGGCCTGTCCTTCGCGCCCAGCCTCGCCGCCATCGCCCTGCGCGGCCAGATGGGCGAACGGTATCTCTACGCGCCCCTCGGTGGCGTCGCCTTGGCCTTGGCCTTGAGCCTGCGCGGCCGGGCGCTGTGGTTCGCTCCGTCCTTCGCCCTGGTGAGCGTTCTGACTCTGCACCAGCGCCTCCCTGACTGGCAGTCGGGCCTGGAGCTCTGGGCCTCAGCCCTCGGCCACGAGGTCAACGGGTATACCCAGGCGGCTGTCGCCCACGAGCTCAACAACCGCGGCGACGGCCCCCGGGCCTGCTCCTTGTTCGCCGCCGCGCTCCAAGACGACCCGCCCTACACCACAATCTGCGAGAACGCGCTGCGATGTCCGCTGCGATATGGGTATCTCGACAAGGCGGTGGAGGCCGTGGCGCTCTCTGACGCGGCGCGCTGTGCGCAGGACGACGTGATCCTCGGGCTTCAGGGGCTCATCTTCGCCCACGTCGGGCGCTGGGACGAGGCCGTGGCGCGGGTTGAGCAGGGCAAAAACCCCACCGACCCCACCCTGAACCTCGTGTTCGCCGCCGCCGCGCGCCAGGCCGGGGACGAGGTCGGGTACACCACGCGCCGCGCCGCCGCCGCCGGGGTGAGCGCCCAGGAGTTTGATGAGCACGCCGCCCGCCTCCTCGACGCCGCGGCGCGCTACAGCGCGCCAGAGTCCGCTACAATCTCGCCATGACCCGCGCCCAGGCCCTCACGCTCAGCATCGCCCTCATCAGCGGCGCGGCCCTGGCCCACACCAGCCAGCGCCACGTCGACGCCCAGCGCCGCGACGTCAACGTCAACCATGAGCTGCTGTTCATCCCCGACGCCGAGAGCGTCCGGGTCGCGTCCTTGGACCACTCGGTGCATGTCGCGGACCTGCTCTGGGTGCGCACGGTGCTCGCGTTTGGAGAGCGCTGGAACACCACGGGGGATCCGGCCTGGGTGGAGTGGCTCTCCCGCACCGTGCTCGGCATCTGCCAGATCGACCCCCGCTGGCGCACCCCGTACTTTTACGGCGGCGTCATGCTGCGGGTGCTCGGCGACTACGAAGGATCTACGGCGGTGATGAAGCTCGGCTCGGAGAACCTGCCCAACGACCCCTGGTTCCCGTTCTCCGTAGGCATGAACCTGTACATCCAGGGCGGCGACCGCGAGGAGGCCTCCCGTTGGGTGGCTGAGGCCGCGCGCCGGCCGGGGGCCCCGGAGTGGTACGCCGTCGCCGCCGTGGCCTTCCGCCAAGAACAAAAGGAGCGCCCCCAGGCGATCCGTTTTCTGCAAGATGAGCTGAAGCTCACCGATGACCCCGATCTTCGGGAGGAGCTAGAGCGCCGCCTCGCCTGGCTGACCCACGACGAGTACGCCGAGCGCCTCAATGAGCTGGCCCAGGCCTTCGCCGCCGAGCGGGGCCGCCCCCCGCGGGGTGTGGAGGAGCTGGTGCGTGTGGGCAAGCTCAAGGCCGAGCCCCCGGATCCCCTCGGCGGAGGCTGGATCGTGGACATCGACGGCGAGATCAAGTCGTCCATCCGCGCCGCCCAAGAGCAGGAGCAGGCCCTCCGGTTTGAGCGGCAGATGTTGGAGCGCGCCACGCCGATCACGACGCCCGCCCCGTGAGCCGCCCCGACTGGCTGTGGGTGATCGGCCTCGGCACGAGCCAAGGTGACCGCCTCACCACCCTCACCGCCGCGCTCTACGCCTTGGACACCTTGCCCGGGGTGACGCTCCTGCGGGCGAGCGGCCTGTACGAGAGCCCCCCGGCGGGCGGCATCGCCCGGGGGCGGTTTCTCAACGGCGCGGCGCTGATCCAGTCGAAGCTCGGTCCTCTGGCTCTGCTGGCGGCATGTCAGGGCTTAGAGGCCCGATTTGGGCGCCGCCGCAAGCTGCGCTGGTCGGACCGCACCCTCGATCTGGACCTCCTCTGGACGGATGCCATGGCGCTGGACCTCGACGTGCTCAAGGTGCCGCACCCGCTCCTGACCGAGCGCCCCTTCGCCTGGCGCCCGCTCCTCGACGTGCTGCCCGAGGCCCGCGACCCCGGAGGCGGCCTGCCGTATGCCCGGCTCCAGCCTGAGGGCCCCCTGCCCGGCCTCTCTCGGGTCGGGGTGTTGCCGAACCCTCACCCAAGCGCGCTTGCGATCCGCCCGGAGCCGGTGTATCCCAACGCCCTGCGCCCGCGCGGCGCCGCTCCAAGCCCCATGTCGCCGGGAAGCCCACCATGAAGTTCTTCATCGACACCGCCAACATCGACCAGATCCGCGAGGCTTACGCCTGGGGCATCATCGACGGCGTCACCACGAACCCCTCGCTGATCACCAAAGAGGGCCGAGACTTCGTCGAGACGATCTTCGAGATCTGCGAGCTCGTCGACGGCCCGGTCTCCGCTGAGGTCGTCGCCAAGTCCGCCGACGAGATGGTGCGCCAGGGGGAGCTGCTCGCCCAGGTCCACCGGAACGTCGTGGTGAAGGTGCCGCTCACCGAGGCCGGCATCACCGCCACCTCCCGGCTCTCGCGCCAGGGCATTCGGGTGAACGTCACCCTGTGTTTCTCGGCCACCCAGGCGCTCTTGGCGGCGAAGGCCGGGGCCACCTACGTCTCGCCGTTCGTCGGGCGTGTGGACGACCTCGGCACCGACGGCATGGAGCTCATCACCGACATCGTCGAGCTCTTCGCCAACTTCCCTGATCTGCAAACCGAGGTGCTCGCCGCCTCGATTCGCCACCCGCTGCACGTCGCCCAGGCCGCCCAGGCGGGCGCCCATGTGGCCACGATCCCGCACAACGTGCTCAAGCGCCTGTTCCAGCACCCGCTCACCGAGAAGGGTGACGCCGCGTTCATGGCCGACTGGAAGGCCGCCGGAGACCTCGACGTCGCCGCCGCGGTCACGGCTTGGCTTTTGAAGCGCGGCTGAGCGGCCCGAAGCCCGCCTGCTGCGCGGCGTCACGCGCCTTCCGCTTGCCCCTGAGGCCTGCATCGGCTAACCGAATGAAGCTTCATTCATTCCCGGGTCGAAGGTGAGCGAGAAGGCCAGCCGCAAAGGCGACAAGCGCGAGGCCATCGTCGAGGCGGCCATCGAGGTGTTCGCCCAGAAGGGCTTTCACGCCGCGCGCATCAGCGACGTGGCGCGGGCCGCGGGCGTGGCCGATGGCACCATCTACCTCTACTTCGACAACAAAGAGCACCTGCTCCTCTCCATCTTCGAAGAGAAGATGGAGTTTCTGCGTGTGGGCCTGCTCGCCGCCCTGGACGGGGTCGATTGCCCCCTAGAGCGTGTGCGGGTCTTCGCGCGGTTCCACTTCGACAGCGTGCGCCGCCACCGCGCCGTCTCAGAAGTGCTCCAGGTCGAGCTTCGGCTCTCGCACAAGTTCCTCAAAGACTACCGCCCCGAGAAGCTCTGGGACTACCTGCGGGTGTTCGAGCAGATCGTGCGAGAGGGCCAGTCCCGCGGGGTCATGCGCGCCGACGTAGACCCCTTCCTCGCCAAGTGGGCCTTCTTCGGGGCCCTCGATGAGCTTGGCCAGCAGTACGTCCTGAGCCGCCGCGAGCGCATCTCTCCCGACGCCGCGGCTGAACAGGTGGCAGACATCTTCCTGCGCGGCATGGCCACCCCCGCCGCCTCCCCCCGTTGACGCCTCGTTCCCCCCAACACTCCCCACTCACCTCGGCCACTCTGGAGGGCTCATGAAAGTCGGTGTACTGCTCAAGCAGGTCCCCGCTTCGGACACCATCATCAAGATCAACCCCGACAAGACCGGCATCGTGACCGCCGGGATTAAGTGGGAGACCAACCCCTACGATGAGCTCGCCCTTGAGGCGGCGCTCCAGCTCAAGGACGCGGGCAAAGCCACGGGCGTGGTGGTGCTCACCGTCGGCGCCGCTGACGCTGACGCTCGTGTTCGTGACGCCTTGTCGCGCGGCGCCACCGAGGCGATCCGTGTGGATGAGGCGAGCGTCGTGGGCTCCGACTCCTTGGGCACGGCCCGGGCCTTGGCCGCCGCCGCGAAGGCCGCGGGGGTCGAGCTGATCCTCGCCGGGAAACAAGCCATCGACACCGACAGCGCCGCGGTCCCGGCCATGGTCGCCGAGCTCCTCGGCTGGCCCCAGGTCTCCGTGGTCACCGGCCTCACCGTGGACGAAGGGAAGATCACCGCCGAGCGCAACGCCGGCGGCGGCTTCATCGAGGTCGTGTCCACCTCCGTGCCCGCGGTCATCACCTGCGACAAGGGCCTGAACACCCCTCGCTTCGCGAACATGAAGGGCATCATGGCCGCCAAGAAGATCCCCATCGAGGTCAAGTCCGCCGCTGACCTCGGCCTCTCCGCGGGCCAGGTCGGCGCCGCGGGCGCGCTGGTCGAGGAGTCTGGCTTGGAGCTTCCGCCGCCCCGTCCCTCGTCCAAGATCATCCAGGGCGCCACCCCCGAGGCCAAGGTCAAGGAGCTGGTTCGCCTGCTCCGCGACGAGGCCAAGGTCATCTGATCGGCCCCGTCCTGCTCGTTTTTCCCTCGTGGTAACCCCTTCGTGTCGCGTGGCTTGATGGCCGACGCGCTCCTCAACAGGAGGAACAACCGATGAGCTCTGGAATTCTGGTGTTCTGTGAGACCGACGGCGGCAAGCTGAAGAAGACCGCCCTCGAGCTTTTGAGCAAGGCCGCCACCTTGGGCGGTGAGGTCAGCGCGGTCGTGATCGGCGGCAGCGTCGACGCCGCTGAAGCCGGCCGTCACGGCGCCTCGACGGTCTACACCGTCAACGGCGACGCCTTTGGCGCCTACTCCACCGACGCTTGGGTGAAGGCCCTCGCCGCGGTGATCGAGAAGGCCAGCCCGGCCGTGGTGCTCGGCGGGGCGTCCCCCATCGGCAAAGACCTCTTCCCCCGCCTCGGCGCCCGCCTCGGCGTCGGCTCGGTCACGGAGGTCACGGAGCTGGCGAACGTCGGCGGCCAGGTCGTCGCCCGTCGCCCGGTCTACGCGGGCAAGGCCATCGCGACGGTCAAGGTGAAGTCCTCCGTCGCCCTGTTCACCGTGCGCCCCAACTCCTTCGCCGTGAACCCCACCGGCGGCGGCGCGGCCTCGGTGGTGGCCGTGGACGCTGGCGTGAGCGCCTCCGACCTCAAGACCCAGGTGATCGAGGTGCGCAAGAGCGCCCAGGCGACGGTGGATCTCACTGAGGCCGATCGCATCGTCTCCGGCGGCCGCTCCTTGAAGTCCGCTGAGGGCTACGACAGCGTGATCCGCCCCCTGGCCGCCGCCCTGCGCGCGACCCCGGGCGCGAGCCGCGCCGCCGTAGACGCGGGCTACGCCCCGCACTCCCACCAGGTCGGTCAGACCGGCAAGGTCGTCAACCCCACGCTGTACATCGCCGTGGGCATCTCCGGCGCGATCCAGCACCTCGCCGGGATGCGCACCTCCAAGGTGATCGTCTCGATCAACAAGGATCCCGAGGCGCCGATCTTCCAGCACAGCAGCTACGGCATCGTGGACGACCTGTTCACGATCTGCCCGGCGCTCCAAAAGGAGTTTGAGGCGGTCATCGGCTGATCTTGGCTGAGCACCGCTGATCGTCGCCAACGCGCGCACCCACCGGGCCCCGGGCTCTGGTGGGTGTTTGCGTCCTGGCACTTCTGCTACAATGCCGCGCGGAGGTCCTGATGCCGGCCCACGGAGCACCCGCGCGCTCCAGCCTCGACGACTACCTCGATCGTGTCATCGCCGACCTCGCGTCGCGCGGGGACGACGTCGGGATCGTGCGCCTCGTCGAGCGCTGGGTGAACGCGGGGGAGCCTACCCGCTACGGCCTCATCGCCCAGGCCCGCGCGCTTCTGCGCCTGCGGCTGATGGACCGGGTGAACCTGCGGCTGACCGAGCTCGCCGCCCGCGACCCCGACGACGTCGAGATGCTCGTGCTCCTCGCCGAGCTTCATATCCAGCGCGGCTGGCCCGTTCGCGCGCGCAAGCCCCTGGGCCGCCTGCGTGAGCTGGGCGCTGAGCTGCCTGGCCTCGCCGAGCTTGAGGTCCAGGCCGACTCCCCGCCGCTCCAGCCCGACCCCAACGCCCGCGAGATCGAGCGCACGGGCACCCCCGCCGACCAGCTCCTCCTCGCCGAGCGTTTCATCGCCGCCGGGTCGTTCTTACGCGCCAAGGCGATCTTGGAGCGCCTTCGCCGCCTGCCCGACCAAGACAAGGACCGCATCGAGGCCCTGTTGTGGGGCATCGGCGGGGAGCACGCCAAGGAGCAGGGCGACCCGATGGAGCTGGCGCGCATCTTGGCCCCCGGCGCCACGATGCCCCCCGACGACGACACCCGCGAGACGACGGAGTCGTTGCCCTTCGGCCTTCGCGACGGCAGCGGCGGCCACGACGAGTCCGCCCTGGGCGCCTTCCCGACGCTCTTCCGCCGCCAAGACGACCCCACCGTAGACACCGACACCGCTGAAGAGCACACCTCCGTCTCGATCATGGCCGACGCCGAGCGCGCCCAGCGCCACGAGGCTGAGGTGGACGGCGACGGGGACGACGGCCCCGCGGTCCGCGACGGCGACACCCAGATCATGCTCGTGATCCGCCAAGACGGCGGCGCGCCCGGCGCCGCGCCAGCCTCGGGCCACCGGCTCAAAGAGGAGCAGGGCTACAACCTGCGCGAGACCCTCAACCTGCGCGAGTACCAGGCGTCCATGGGCATGAGCGAGCCCGCCGTTCGGCCCGCCGTCGCCGACGACGCGGCGGAGCTTGAGGAGGAGGACGCCGACCTCATCGTGATGACCCGCCGGGAGGTTGAGCCCGGCGTGGCCCCGGCGGCGCCCGCTCCGGCGCGCCCGGTGGAGGTCGTTCACAAGCCCATCGTGCCCCTCGCGCCGCCGTCGGCCACGCCGCCCGCGCCCCACCTCTCCCCGGCGCCCACCCCGGCGACGATGGCCTCCCGGGCGCCGCCCCCAGCGTCGCGGCCCTCGCCCAGCGGCTCGCCGACGCCGCCCCCACGCCGCGCGCCCAAAACAAGCCCCAAGGCCGCGGTCGCTCCCGCGGGTGAGGCCAGCCCGACGGTGCGGCTCCTGCCGGGGCTCATCCTCGTGGCGCTGCTCATGGCGGCCCTCGGCCTCGCCCTGGTGCTGCTCATCGCGCGTCTGACAGGCTAGGCCACGATCCTCCCGAGTCGGTGGTTTGCGAGTTGCGCCACAAAGTCACGCGGAGCTCGACACGATCCCCCCCTTCATGACGTTAGGATGGGGGAACGCGGTCGTTAACAGGCCCAAGGGCCAATAGACCTCCGCCATGAACCTGAACACAGCAGGAGGAGAGATGACGCGGATGATGAACCTCACGGCGGCCCTTGGTTTGGGCGCGCTGATGGTGATGAGCGCCGGCTGCACGGGTGACAAGAGCACCGACGCGGGCACCGACAGCGGCGACACCGAAGGCGACGCTGACGCCGACACCGACTCGGACAGCGACACCGACACCGAGCCCACCTACTTCGACGACTACGCCGTCTTCGTGAACATCTACACGGGCTACGACGGCTTCGAGCTCACGGACTACTACCTTGAGCCGGGCGGCGACGCGAACCCCCCCTACGCGGTCCTCACCTTCGCTGAAGAGGCGTACTTCGAGGACTACAACGACATCTACACCTGTGACTACTTCGGGCTGATCTCCGTCGAGGAGCCCCTCGATCTGGGCGTCGAGGACGCTTGGCTGGGCTACAAGGTCTCCCTCGTCGAGGGCCAGACCGACTGCGCCGACTTCGACCCCGCTCGCTTCGGCCTCGACGGCACGCCCATCGAGGCGGTGCAGTCCTTGAGCTTCGGCATGGGCTTCGGCCCGCTCACCGCCGATCTCGAGACCACCTTCGAGGAGGTCTACGACTCTCAAGGCCTGGATTGGGCCACCGAGGGCAAGCCCTACTTCTTCACCGGTTACCTCGCGTTCTCCGGCGACGGCGGCACCACGTTTGAGGCCTACGACCTCAACTACGGCTACGCCTTCCAGGCCGACGAAGACATGATCGTGGTGACAGAGGACGGCGCGAACCCGCGCTACGACGGCATGGACAGCGCCGTCGAGCTGCCGTACCCCTCCATCATTCAGTCCAACGCCGCCTTCGGTCTCAACTCTGAGGCGCTCTTCCCGTAAGCGGACGAGCCGTGCGTGGGCGATCCCCAGGGGGGTCGTCAAAGGGCGTCCCTCGGGGCGCCCTTTTTGCTATAGTCCTTTTGAGCACTTGCGACGCGGCCTGGACGGGCTGTATCCTAGGGGCTGCGCTGACATAGCCACGAACCCATGACGGAGTAAGGGCGGATGCGGATCATCAAGACTTTGACGTGGGGCGCGCTCTTGCTCTCCATTGGGGCCTGCGCCGGCCGCGACGGCGACGGCGACCGCACGGATGACTCGGGGGGTGACAGCGAGACCGAAGGCGACACCGACAGCGACACCGACGCCGACAGCGACTCCGACTCGGACTCGGACAGCGACACCGACAGCGACACCGACGCCGATCCTGAGCGGGTGCCGCAGACCCTCACCGTGGTGTTCCTCTCGGGCTATGACGGCTTCGACCTCGCGCCCTGGACCGACACCGGGGGCTATGAGCAGCCCATCGCCGCGGCCTTCGCCTTTGAGACCAAAGACCGCACGTCGGGCGCCAACGAGAGCTGCATCGTCGTGACCTCTCTCTCGGCCATCGACTGGACGAGCTGGGACGCTGAGGCCTGGGTGTCCTTCGAGAGCCCCCTGACGGTGGTTTCAAGCGACTGCGAACACTTTAGCTCCGCCGACTGGGGTGAAGAGGGTCGCCCCGATGAGGAGATCGGCGCGCTCGTGTTGGGCGTGAGCCTGGGCCCCCTCGATCCGAGCGCGGCGGAGGCCTACGCCCCGGTGTTTGAGGAGACGACGGGGCTCACCTGGGCGCAAGAGGGCGTCTCTCGGCACTTTGGAAGCCGCGTCGGCCTGCGGAAGCTCGACTCTTCCAGCGGCTTTGAGGTGTCTGCGCCCGTGGTCAGCGTGGCCTGGGAGGCCTCCGGCACCTTGGAGATCGCCGTTGACCGCAAAGGTGACGTCGTGCCGACCACCGGCATGAACAAGGCCACGGAGGTGCCTTCGCCCGTGGTGGTGAAGGCCCAGACCTACCCGGTCTTGGACCCAACCCTGGTGTTGCTGCGCTGATTGCCTGATCCCCCCTCGGCGGTTTATGTGTATGGCGCGAGGTCTGCTCCTCGCCCCACCCGCCGAGGTGCCCGTGCTCCTGTCCTTCGCCCTCGTCGCGCTCTCCGCCTGCGCGGACGCGCCCCCCGCCTGGGCCACGGGCTCCGCCACGGCCACCGCCGAGACGTCCGGGCTCAGCGGCACACACGTCTGGACCTTCTACGACGAGGGCTGGCAGCGCCGCCTCTCCGAACAAAAGCGCCGCTGCGATCTCCTGCAGTCCCTCGACGGCGTGGTCATCGGCGAGCTTGACGGCTGCGAGCGGTGCCTGGTGATGATGGAGGTGCAGCTCCGCTCCATCGAGGACGACTGCGACGGCGCCTACGCGGACGATCCCTCCCTGGAGGGCATCGTGGCCTTCGGCGTCGGCGCGCCCCCCGAAGACTCCTCGGGCCTCGACCCCTACCCCGGCCAGAGCCTCGGCTGGTACGTCTCCTACGACGGCGAGACGGCGATGCCCCAAGGCCTCGTCTACCCCGAGGCCCTCGACCTCGGCGAGACCCGCGACGGCACCCCGGGCTGGACGCCTGGAGAGACCTACCGTTTCGTCTCGACTTGGGCGTGGTCGCTGTAGCGGCGGCGCCGAGGCTAGGCTATGCTGGCCAAGGCAGGCAGGGTCGTCTCTGGAGCGATGATGTTCGTTCTCTTCGCGCTGATCGCGCTGCTGCCCGGCTGTACCCCCATGGACGCCACGGGGCGGTTCGACAGCTCCGACACGGCCAGGGCCTCTGACGACACCGCCGGAGAGTCTGACACCATGTCGTCGGACTCCGGCGCGCTGCCTCCGGTTTGGTACACCGTCGGCGCCACGGCGAGCCTCAGCGGCGGCCTGCTCACCGCACTCACCGTGACGACCACACTTCTCCCTGAAGAGCCCGCCGACGGCCCGATCTGTGAGAGCCTCCGCGCCCCGATCTCCGCCGTGGACGTCCCCTCGCCCGACCCGGCGATCTACCACTGGTGGCTCGTGGAGCTTCCCGCGGACGACGACGCCTGCGAGGGCGATGAGGAGCTGCCGACGACGATCCTCCTCGGCCTGGGTGAGCTGCACCCCGACATCACCGCTGGCCTCAAGGACGACGACGCCCAATCGGCCGCGGGCTCGCTCTACGGCGCTTATATCGCCACCGCCGGCGTCAAAGAGGACGGCCAGGCCGAGACGATCTACATCTACGGCTACGCGGGCACCTCCGCCGACCTCACGGGCGAGACGATCCCCGTCACCGCGCCCCCCGCGCCCGATGGTGACTACACCCTCTCGCCGGTCTATGTGCTCAAGCTGCCCGGCGACGGCGCCTGAGCGCGAGAAGGCCGGCCAGCGCCAGCAAGACAGACCCTCGGCTGGCCGTCGCTGAGCAGCCCGCGCCGTCTAGCTCGGCCCGCAGGCCCTCGATCGGCGGCCCATAACCTCGGTCTCGCCAGGTCTTCACCTCGCCGTCCTGCGTCGCGACGGTGATGAACGCGCTCTTCGCCGCACGCTCGGGCGGGCAGCGGGAGTCCCCGCCTTGGGCGGCGCCGGCCTCTAAGCCCCGCATGAGGCGCTCCTCCATCGGCTCACCCTCGGCGTCTTGGAAGGCGGCGAAGGTGTCCTCAACGACGAGCGCCCCGGTGAGCAGGTTTCCTTGCACGGTCACCGAGCCATCGCCCATCGACAGCGCGACGTCCTCCGTCTCGGCGCCGGTGAAGGCCGCGGCCTCGCCAGACAGCGCGGCGACGCCATACTGCCGCGTCTCAAAGGCCGGATCAAAGGTGGGATCGGTCAGCTCACCCAAGATCTCCTCTGGGGTGAGCCCGGCGCTGAGGCCCTCGGCGGCGAGGTCACGCCCGTCGAGCAAGGTGTCGGCCTGGGCGACGACGGCGCCGCGCCCGGGGACCACCTCAGCGATGAACCAGACCATCTTCCCGCAGGTGGCCGCGGCGGCGCCGACCTCACCGGTCGCAGGATCAACGGCGACGAGGGACCAGGTGGCCCCGGCGGGGGGCGCCCAGGCGGCGAGCCCCAGGGCGGTGAGCAGGGCGACGGCTCGAGACAACATCAGGCACCTCGGCGGCGGGGGAGGGCGGTGGGCAAGGCGTAGAGCGTGATGATCAACAGCCCGCCCAGCTCACGGGCAAACTCGACCTCGGGCCGGAGCATCTTCATGTCGGAGACCAGCTCGTCTAGGGTGACCGGCCCCAATGAGGGCACGAGGCTCAAAGCCCACAGCGCGGCGACGGCGGCGAGGCCGCGGGCGAGGTTGGGCGAGGGGCGACCGGCGGCGTTGAGCCCCGCGAGGGCCGCGGCGACGAGGTACACGATCGTCCAGCCCAGAGGGTCGGGGTCATTGAGCTGCACCGCCGCTGAGAGACCAAAAAGGCCCACAGCGAGGAGATGAAGGGCACGTTTGAGCGGGTTCACCCCGTCCCAATGCCCCGGCGAATGAGGCTCGGCAAGTGCGCACGATCACGCCTTGTTGCGAGGTCAAGGAGAAATGAAAACAAAACGAAACAGATCCGGCCTAGGAATTGACGTTACATTGACCTTGTACAGTTCTGGAAAATAATCTCCTGGAGGGAAACTATGCTTCGTTCACTCATCGTCACGCTCGCGCTCGTTGTGGGTTCAATCGCGATCGCCGGGCCCAAGGTGGATGACGCCGCGCTCAGCGCGCTCTCCGCCGACGCCCGCACAAGCCTCGTCGACCCCACAAACGCCCTGGCCGCCGCCGAGTCCGCCGTTCGTGACGCCCGAGCCAACCTGGAGGCCGCTGAGGCCGCCGAGTCCGCCGCCGAGGCCGCTCGTGGGGTCGCCAAAGACGATGTCCAGGCCGCCAAAAACGCCGCGGACGCCGCCGATGGCGCGGTCAAAGACTCCAAAGGGGACGTCAAGGCCAGCAAGAGCGACGTGAAGTCCGCGAAGGCGGATGTACGCGAGGCCAAGAACGAGCTCGCCGCGGTGAAAGACCAAGCCAAGGCCGTCGAGGACCAAGGCAAAGCGAACATCGCCGCCCGCGAGGCCGTGTATGAGGCCCGCAAAGCTGAGGAGACCGCGGCCAAGGTTCACACCGCCGAGGCCAGCGCCTCGGTCACCGCCGCGAAGGCCCGCGTGGTCGAGGCCAAAGCCGCCTACAAGGCCCGCAAAGCCGAGCTCAAGGCGGAGGCGACCACAAAAGACGTGGTGAACGACGCCAAGGTCGCCATCAAGTCCGCCAAGTCCGCCGTGAAGGACGCCAAGTCCAGGGCCCACGACGCCAAGGCCGCTGAGAAAGAGGCCGGCGCCCAGGTGAAGCTCGCCAAGGGCGACGTGAAGGCCGCGAAGGCCGAGGCCAAAGAGGCCAACGACAAGGCTGATGGCGCCGTCGCCGCCCAGAAGGACCAGGTCGGCGCTCAGAAGGATCAGGTCAGCGCCACCAAGGACGCCGTCGCTGAGGCCAAGCAGGCCACGGAGATGGAGCGCGCGAACGCCAAGGCCGCTGAGGCCACCGTGGACGCCCGCTCCGCCGACGCCAGCGAGGCCAAAGGCGCCGAGAAGGCCGAGGGCGCCGAGGTGAAGGCCGCTCGGGCCAAGCTCAAGGAGGCCGAGGCCCGCCGCGACTACGCCGCCGCGGTGTTGGAGCTCGCTGAGGCCCAGGCCCTCATGTCCGCGGGCCAGGCCATCGACCTCAAGCCTTTCCAGGACGAGGTGAGCTCCCTCACTCCCAAGACGGCGACGACCAGCGCGTCGCAGTGATCTCCGCGCAGGACGGCGGCGTCGGCAAGGCCCTCACCGCCTCCTCCGACGCCGCGCAGCGCTCCCCAAGCTCGTCCAAGTCACCTTGGGCGAGCTGCGCCTGCTCCCAGGCCCAGGTCTCACACGAGGCCAAAAAGTCGGCCTCGTCGTCGTAGCCCTTCGCCGCCCAGGTGAGCTGCTCAGCCTCTAAGCAGGCGCTCGTGGCCTCGGCGACGGCGTCGCACAGGGTGAGGCACTCAGCGGGCGCCTCGGGCACGCAGCCCGAGAAGAGCGCCACCAGGGCGAGCGCGCTCCTGAGACTGCGGTGTCTCATCCCGATCACAGCCAGTCCAGGTCGTAAGGCGCCAAGGTGAACGTGATCGGGTCGTCTGGATTTTTGAGCGCGCAGGTGGCGAGGTCTACGACGTAGATCCCCGGCTTGTCGTTCGTCGGATCCGCCCAGCCCCAGCGGGCGATCACCCAGGCCTCCCCCCGATCGTTCACCTCGACCTTGGGCAGATATTCGGAGAAGGTGCCGAGCTCGGTGAGCGCGCCCGTGGCCAGGTCCGCGCAGGTCATCGTGAAGGTGGCGTAGTCCACCGAGGGGGTGAGGATCAGGGCGTCAACACCCGACGCCGCCACGTCGCTGATGGCCGCGCCGAGACGATCCCCGTCGATGAGCTTGGTGAGCTCGTCCTCGTCTGGGTCCAAGGACCACACCCCGGCCCCGGCGCCGTCAATCGACTCAGAGGAGACGAGCAGCCCGGCGCCGTCCCAGTCGTGAAGCTCGGTGTTCCCGCCCACCGCCCAGCGCCCGGTGACGGCCTCTTCAACACAGTCCACCTCCACCACGGCGCCGCCGACGCTCTCCCAGCCGTTGGCCTGATCGAGCCCGTTGAGCGCCACATAGAGGGAGTCACCTCGCACGATCAGCTCCGTGGCCTCGGGCTCTGGCCCGCCCTGGATCACCGCCTCGCTGAGATCCACCTCGCTGAGCAGATCCCCCGTCGTGGGATCCAGCACCGCCAAGGCGTCGTCATTGTAGAGGCTCACGAACAGCTTGCCCGCGCAGGTGGCGGCGTCATAGGGGTTTGTGCGATCTCCGGTGGAGCGCTCCCACATCGGCGCCGCCCACTCGCCGGGGGTGTAACGCCGCAGGTTGTCGTATCCGTAGCGGTTGAGCTGGTAGATCACCCCGTCGTTGGCGCTCACCGCGGCGTCACCCGTGGTCAAGAAGAGGTTGTCGTTCACCGTCCAGTCGTCCAGAGACACCGTGGCGAATCCGCCCGTGGCGTAGTCTTGGGCGACGGTGGTGACCACGGCCAGGGGCCCCTCGGCGACGGGGTTCGTGTCATCGACGATCCCGTCCTCCCCACCTTTGCAGGCCATGAGGCCCATTGTAGCGAGGGCCGTCCAGAGCGAGTGAGAAGCGCGAGTCATTCTGTCTCCTCTGGGCTTTGGGGGGCCCAGCGTAGGGTGAACATCAGGGTGCGCCCGGCGAGGGGATACCCTACGAAGTCGGTCATCGGCGCCACGATGAGGGCGTCGTCGTTCGGGTCTGTGGGGGATCGATCGACGACCTGGGTGATTCGGTTCGTGAGATTCAGCACAGAGAGCTCGGCGGAGAGGCTCTGCGCGGTCACCCGGGCGAAGGCCCCATGAATGGCTCTGGGCGCGGCCTCATAAAAATTCGTCGCGTCCCAATAGTTGCCGTCCACATAGCTCCAGGTGTGCCCAAGCCGCAGCGCGGGGACGATCTGCGCGCTCGTCGCCTGGCTCAGCTCCCAGACCGGCACCCGGGGGAGCTGGTTTTTGTAGAGCTCCGGGCGGTCCACGAGGCTCTCGGAGCGGGTCCATGTGAGGTTGGTCTGGCTGTCCAGACGATCCAGCACAGTGAGCGTGAGGGCCAGCTCGGCGCCGAGGGTGCGGGCCTCGCCAAGATTCACCGGCACGGAGCTGCGCTGGGCGTTCTGCACGAGCACGATGAGGTCTTCAGCGTGGTTGATAAACCCGGCGGCGTCCAGCCACACCGCGCCCCAGGCGGGGCTCCACTGGGCCCGGGCGCCGAGGTCGGCTTGTATGCCACGCTCAGGCAAAAGCGTGGGGTTTCCTTGAATGGCGCCGCGCTCACCGAACAGCTCGGTGAAGTCGGGCGCGCGCAAAAAACGCCCGGCGTTGGCGCGCAGGGCGAGCCAGCCCGTGGGCTGCGCCGAGACGCCAAGGCGCGGCGTGAACGCCAGAAGCAGGTGCTCACCCTCCTCCACGATCGGCAGCTCGGTGACCGGCACCGCGCCGAGCCCCCGCGAGTTGAGCGCCTGGCCTTGGAGCACCGGGCTCAGCTCCCAGACGCCCTCGCCGAGGTGCATCGGCAGGGCCAAGGCCGCGGATCCGGCGAGGCGGCGCCGGGGGTCGTCGGCTTGGCCGCTCGTGAGGTCGGTCTGGGTGACGCCGTCGATTCGGCCGCTGAGCGTGAGGCTGGGGTTCACCCAGGGGGCTGGGGCCAAGGCGCCGTGAAGGAGCAGGCCCGTGGTGGCGAAGGCGCTCTGCTGGTGCAGCCCGCCGCTGCCGAGCTCGTCGTCGCGGTCGTCAAAACGTTCGACCCGGTCGGTGCGGAAGGCCCGGGCCTGCACGATGGCGAGCTCACCGCAGCGCTCGGCCTCCAGCACGCCGACGTGGCGGG
>Ga0066604_10001071_pt1 | contig 15875 bp, 11 predicted proteins | sample Higcelwee11metaG_FD_59501 | JGI IMG/M metagenome (GOLD analysis project Ga0066604, IMG submission 59501) | Freshwater pond sediment microbial communities from the University of Edinburgh, under environmental carbon perturbations - High... | ecosystem: Environmental > Aquatic > Freshwater > Pond... | reverse complement strand
GGGCCAAGGTCGTGCAAGATCGCCTCACCCAGAGCCAGTTCGACTGGGTGATCTCCAACCTTCAGTTTCAGGGCTGCGACACCACGCCCGTGCCCACGAGCCCACGCCTGCTGCCGTGGGTGATCCGTGAGGTCGGCGGCGTGAAGGTCGGCGTGTTTGGCCTGCTCTTGCCCCTGGACGGCCCGCGGCCCTACGTCGCTGAGGTGAGCGACCCCGTCGAGACCGCCCGCGCGACGGTGGCCATGCTGCGCGCTGAAGGCGCTGAGGTGGTCGTCGGGCTCACCCATCAGGCGATGGCGAACGACGTCGCGCTCTTGAAGACCCTCGGCGCGGATGGCCCCGACCTCATCGTCGGCGGCCACGAACACAACGCCCAGCGCGCCGAGGTCGGCGGTCGCCTCGTGGTGAAGGCCGACGCCGACCTGCGCACCGCGGCGGTGTGGACGGTGCGGGTGGGGGCTGATGGTGTGGTCAACGCTGAGGCCGAGCTGCGCGCCCTGGACAACGACGTGTCCGAGGATCCCGACGTCGCCAAGATCGTGAACGATCGCCTGGCGGAACACGACGCGAGCTTCTGCGCCGGGATCAGCCTGCCGCCGGGCTGCCTCGCCGAACCTCTGGGCCATCACCAGGCCCCGCTCATCGGAGAGGAGCTCTCCGTTCGCCGCTTTGAGACCTCATTGGGCGACTGGGCCGCTGATGTGATGTTGGCCGCCGCCCCCGGCGCGGACGTGGCCCTGGTGAACTCCGGCGGCTTACGCATGAACGAAGATCTCCCCGCCGGGGCCAACTTCACCCGGCAGCACCTAGAGACGCTCTTGCCGTGGCCGACGCCGCTCACGGTGCTGGAGCTCGACGCGAAGACGCTGGAGGCCGCCCTCGATCACGGCGTCACCGACTGGACGGGCAACGGCCACTGGCTCCAGGTCGCTGGGCTCGGCTTCACCCACGACGTCAGCAACACCGACGCCCGGGCCCTGCGCCTGATCACCGCCACGGGCGGCGCGCCCTTGCCCACGGACCGCCCCCTGCGGGTGGTCACCTTGGACTACATGGCCCAAGGAAACGACGGCTTCGTGATGCTCAAAGACGCGCCCCGGGCCAAAGATCAGCCCCAGGCGGATCTTAAGGTGCTGCTCCAGGCCAACCTCGCCGCCGCACAAGAGGACGGCGTGCCCGCGCCCAAGGCCGGGCGCATCTGCAACACCCAGACCCAGACCGGCTGCCCCTGAGCCTCGCCCCGGCCTCAGAGCCTCGGGCCCACCGCCGCGCGACCGGCGGCGCGGTACAGCTCGGCGAGCTCTTTGAGCTGGGCGCCGGTGACACCGAGGGACGCGGCGAGGCCTTCAGCGCTCCCTTGGCCTGAGAGCAGGGTGAAGATCGCCGCCTCGACCCGCTCTAGGCTCGGCGCCCCGGTCGTCTGCGGGGTGGGCACAAACCCGAAGGGGTTGTACTCCGGCTTCGTGGGCGCCTGCGCCGCGCCACGAAGAGGCAGACGCGCGGCGGGATCCCCCAAGAGCACCCAGGCCGCGAGGTCGTTTCGGGCCATCCAGACGTGGCCCAGGTTGTTGGGCAGGGCAGCGCCGCTGCCGACGCGGGCGAGCTGATCGTAGGCGCTGGTGAGCTGCTCGTTGAGGTCGTTGAGGCCGCCAACCAGGTCTCGCAGGCCGACGCCGACGCGGTCCCCCTTCACCAACATCCGCTGCACACCCAAGAAGCGGCCGATGCGGCTCTGCACGCCGCCGTCGAGCTCCTGAAAGCTGTAGGTCCAGGCGAGATCGATGTGGCCGATGAACGCCAAGGGGCCCTCGGGGTTGGCCAACACCCGCTTGGGCAAGGCGGCGATGAACGGGCGATCCCCGGCCCTGGGGATGCCCGCGAGCACGGGCTCGACCTGACCTCGGAACTGGCCCGCCGCCTGCAGATTCCTCAGCCAATGCGCGTAGGCGCTCTGCTCCGGGGTGCCCGCGCCATAACAGGCGAGCATAAACCACACGCCGCCTGGCAAAAATGCGCCGTCGGGGACGTCATCCACGCGGATCTTGCCGTCGCGCCCGAAGCTCATCGCGCCTTGGCCATGACGCTGCTCCTCGGGGCTCATCCAGCCGCCTCGGGGCGGGCCATCGCCGTGGGAGACGCTGAACAACACCGTGGGGTGGTCTCGTTTGACGAGGCGGAGCAGCTCATCAGGGCTAGGGATGATCGTGTCGCCGTGCTCCTCAAGGCGCTCGGCGGGGTACTTGCCCCGGTCGCGGTACTCCTTGGCCATGGCCAGGCCGGGCCGCATCAGCTCCCGATAGCCCGCGCGGGTGGCCGCGGTCTTGTCATGAACGGTGAAGTAGAGCGAGTCGGGGCTCTCCACATTGGCCGGGCGGTCCTCCCAGCGCAGCACCTTCTCGGCGTAGGCCCGGTAATGATCGTCCTGGTCAAACGCGAGGCGACCGGTGTAGCCGTCGATGCAGAGCGCCTGCTGCACGCTCAGGGGCAGCTCATCCAGATCGCCCAAGAGGAGCTGATAGGCGGGCACCTCCAGGCCGAAGGTCGCGCGGGTGTTGAACTGGTCACGTTTCCACTGAATCGCCTGCTCGGCGGACATCTTGGGCGGCAGGCGGTAGACCTTCACCTCGGCGCCTTGTTGTTCGGCGCGGCGCTGCATCAGGGGGCGGATGAGGTCGAGCAGACGATCGCCCCGGGCGCCCTCGGGCGCGATCACGCCCCAGCGCTGATCGGGCAAGGACTGTGGGTCGGCGCTCCCGTCGTAGAGGTATTGGGGCTCCTCCCCGGCCTCACCGCCTGCGCCGTCTGGCGCGCCGGTCAACGCGCTGTCCGGCAGGCCCTCGGGCAGAGCGGGCTCGCCGGAGTCGGCGTGGCTCAGGAGCAATTGGAGATCGTTCGAGACGCCAGCGTCATCCGACATAAACACCTCAAGAGACGAAGCCTCTCTGGCCCACGTTGTTCTACAGACCGCTCAGGACCGGGCGGTGACGCAGGTGCGCCCCAGCACGATTCGCTCCTTGCCGCGCCACTCAATGAGCTCGACCCAGGCGCCGCCGCCCTCCGCCTCGTGAACCTCCACCCCGGTGAACCGGGTGAGCACGGGCACGGCGGGGCCGAGGGCGGGGTTAAGGCCGGGGTTTGTCTTGAGCGTCCTCAAGAACTCAATCCACTCCTCGTTGGAGGCCTCGGAGTCGGGCAGGCGCATCAGGCCGATCCAGGTGCCGGTGTTGGCGTACACCACCCCTTCATCCTCACGAAACCGCGCCGCGTGGGTGTGGCCGATGAGCACCACCTCGGCCTCGTACTTCTGGGCGAGGCGCTGGGCCTCTTCCCACTCTCGGCTGTCAGGCTCCAAGGAGAAGTAGGCCTCGGCCAGCCCTTTGGCGAGGCTTCGGTGGGCGCGTGCGTAGGTCCGCAAGGCCGCCTTGAGCACCTTCTGGGTGGCGCTGTCCTCCGCATCTCCCGCCGAGAACGTTGCCGGGCCCGGCGACAAGAGCGCGGCGAGCAGCTCACGCTCCTCATCCGTGAGGTCCGCGGCGTCGGCGATGTCCTCCAGAGGTCCGATCACGTCGACGCTGTCCTCATCACCGGGGCCGAAGGTCGCCGGGCCGAGGCGCTGGCGCACCAGGCGGGCGACGAGACCGGCGACCTCTTTCGGGCTCGCCACACGCACGGCGCTGGGGTCAACGGCGAGGCCCGCCATCACCGCGCCGTGAAAGTCGGGCTTGAGCAGGTCGGCGAAGCGCATCCCATAGTCACGCTTGAGGGGATTGAGGATGTTTTTGACCAGCTCACTCCCCGGCGGGTGGCGGAACTTCGACCACCGCGCGTCATCGTTGAGCTGGGGGTAATCCACACGATTCCAGGGGTCGTTGTGCTCGCCGTGGGTGTAGAGCACGCGCACGCCGCCGACCGTGAGGACGCCCGGCGTCTCGCCGTCCTCAAACCGCAGTCGCGCCGCGATCTCCGGGGGCTGGCCCGTCGCCGCGCGCAGCGTCTGCTGCACCTCGGGGATCGCAAGCTCAACGTCATGGTTGCCCAGTCGAACCGTGGCCTGACCGCCCAGCGCGAGGTGCGCCCCGATGGCCTCAAACACCGCCCGGCTCTCGGGGTGCTGGACGATGGCCTCGGCGGCCCGCACGGCCTGGCCAAGCTCAATGCCCAGGGGATCGTCGCTGAGCAAAAAGTCTACGGCGTCGCCGTTGAGCAGGAGGTGAAGGTCGGGGCCCGCCTCCCGGCGGATGAGCGCGGGCAGGGCGGCGCCGCCGGCGTAGATGTCGTAGACGCCGCCGTTGCCGAGGTGAACATCACTCACGACCAAGACTCGCATCGGGTCTCCAAAGCCGGGTTTGGCGAGATCATCCCCGCGAACAAGGCCAAAGGCAAGACCCAGCGTGACGGTCCCGCGGCGCTGTGCCGAGCCGACTTCTTGGGTTATGCAGCCTCGTCCTCTCGGGAGCGAGCCTCATGCCGCGTAAGGTCATCTACTTCACCGTCGCCTTCTTGATCATCGCCGTCGGCGATCAAGTCACCAAGTGGTGGGTGGTTCAGAACATCGAGCTGTGGCGCGGCAGCATCGACGTGATCCCGGGCTTCTTTCAGCTCGTGCATTACCAGAACAAGGGCGCCGTCGGCGGCATTCTGGGCGACTGGGGCCACCGCCTCACCTTCTTCTTGGGCTTCGCCGTGGTGGCCATGGGCGCGATGTTGTGGATGCTCGCGCAGCTCCCCAAGGATGAGCGTTTTAACCCCACGATGATCGGGCTCATCGCGGGCGGCGCGGTCGGCAACACCATCGATCGCGCGTGGGTAGGCGCCGTCACCGACTTCTTACGCTTCTACACCGACAGCGCCTCGTGGGCCCCCTGGCTGCGCGACAAGCTGGGCACCGCCGAGTACCCGTCGTTCAACGTCGCCGACATGGGCATCACCATCGGCGTCGCCGCGTTCTTGATCTCCAGCTTCTTCCAAGACGAAGAGGCCCAGAAGATCTCCGCTGAAGAGCTCCCCAAAGACGGCGAGACGGCGGACACGAAGCCCGCCGAGACGAAGCCGGTCTAGCCCAAGCCGGTCTAGCCCCGCCTGAGCTACTCGCCGCCGCTCACCGTGCGGGTGATGCGCTCGACCTCGACGGTGCCCACCAGCGGCGTGCCGATGATCTCGGTCTCGAAGCCGCCGCCGATGAGGCCCTCGCCGACCTCCCCCGTGAACTCCGAGGGCAGCTCATAGCCCCAGACCACCGCCGCGGCCTCGCCGGTGAGCGCGCCCTCGTCGTTCTCTAGGTTGAGGGCGTACTCAAGCTCCAGATCAAAGCCCGAGAGCGAGAGCAGGCAGGTGGAGTCACCCTCGACCACCTCGCCGGTCTGATCGACGACCATGGTGAGCGCGCCGATGCAGGTGACGGTGAAGGCCTGGCCGTCGTACTCGATGGTGGCGTCGATCTGCAGGGTGCCGACGTAGGTGCCGGCGTCTTCGTGCTGCACCAGCACGCCGCCGATGGTGTAGGCCAAGGTGTCGCCGCTGGGGAGCTTGGCCGTGGCGGTGAGCGCGTGGGTGCCGACGTTCAGGGTGGCGTCCTCAAAGACCTTGCCCGTAGGCAGCCAAGCGCCGTCAATGTCCGAGCCCCAGGTGATGTCGGTGAAGTCCGTGGGGTTGCCCGCGGCGTCGTACACCACGGCCTCAAAGTCGGCGGGCTCACCCAGGGGCAAGAAGTCGCCAGAGGCCGGGGCGAGCACCCGCAAGGTGGCGCCAGCCCAGACCTCATCCAGGAACGCCTCGCTGTCGTCCGTGGCGCTGTCTCCGCCGCTGTCGGCGTCGGCGCCCGAGGGCACGCCCGTGTCTTGGACCTCTCCTTCGACCTTGTAGTCGGGGGCGCAAGCGAGGACGAACAGGCTGAGCAGAGGAGACAGGCGAAGCGCGCGCATCGAAGACACCTGGGTGTGGAGTCAGCGAATGAGTATAACGGAAGGTGTGTGGGGTCGGTGCAGATTGACGTGGCCTTTGCGGCGGGGCTCCCGCTTCGATAGGGAGCCGGGGTGGAGGAAGCCATGTCGGTGATCTCAGCGCGCGGTCTGGAGAAACGCTACGGCGACAAGGCCGCCTTGTCGGGCGTAGACTTCACCGTTCCGAAGGGGGAGATCGTCGGGTTCTTGGGCCCCAACGGCGCGGGCAAGACGACCACGATGAAGATCCTCACCGGCTTCATCTCCCCCACGGCGGGCGAGGCCAAGGTCTGCGGGATCAACGTCGTCAGCGACCCCGTCGCGGCGCGGCGAAAGATCGGCTATCTGCCGGAGTCCGCGCCGGTCTACACCGAGATGCGGGTGGTGGACTACCTGCAGTTTATGGGCCAGGTCCGGGGCTTAGACAGCGCCGAGCGCGCCGCCGCCGTAGACCGCGCCCTGCGCCGCTGCGGCCTCACCGAGCGCGCCAAAGATGAGATCAGCACGCTCTCCAAGGGGTATCGCCAGCGCGTCGGCCTGGCCCAAGCCATCCTGCACGAGCCCGACCTGCTCATCTTGGACGAGCCCACCTCGGGCCTCGACCCCAACCAGATCGCCGAGATCCGCGCCTTGATCCGTGAGCTCGGCGAGCGCCGCACGGTCATCCTCTCCACCCACATCCTCTCTGAGGTGCAGGCGACCTGCGACCGGGTGCTCATCATCCACAAGGGCCGCATCGTCGCCGATGGCCCCACCGCCACGGTGACCGCGGCCTCCCAAGGCGAGCGCCTGCGTGTGGTGGTCGGCCCGGGCGAGGTGCGCCTCACCCCCCAGCAGCTCCACGCCGGCCTCGCGGCCCTGCCCGGCGTGCGCCAGCTTGTGCCCGTAGACGACGCCGAGCTCGTCGAGGGTGAGCTGGCCGTGGATCTGCTCTCCGACGGCGATCTCCGCGCCGTCACCTCTCGCTGGGTGACCGCCCAGGGCCTCACGCTCCTGGAGCAGCGCCGCGAGCGCAGCAACCTGGAGGAGGTCTTCCGCCGACTGACCGGCGCCGACGACGCGCCCGCAAGAGCCTGATGAACCCGAACAAGCCCTCGACCAAGCCTCCGCCCCAGCCCTCCCCTGCCCCCGTCGCCGCCGTCGCCGCCGCCGCCGCTGAGCCCTCGCGCTGCCGCCACCACCCCCGCTGCCCCGGCTGCCCGCTCATGGGCCGGGACTACGCCGAGCAGCTCCAGACCAAACACGCCCGAGTGCGCCGGGCCTTCGGGCGTTTTGGCCACCTCCCCGCCCCGCCCGCGCCCCTGCCCGCGCCGCGGCAGATGGCCTACCGCCACCGGCTCAAGCTGCCCCTGCATGTGATGAACGATCACGTCAGCATCGGGCTCTACGACCGCGCCGGGCGCACGGTCCTGGACACCCCCGACTGCCCCGTTCTGGATTCGGGCCTGCGCGAGTCGCTCCAGCCGATCTTGGGCTGGTTACGCGGCAAACGGGGCGTTCACTCCCTCGATCTGCGCCGCTCTGAAGCCACAGGTGAGCTTCAAGCCGTCTTCGCCTGCAAGGGGGGTGAGCTTCCTGGCGGGGCCCGCGCCGCCCGCGCCTTGGCCCAGGCCGTGCCCAAACTGCGCTCCATCGCCGTGAGCCGCGCCGATCCCGAGGGCCGCCGGGTGATCGGCGACGCGCCGCGGGTCATCGCCGGGCGCGCCCACATCGAGGAGGCCATCGGCGCCACCCGCTACCGCATCTACCCCGGCGCCTTCTTCCAGGTCGATCCGGCGAGCGCCGTGGGCCTCCACAAGCTCGTCAAGGACGGCCTCGGCGGCGCCCGCCGTGTGCTCGACCTCTACGCCGGGGTGGGCGCCTACGCCCTGATGCTCGCCGGGAGCGTCGAGAAGGTCGTGGCCATCGAGGAGGTGCCCGCCGCTGTCGAGGCCGCCCGGGCCATGGCCCCGCGCAACGTCGAGGTCATCGGCTCGAAGGTCGAAGACCAAAACTTAGAGGGCCGCTTCGACGCCGCCGTGCTCAACCCCGCCCGCCGCGGCGCCGATCCCAAGACGCTGGAGCGCCTCGCCCGCGCCGTCTCGCGCCTGGTCTACGTCTCTTGTGGCCCCGAGACCTTGGCCCGCGATCTCGACATCCTCGCCGCCTTCGGCATGCGGGCCCGCTCGGTCACCCCCCTGGACCTCTTCCCCCAGACGCCGGAGATCGAGACGGTTGTGGTCTTGGAGCGTGGCCCGGCGATCAAGGACTGGGCGGTGAAGGGCGGCCGCGCCCAAGGCCCCTGGTTTGGCCAGCCTTCAGGCGCCATGGGCAAACCGCTGAAGGTCTGGGCGCTGGTCGTCGGAGAGGTGAACGAGCGGCTTCGGGTGCCTCGCGCCCGGCTCAAGCGCCTCGCGGTGATCGCCACACACTCGTTGGTGGAGCTGCGCCTCGACGGCCCACTTCAAGGAGCCTTAGGCGCCTTGGCCCGCGCCGGTCACCCCATCGCCGGAGAGCACGCGCCCACCCGCCGCTTCTTCGCAGAGCGCGCCGGGCTCGTGCGCCCGTTCATCCACGTCGCCGTGGCCGATGGCGCCTTCGCCCCGCTGCACGGCGACCTCGCCCTGGCCCTTGAGGCGCTGGACGCCCCCGCCAAGCTCATCCAGTCGATGTGTGAGGATCTGAACCCTGAGCCGGGGCGCTGAGAGTCACAGCGCCCGGCGCGCTCAAGAGTCGTACCACCAGGGCTTCTCAAGCTGCTGGTAGTGGCTCACGTTCAAGGGGCTCACCTTCTCTTTGATCGCGCCGAGCGCCATCTTCGCCGAGACCAGGGTGAACCAGATGTACATGTCGCGTTTGTAATCGACGCGGCTGAACAGACCCTTGAGCATCCACTTGCTGTTCACGAACTGTTTGTTCATGCGGTACAGCTCCCAGGCGATCTCATCTTTGGTGAGATAGTCTGAGTTGAGCACCGGGGACAGCCAGTCGAAGTTGTCGAAGTCGTCTTCAGTGATGTGACCGTTACGAATGGCCTCATCATAAATCGGCGTGCCCGGCACCGGGGTGATCGGGTGAAACGCCGGGAAGTCCACGTCGAGTTTTTTGGCGAGGTCTACCTGGAGCTTGAGGGTGTCCATGGACTCGTTCTTCACGCCGACGATAAACGTCGCCTGAATGAACACCTCGGGGTAATGCTCCTTCATAATTCGGATGGCCTCTTCAGCGACGCCGCCCGCGTAAAACCGCTTGTCGAGATCCTTGAGGTTGGCGTCTTCAGCGCGCTCCACACCGATGAGGATGTGGCTCATCCCGGCGCGAATCTGGGCCTCTAAGATGCCCTTCTTGTGATCCCGCACCACACAGTCGGCGCGCATAAAACACATCCACTTCGTCTTCATGCCCGAGCGGATCATCTCTTCGCTGAACTGTAGGTTAAACCGGGGGTCGATGTTCCAGCTCTCGTCTACCCACACATACGCCCGTTTGCCGTAGCGGTAATACAGCTCGGAGACCTCGGCCATCATGCGGTTGACGGACTTGCTGCGCCAGCGTGGGCTGAGCTTGGTGTTGCCTTGGGCGTCTGTGGTGCGATCGGCCATGGTCGTCCACCACGCGCAGAAGCTGCACTTCGACGTACACCCGCGGCTGTGGTGAAGCGTGCTGCCGCCAGGCGAGAACAGATACCGTGAGGTGCCGTAGAGGTGCATCGGCATCATGTCGTAGGCGGGCATGGGCAAGGTGTCTAAGTCTTGCACGAGCTTGCGGTGCTTCGTCTTGACGATCTGGCCCTCGCGGCTAAAGGCGAGGCCGGCGACGTCGTCCCAGGCGGGCTGGGCGGACTCGGCGCCGCGCAGGATGTCGCGGAAGGTCTCTTCGCCCTCACCGACGCAGATGAGGTCGATGTCGGGGTTGTTCGCGTAGCGGTGGGCGAGGTTCGTGAAGTGGCCTCCCCCGGCCACGGTCAGGGCCTCGGGGGCCGCCTGGCGGGCGAGGCGGAAGAAGCGCAGGGCCTCACTGGCGTAGAGCGCGTGGTTCTCGCCGCTGCCGATGACGTGGGGGGCGAAGTCTTTGACCTGGTCATAGAGGCTGCGCCAGCCCGTGTGGGTTGGCATACAGTCGATGACCTTGACCTCGTGCCCTTCAGCACGGGCCACCGCCGCCAACGCGGGCAGGGCTTGCTGGAGCAAGAAGTTGTCGCCCTCGGAGGTGTAGGGCCAGTAGCAGCGAGGGGGTTGCACGAGGAGTACACGCATAGGGCCAAGCCTACACGATGCCTGGGTGATCTGCCACACCTCCAGGCCAGCTCGCCGAAAAACCCCCGCCGCGCGGCCCCCGAGATCAGCGCCCGAGCAGGGCGACGAGGCCCAGGCCGACGACCGCGACGACGGCGAGGGCCTTGAGCAGCGTCCGCAGGCGCTCCGGCTCCCAGCGCCGGGCGACGATCCAGCCGCCGACGCCCCCGGCGCACAGCCCCAAGGCCATCGCCAAGACCGGCGTGGTCGTGCCCAGGCCCCCGGGCCCCGCCGTTGAGCCCAGGGCCCACGAGCCCAAAAAGGCGAAGATGCCCACACATCCCGCGCTCTGCATCACGACGAGGGCGCTCAGCGCGTCATCTTTCATACGGTCGGACTCCGAGGCTCAGGGGACGAGGAGCAGGCAGATTACGACGAGGGCGGCCGCCGCGAGAAAGTTTAGCGCGAGGCCCCGGCGCACCATAAACGCCATCGGCACCCGCCCGGTGCCGAAGACGACGGCGTTGGGGGCCGTGGCCACGGGCAGCATAAACGCGCAGGACGCTGAGAGCGCGGCGGGGACCATCAACACCAGGGGGTCGAGGCCCGCGGCGATGGCGGCGGCGTAGGTGATGGGCATCAACAGCGTCGCCGTGGCCGTGTTGCTGGTGACTTCAGTGAGGAAGGTGACCCCCAGGCACAAGGCGGCGATGGGCACCACGGCGGGGTAACTCGCCAAGGGGCTCAACAGCGCGCCCAGGCTCGCGGAGAGCCCCGTCTTCACGAAGGCGTCAGCGATGGCGATGCCGCCGCCGAACAACAAGAGCAATCCCCAAGGGATACGCTCCGCCGTGTCCCAGTCGAGGATCGGCCCGCCCTCGCCGTCGGGCACAAAAAACATGAGCCCCACCGCCGCCAAGGCCACCGTCGCGTCGCTCACCCCGGGCAGGCCCAGAAGCCCAGCCCAGCCGCCTTCCGGCGTGCCCCGGGTGATCCAGGCCAAGGCTGTGAGCACAAACAGCGCCAAGACCCGCCGCTCTTTGGGCTTCCAGGGCCCAAGCGCAGGCAGCCGCAGCGGCGCGCCCTCACGCATCCCCCAGGTCAACACCACCGCCGCCAGGGGCAACAGCGCCAGCACCGAAGGCACACCCCAGCGCATCCACTGCAGGAAGCTCACCTCTTGGCCCGTCATCTCCTCATAAACGCCCATCAGCACCAGGTTCGGCGGCGTGCCGATGGGCGTGCCCAGCCCGCCAATGCTCGACGCCCAGGCCACCCCCAAGAACAAGGGCGCCTCCAGCCCCGCCCGGTCATCCTCAGCGCCTTCAGCCACGGCGAGGGCCACAGGCAAGAGCATCAGCGTCGTCGCCGTGTTGCTCATCCACATCGAGAGCAGGCCCGAGGTGGCGATGAACCCCACCACCACCCGCCGCCGCGACCGCGCGCCGATGAGCCGCAGCATTCCCAAGGCCAGCCGCCGGTGCGCGCCGTTACGCTCCAAGGCCGTCGAGAGCATAAACCCGCCCAACAACAGCAAGATCAGGTCATGCCCATACGCGCTGGCGATGTCTTTGGCCGTGAGCACCCCCACCAGAGGCAACAGCGCGAAGGGCAACATCGACGTGGCCGGGATCGGCAGGGCCTCGGTGACCCAATACACCGCGCACAAGGCCGTGATCGCCGCCGTGGCGCAGGCGTCGGTTGGGAGGCCCGCGGACCAGCCGAGGCCGCCCGCGAGCGCGGCGAAGACGAGGCCCAGGGCGAGGAGCGCCGGGCGGTAAGGGGATGGGGACGTGGACATCGTCGGGGAGTGTAGCAGGTGGGGAGACGTGGGCGGTGCGTTGCCACGCCGCGCCCCTCGCGGTAGCCTGCACCTATCGCCTGGAGCTTCTTTTGCGCCTGTCCCCGCTGTTCTTCTTCGCCGCGCTCAGCGTCTCAGGGTGCCTCACCAGCCCCGCGGAGTACAAAGAGCTCCTCGCCGCCGCCAAAGACCACGACGGCGACGGCTTCGTCAACGTGGACTACGACGGAGACGACTGCGACGACGATCGGGCGGACGTGAACCCCGGCGCTGAAGAGGTCTGCGACGGCGCCGACAACAACTGCGACGGCGAGACCGACGAGGGCTTTGACACCTCGTGGTATGAGGATCACGACGAGGACGGCTACGCCGCCGCCGCGCCGATCACGGCCTGCGAGGCGCCCTCTGCCGAGGCCACCCAGACCCCAGGCGCGGACTGTGACGACCTCGACGCGAGCGTCTCCCCCGACGCGGTGGAGGTCTGCGACGGCCAAGACAACAACTGCGACGGTCGTTTGGACGAACAAGAGGCCATCGACGCGAGCCTGTGGTACCACGACGACGACGGCGACGGCTTCGGCCAAGACACGGCGCCGCTGCGCGCCTGCGAGGCCCTGGACGGAACCGTACACCAGGCCGGTGATTGCGACGACGGCGACGCCACGGTGAACCCCGGCGCCGCAGAGGTCTGCGATGACGGCCTCGACAACAACTGCGATGAGAGCGCGAGCCCCTGCGCCTTCTCCGGCGACTACGACCTCAACGACGCGGACGTGATCTTCACCGGCGAGTCGGGCGACGAGGCCGGGTGGGCGATGTGCGGCGGTGACCTCAACCACGACGGCGCCGACGACCTCGCCATCGGCGCCCCCGGCGCAGACAGGGTCTACGTCGTCTACGGCCCCTTGACCCCGGGCGAGCACAAGCTCAGCGACGCGGATCTGACCCTCAGCGGGTCGAGCGGGAGCGAGCTTGGTTACGCGCTCTTGTGTACGGATCTGAACGACGACGGCGGGGCGGATCTGGCGGTGGGGGCGCCAGGGGACTCCGAGGTGACGTTGTGGTTTGGGCCGATGGGGACGGGCAAGAAGTCGAGCACGGCGGCGGGCAATACGTTCTCCTCTTCTTCCACTCGGTATGGGGTCAGCCTCGCAGGTGGGCTGGATGATGGGGAGGACAGCAATGGGGATGCGGACCTGTTCGTGGGAGTGGACGCAGACTATAACGATGGTGAGCGGGGTATAATGAGCATCATCTGGGGGCCGCTGGAGTCCGCGAAGTACACATACTCTGTTCTACTAGGCGACGCCGAGAGGCTCGCTGAGGCCATCTTTGCCGTGCCCGACACCAACGGAGACGGCATAAACGAGCTCCTGGTGGGTGAGCCCGGCTACAGCGGCAGCGAGGGGCGGCTCATGCACTTGCCTGGGGAGACGACCAGATGGAGCACCGTCGAGGAGCAAGCGAACTGGATTTGGAGTGACAGCAGCTCAAGTGGCCCTGAGGAGATTGGCACCGCGCTGCACGTCGCCGATATGAACAGCGATGGCATCTCCGACTTCATCGCCTCAGCGCCCAGCCCCGTCTCTGCCTTCTCCCTGCGTGATGGTGTCGTCTACGTACTACCCGTGAAAGCGCGAGGGGTCGCTGAGGAGGAGCGTGTGGTCATCACCCTCGCCCCAGATTTTCAGTTCGCATCAGACTTCGGCGCCTCAGACTATGATCTGGACGGTAACCAAGATCTCCTGATCGCCTGCAACGGCATTGACGACGGCGCCGCCTACATCCTCTCTGGCCCGTTCGATACCGACATGGACTACACCGAGGCAATCATCTCGTTCAGCGACAAGCTTGGCACGGCGATCTTGTCCACGGAGGCCCAGCTCGACCTCAGCGGCGATCGAGTGGTCGACGTCGCCCTCGGAGCGTACAATCCCTACGACTCAGGGTCCGAGGGCGCCGTCTATGTCTTCATCGCCCCAGGGCTATGAGCGCAGCGCCCGACGACGCGCCAGGAGGCCCAGCACCAACGCCAGCCCCGAAGCAAAGGCGCTGCCGCCCCCGCTGCGTGTGGCGCAGAGCTTGCCTCCCTCGACGGTGAACGCGCCGATGAGGATCGCCGACTCGCCATCTTGAACCACCTCAACATCGTGGGTTCCTGCAGGCAAGGTCGTCGGGGTGCGCCCGGTGAGCGTCTCGCCGTTCACGAGCGCTTGGCCCGTGAGAGGGATGCCGCCGATGCGCGCCTCGGCGGCCTCGGTGAAGCCTTGGCCCAGCAGAACTACAGAGACCGCCTCACCTTCCGCCGCCGAGCCTGGAGTGACCGTCAAAAGCGCGAGGTCGCTGTCAGCATCACTGTCGGAGTCTGTGTCGGAGTCTGCGTCGCTGTCAGTATCGGCGTCTCCCTCGCCACTACCACAGCCCTCGTCGGCGACGCTGTCACCCTCAATACAGGCACGAATGATAAAGTTGGAGGTCGCATTTTCGCTTTCCGATGTAACCCACCGCCCATTGAAATAGAGCCAGTTGGTCTTCGGCTTCGCGGTCTTACCCGCTGCCGATGCGTCACTCGCGACCACTGGATCTCCTTCGTGCTCTGTGTTACACAACGCCACCGCAACATAGGCGCTGCTCAGCTCTGGAAGATCAACCTCCAGATCAGCGACAGTGACCTCGTTATAGGCCGCCGAGCTGCTCGTGAATTGAGCAGCCTCTTCGTCTAGCTGAAGCGCGTCGGTGAAACTCTGCGTCTCCATAGACCAAAATTCGACGGCAAAATTAGCGGTTAACGATGCATCTCCCTGGGCGAGCACCAGCACCTGCACCTTGCTAAACGTAAACGGGTACTCCGAAGGGTCCGTCGCAAAGAGGCTCGCGACACACTCGTCCGTCCCCATGCGCGCGACGATATACGCGCTCCCCTCCCCCGTGAACACGTCGTTCTGCAGCCAACGAGACCCGGCCTCGGCGGGCGGGGTGAGGAGCGGGAGCATCGCGGCGAGCCAGAGCATAGGGCCTCCAGAGGGGAGCAGGGGGTCAGGGGGGTGCGGTGGCCTGACTCTACGGGAGGCGGCGGCAAAAAGGAAGAGGAAAGTTCGCGCGAACGCCAGGATGACATGGCGTTCAAGCGATATTCTGCGGAGTCGCGTCCTCGGCGCCGCGCCGCGGGGGGCCGAGCACCGGGGCAACGCCCAGCGCCCAGGCCACCCCGAAGGCCCGGCCACACCCGGCTCGGCGCCCGCGTAGACCGGGCCTGCGCCGACTTCTTTGATCTCCTGGCTGGGTGCGAGCGCAACAACATGCTAATCTGCTCGGTCCACTCCTTCGGTGAGGTCCTGGTCCCGATGCTGCATGATACCCTGGAGGCCCTCGCGCAGCGGTTGCCCACGTTGGCGCGAGAGCTACGCGCCCTAGACGCCACCCTCGCCAACGCGACGACGGACGCCCGCACCATCGCCAGCCTGTGTGAGCTGGCGCGCGCCACGGGCTCGGTCAAGCTCGTTGAAGAGTTCGCTTGGGAGCACCAGGCCGGCCTCGACAAGTGCACCAAGGCCAGCCAGCTCAGCCTCGCCTTGGCGATCATGTCGCCGCGCCTGCGCGCGAGCGCCGGGCCTGTCGACCCGCCGATGCGGGAGATCACCCGGGGCCTCCTGCGGCGCGCCGGGGACGACTGGGGGGAGCTGCCCCTGATTCGGCGCATCGCCCGAGCCCATGTCGATCTCAACGACCTGCGCGCGCTGTTCTACTTCTTGCAGCGCGCCTTGGGCCGGCACGTCGAGTGGGACGGCGACCCCATCCTCACCCAGCTCCGCGGCCACGCTTGGCTCAGCCTCGCCCGCCGTGAGCGCCGCACCTTAGAGATGGACGTGCCCGACGCCCAGATCCGCTATGAAGCCGATCGTGACATGAACGAGTACGTCG
>Ga0066604_10001070_pt1 | contig 15882 bp, 16 predicted proteins | sample Higcelwee11metaG_FD_59501 | JGI IMG/M metagenome (GOLD analysis project Ga0066604, IMG submission 59501) | Freshwater pond sediment microbial communities from the University of Edinburgh, under environmental carbon perturbations - High... | ecosystem: Environmental > Aquatic > Freshwater > Pond... | reverse complement strand
AAGGTTGTGATGCTGCGCGTGGCCTATCCCGCCGGCGGCCCGGCCGACGTCGCGGCACGCAAGGTCCAGCCACAGCTGCAGGCTGCATTTGGACAGCCAGTCATCATCGAGAACCTGCCCGGTGCAGGCGGTTCGATCGCCGTGAAGAAGGTATTGAATGCACCAGCGGACGGGCACACACTGCTCGTCAGTACCGGCAACGACGTGATCCTGGCACCGCTGACCCTACAGGCTGCCAATTACAAGGCTGAGAGTCTGCGTCTGGTGCAGACCATCTTTCCGACGGACTTTGCACTGGTTACCAATGCTCTGCACAGCTTCAAAAATATCGACGAGTTGATCGACTACGCGAAGAAGCCCGGCCAGAAAGAATTGTCCGTGGGTACTTGGGGGCACGGGTCGGCTCCGCACTTGGTGGCCGAGGACTTCCAGGCGCTCAGTGGAGTGAAAATGATGGATGTCCCTTACAAGGGCGCTGCACCCGTGGTTCAAGCCCTGCTAAGTAACGAAATTGATGTGGCCTTCGTGCCATTGGCAGCCAGTGTTGTCGCACTGATTGAAGCTGGCAAGATCAAGCCAATCGGTATTGCAAACCTCAAACGCAACCCCTATTTGCCGAATGTTCCGACACTGAATGAAGGGAACGTGCTGAAAGGGTTTGCCTACAGCGCGTGGGCAGGGATCTTCGTTCCCAGCACAATGCCCGCCGGAGCGGTTTCCCGCATCAGCCAACAGGTGGGCGAAATCGTGAGCAGCCCCGATTTTCAGAAGTTTCTGCAGGAGTCCGCCGCGCTACCGGTTGAGCGGATGAGCTTGGAGCAAGCTGCGACTTTCTACAGGAGCGAGCTGGACAAGTTCACTCGGGTGGCTGGCGCAATCAAGCTCCAGCCGCAGTAGCTCTAAAATAAAAGTGTATATACGCTCTACAATAGAGGCACAAACAACGCCGTAGTACGCATGCTCCACTGCAATTGCTCCATTTTGCGCAGCGCATCACGTGCGCTGTCCGTCGCCTACGACGAGGCGCTGAGCCCCTCCGGGCTCCGATCCACACAGTTTGCCATTCTGGCGCGCATGAATGCCGTGGGACCGACCGGTGTCAACAACCTAGCCGACAGACTGACGATGGATCGCACGACTTTGGGGCGCAATGTTCGCATCCTTGAACGCGACGGCCTTATCGTCATTGGCGTTGGAAAAGACCGGAGGGCCCGCGTGCTGGAACTGACGCCCAAAGGTCGGAAGGTGCTTGAAAAGGCCATGCCACTATGGCGCGAGGTGCATGAGAGATTCGAAGCGATGCTGGGTGAGCAGGAAGCCGATACTTTGCGGGCGACACTTGCCGATGTGATTCGAGCCGGGCGCGCTCTTTACTCCGGAGATCTCGCGACCGCGACGGAGTGAAATTCCATGGATCCGGGATAGCTGACGAATCCGATGGACTCTTTTTGGAGTAGCGCGTTTACTGAACTACCGCTGCTTCCACATCCTGTTCGAACTGATTCAGCTGCTCCAGGACCACACTTCGCAATAGCTCAACCTCGCTCACGGTGAGTGGGTCGTCAGATACAGCCGGCTGAGCGATGAACAGAGTGATCTGCAAAGCCGGTCGGCGAATGCGATGAAGGCGGAGGTTCTCCTGCCCAATGCAGGAGTGGACGCCACTCAGGGGAATGACGGAGTAGCCGTATCCCTCACGCACGAGATCGAGAATTGCCATCAGGTTCGCGATCTCGTGAACGACCAAAGGGCTCTTTCCGAGGCGTGCCATCCCCATGCACAACGTCTGATGCACCGCGTTGACTCGGCCCGCAATAATCAGTGGCAGATTGGCCACCTCGGAGAGGAGGACCGAGGTTCCAAGAGCGGGTCCATCGATAGGGCCCGATACGAGGTACAAGCTTTCGTCAGCCAGCGGCGTCAGTACCACCTTATCGGTGGGCGTAGTGTTGTAAACGATCGCGCAGTCAAGCTTTCCGGTCGCTACCAGCTCAACCAAGTTGGACGACAGGCCATCTACAGAACGCATAACAGCTTCCGGAATATGCGACTGGAATGCCTCAACCAGCGGCACCACCATGTTCCGTGCAAGGCTTGGTGGCAATCCGAGTGCGAGATTGCCCCGCACTACATCACCCGCGCCGCGCACAACCCGGGGCACTGAAGCGACTTGTTGGAGGATGAGGTGAGCTTGTTCGAGCAACCGCTTTCCAGCTGGCGTGGCGACCAAGCCCCGCCCGGTGCGCCGAAATAACTCCACCTCCAGCTCAGCCTCGAGCAACGAAAGCTGCCGGCTGAGTGCTGCCTGCGTCAGGTCTAAGGTCTTGGCCGCCGCTGTCAGGCTGCCAAGTTCGGCCACCCTGCAGAAGTTACTCAGTTGTTTGAATTCCATCCCATCCTCCAGCTTTGCATTTTAGTTAAAACCCAAATGGGTATAAGTCCTGTTTCGATCAAGGCAGGTGCAATTTTAAACTAAAGCTGTTTTCAGTCCAACTTGTACCTATCCATCATGAACGACTCCACCATCGCTGTACCCGTGCGGATGAAGACCCGCGGACCCGATCGCTACCAATACCTCACTCAGACTGGCCCAAGTACCCCTGCCGGAGAGTTGTTGCGCTGCTACTGGCAGCCGGTTGCGATGATTGAATCGCTCCCTTCAGGGGCGGCTCCCCAGCCTGTTCGTCTGCTCGGGGAAGACTTGGTTCTATTCAGAGACGATCAGGACCGTGTGGGTCTGATTGACCGCAAGTGTGCCCATCGCTGCACCGACTTGGCGCTGGGGCGCGTCGAGGATGGCGGTATCCGCTGCCCATACCACGGCTGGCTCTTCGACGTGCAAGGTCGGTGCCTGGATCAGCCTGCAGAGGTCTCGCCTACCGCCAAGGACCGGATCAGGATGAAGTCCTATCCGCTTCACGAAGCAGCTGGGGTGTTCTGGGCATACCTGGGTCGAGGCGAGCCGCCGTTGTTTCCCAGCTATCCGGCACTGCAAGGTGACCCGGAGCACTGCTATGTCACGCGTTGGCTGGGCGAATGCAACTGGTTGCAGGCGAGCGAAGGAAACATCGATCCGGTGCACACGTCATTTCTGCACCAGTTGGAGCTTGCCGACCAGCAAATGAAGGCGCGCTGGGGCGTCTTCTCCAACCAGGCTCGTCCGGAACTGTCTATCGAAGACACCCGGTTCGGGGTGCGCCTGTATACCCGGAGAGAGATCGCCAGTACAGGCCGCTGTTCCCTCCGCATTACCAACTTCGTCATGCCAAACGCATGCGCGGTCGGTGGCTTCGAAGGCTATCTGGGCGAAGGCGGACTCACGATGCTGTGGGATGTGCCTATCGATGACGAACATCACTATCGCTGGGAGTTCATCTTTCACCGCAGTGGCAAGTTGGACAAGGCGTCGCTGGAGCATCAGTACAGCGCGGAGAAAGCCGAAGGCGACAAGATGTGGCGGCGCAGGGAGGAGCTCTATTCCCAAGATCGTGCGTCCATGAATGGCAAGGCATATGTCGGACTCGGCGAGTGCTTTTCAGTGCATGACATCGCAATCACCCAGGCTCAGGGGGTTGTTCACCAGCAAGCCGATGAGCACCTCTCCTCGAGTGACATTGCGATTGTCAGGGCGCGCCGCATGCTCGATGAAGCGGTCGATGAGGTGATGGCTGGGCGAGACCCTCGGGGCGTTGTTCGCACTCTCGACCAGAACGACTTTCACGACATGGTCGTCGTCACCGGTGAACTGGACGCATCCGAGTCAAAGGAGGCGTACTGCGCTAAGTACACGGCCGATCCGGGGTTCTTTGCAGTGCAGGAGTCCGTATGAGTCAAGAGGGCACCATTTCAGTCGTCGTGAGGTCGGCGAGGCCGGTCGCTCGCGATGTGAGGCAAGTCCAACTCGCCAGGCCGGACGGTCAATCTTTGCCGCCCTTCACGCCTGGGGCACACATCGATCTTCACTTGGCGCCTGGCTTGGTTCGGCAGTATTCACTTTGCGGTGCAGTCGAAGAGACGTCGCTCTATACGGTTGCTGTCAAGTTGGAGCCGCAATCGAGGGGCGGATCTAGGGCGGTGCATGAACGTCTTGAACCGGGTGTCGAGCTGAATATTTCGCTGCCAAGAAACAACTTCCCGATCGACTTGGACGGGTCGCATTCCATTTTGATCGCTGGCGGAATTGGGATTACACCCTTGCTGTGCATGGCACGCGCACTGCTGCGAAAGGGACGTTCTTTCAAGCTGCACTATTTTTCTCGGTCGGCAGAACATGCTGCCTTCCTTGATGTTTTGGGAGATGCGGGATTTGCCTCACAAACTGCCCTGCACTTTGGAATAAATCACGACGAAACCGCCGCCAGTCTCGACAAAGCACTCGCCGCACGCCAACCCGGTGCGCAGGTCTATGTGTGCGGACCTCGCGCTTTCATGGACGTTGTTTGCAAAGCAGCATCAGACCGCGAATGGCCAAAGGATAGTGTTCACCTCGAATACTTCAATGCAGGTCAGCAGCAACAAGTCGCCGTGGAAAAAGAGTTGCGCGTGACGCTGGCGCGCACGGGCACCACGTTGTTCGTGCCTCCTGGATCAACGATCGTAGATGTGCTGCGCGCGGCGGGCGTTGACGTCGAAACCTCATGTGAGCAAGGCGTTTGCGGCACTTGCATCACGCGTGTGCTCGACGGTGTTCCCGAACACCACGACCTGTTCCTGACAAATGAAGAAAAGACACGCGGCGACTGCATGGCGTTGTGTGTCTCTCGCGCTATCACCCCAAACCTGGTGCTAGATCTCTAACGATCCAAATACTCAAAACCACGAGGAGAACGCTCATGACAATTAGATCCGCAACCACTCTGTCTCTTGCCGCGATTGCGACCTGCGCCTCCGCACAATCAACGCCACCGCCTGGCGTGCAGTTGTACGGCGTCGTTGATGCGGGTGTGGAGTTCGTAAACAACGTTGGGGCAATCAAGGGGCACGTGACTCGCATGCCTGGCCTCAGCGGCGGCCAACTTCCCTCTCGCTGGGGACTTCGCGGAACGGAGGACTTGGGGGACGGACTTCGTGCTGTCTATACGCTCGAAGCCGGCTTCGCCGTCAACAGTGGCGTCTCACTGCAAGGCGGGCGCGCCTTTGGGCGTCAGTCATTCGTTGGACTTTCAGGAGACTGGGGCACGCTGACATTTGGCCGGCACTGGACGATGTCGTTCTACTCCATGCTTGACGCGGATGTGTTCGGCCCATCCGTATTTGGTCTTGCAACCTACGATCCCTACCTCCCCAACGCCCGCACAGACAACTCGATCTCCTATCGCGGCACCTTCAGTGGACTGACGGTTGGCGCCACATATTCCCTTGGGCGTGATGGTGCTCCTCCTGCGAATTGTGCTGGCCAGAACGCAGCGCACGAGTGCCGCGCCTGGTCAGTGCTGGCGAAATATGACACCCCCCGATGGGGAGTCGCTGTTGCCCACGAAAAACTGGAGGGCAGCGCCACCAGCGGATTTTTCGGTCAGCCACTCGGGACGACTCCAAGTGCTTCAAACACCGATGCGCGCACGCATCTCAACGGCTACGTGCGGGTTGGCGATGCCAAGGTTGGCGGCGGTCTGATTCGACGACAACTCAGAGCGAATCCAACGCCACTGTCGACCGACCTGTATTACGTCGGTGTCAGCACACCGGTTTCGGGGTCGTTCAGCGTTGACGCGCAGCTCATCACGATCCGTGACGACCGTCCGAACGCCAATGCGAAGACCGTCGTCGTCCGTGGCAACTACGCATTCAGCCGGCGAACCTCCGCGTACGCCATGCTGGGACACGTGAGCAACGGCAGCAATGCGGCCTATTCCGTAACGGCGGGGGAAGCGGCCCCGATTGGCCCCGTTCCAGGCCGTGGCCAGACGGGCGTCATGTTCGGCGTTCGACATAGCTTCTGAAGAAAGGACCAAAAGTGAACCATATTCAAAGACGCACAGTTCTCCAGGGCCTGGCTGGCGCAGGGCTTCTAACGGCCGTGCCAGCATTCGCCCTGGATCCCCTTCCCAACGTCACCAGGCTGATCGCAGGGTTCCCTGCGGGGGGCTCAATCGACGCGGTAAGCCGCAGACTGGGTGACTTTCTTCGCGGAGTGGTTGCGGAGACCGTGATCGTGGAAAACAAGTCCGGCGCTGGCGGGCGGATCGCGATTGATGTCGTACGCAGAGGACCGTCGGATGGGAGCCAGTGGCTTGTCACGCCCGGTTCGATGCTCGTCATCTATCCACACGTCTACAAGAAACTGACGTACGACCCGGTTCGAGACCTTCTGCCTGTTGCGACCATTGCCAACGTCCCCTTGGCGCTCGCTGTTGGACCAGGAGCGCCCGAATCGGTCACCGACATCAAGTCCTACCTTCACTGGGTGAAGTCAAATACGGCGAGCGCGAACGCGAACATCGGCACGCCCGCGGCAGGAAACATTACCCACTTCCTCGCGTTCCTGCTGGGACGCTCTGGGCAGGTGCAACTTCAGCACATTCCATTCCGCGGCTCAGCTCCGGCAATCCAGGATTTGCTGGGTGGTCAGATTCCGGCGGTGATCAATCCGCTGACGGAAATGCTTCCCCACTTGTCTTCAGGAAAGTTGAGAGTATTGGGTGTCACGTCAAAGAAACGCAGCAGCTTCCTTCCCCAGGTGGGGACGTTTGTGGAACAGGGCCATCCGACGGTGGTTGGTTCGGAGTGGATGGGTATGTTCGCGAAACCCGACGTGTCGCCAAGGCACGTTGAGCGCATGGCAACGGGTGTACGCGCAGCGCTTCGCACAGAAGCCGTACGCGAAGCGCTTGACAAGCTGGCGTTGGAGCCTGCCGATGAGGGCGGGCCTCAGCTAGCACGCCGCATAGCCGGAGAGCTGGCCAGTTGGCGCGAGGTCAACCGGGTTCTCGGTTTCCAGATGGAAGAGTAAAGCTCCCTCAACCTATCAAGTGAAAAGCCAATGCTCATGGAAACACGCGACTACCACCACATTCCTGGGACCTATGTCTTTGACGGCAAGCACATGCAGCAGGGGTATGCCCTGAGCATGTTCTGCAAGTCTCTGGACGACGCATCCAATCGGGAAGCTTTTCGGAATGATCCCGAGAATTACCTGAATGGGTTCGAAATGACGGTCCGTCAGAAGAAGGCCGTTTTAGATCGGGAGTGGCTCGAGCTCTTGCGGCTCGGCGGCAACATCTATTACACCTTCAAGCTCGCCATCTTTGATGGGCTCACTATGCAACACGTCGGCGCGGCGATGTCGGGCAGCGGTATGACGGTAGATCAATTCAGACAAATGATGATCGATGGTGGAAGGCCCATCGATGGCAATCGACGCGAAGGAAAAACACATGGCTAAGTTCGTTGGGGGAGTCGCAACCTCGCATGTCCCGTCTATTGGCGCCGCCATAGATCACAACAAGACGCAGGAAGCCTACTGGAAGCCGCTTTTCGACGGAATCGAGCCGCTGCGCACGTGGGCCGCAGAAGCGCAGCCGGATGTTGTCATCGTCGTCTACAACGACCACGCTTCCAGGTTTGGGTTGGATCTGACTCCAACTTTCGCCGTCGGGGCAGGGTCGTCGTTCCTGCCTCACGATGAGGGGTATGGCCCAAGACCAGTGCCACCTTGCGTTGGCGAGCCCGACCTTGCCTGGCACATCGTCGAGTCGCTTGTGATCAATGAAGAATTCGACATCACGATCGTGAATGAGATGACCGTTGACCACGGTTTGACAGTGCCGCTGTCACTAGCGTTCGGTCAACCCGACCAGTGGCCGTGTCGCGTTATTCCGTTGTGCGTAAACGTGATTCAGTACCCGCAGCCGACAGCAAATCGCTGCTACAAGCTTGGAAAGGCGATACGGAGGGCGATCGAATCCTATCCGACGGACATCAAAGTAGCGATCTTCGGAACTGGTGGGCTGTCCCATCAGCTGCAGGGCGAGCGTGCAGGGCTGATCAACACGCCTTACGACATGAAGTGGCTGAACGGAATTGTTGAAACTCCCGAGCAACTCGCGCAGACCACTCATCTTGAACTGCTGACGGAGGCAGGGTCAGAAGGCTTGGAAGTGATCATGTGGATGATCATGCGCGGCGCGATGGCGAAAGACGTTCGGGAAGTGCATCGCTTCTATCACGTCCCTGCTTCGAACACGGCATACGGTCTGCTCGTGTTGGAAGATGTTGAGTAGGCGGCGGGCTCGTCACAAAGCCTATCGTACTGGCGGCATGTAGACATGAGCCTTCTTGGGTACTGGAAGCGGGGGGCAGAAATCATCCCGTTCAGCGTGATTGCGTGCTTCTTCACCTGTGTTGGGAGCACGATAGCCAATGCCGCCATTTCGGGATGGCCCGATCCCCTGAATACGCTTCTTTATCGATTGGGCATCGGCTACCTGGGTGCGCTCACGACGGCCGTGGTGGTTTTACCGCTTTTAAAGGCGGTTCGTCGCTGAGACGCGCGAGAGACGATGTGGAGATTTTGGAGTCCGCCGGGCCGGCGATGCGGAAGCACAAACTTCTGAGCCTCTGCATACTCCTCGTCGTTCGATTTCCTGGTTCTGCGCGACGTTGTTCACACGGTTGTCGCCATTAACATGTCGGGGGTCAATGGCGCCGTTCACGGTCAGCTTCGCGGCAAGACATTCTGCGGAGAAAAGGCTAGCTCGCCACTGCTTTAAGTAGCCGCGTCAAGTGGCCACTGTTCGCAAAATCAAGTCGGCTGCTGACCTGCGACAGCGTCTGACCCTCAGACAACAACCTACGCGCATGTGTCGCCAGCAGGCGGCGGCGGATGGTCACCGGCGATGCGGCAGATTCCACTTCGCACTGTCTTTGCAGCGTGCGCAAAGAAACGCCAAGAGTGCATGCCACATCTTGTACCGATGGAAGTGGCAATTCACGCTCTATCGCACCATCAAAGAGCTCGATCATGCGGCTCACAAGAGAGGGGCGCAGTGGCGTCAGCGTAAGAAGTCGAGCTGCTGCGCATTGCGCTAGGACAGCACGGACCAGGTGCTCGGCGCTTTGTGCTCCGAGGGAGGGCGACAACAATGCGTCCAGCATAGCCCCAGTGGCTCCATCCAGACGAATGGCGCCATGCTGCCGGGAGCCGCGCAGTAAGTCAGAGGCCAAATAAAGCTCGCCGTGTTGCTGGCACGCAGTGGACGCAGAAGTGCGGTGCGCTGAGCCTGGGGGAAGAAGAATTGCGCAACCACGCGTCAAGCTCATGTTGGCGGCGGTCTGCGGACTTGTGGGGTCACAGAACCAGCTGCTTTCCAGAGCACCGGTTTGGGGCCACAAAAGCATCGTGCAGTCGTGCACATGCCAGTCTGACTCATATCGCACCTGTCGGCTAAGGCGCAACGAAAAGCCATTCTGCGCAATCAGCGGCATTTTGGATGAGAGGAAGGCTTCGGGCGGCATGGTGCAACGCTGCGCGTGTTATCAAAATTTTAGGCCAGAACAAACATGTGCGGATGGCGTGTTTTGGATAGCACTCCGTCGCCCCTGGGTTTGAAGCTAGAGCACATGTTTCCTAGCATCGGAACCACCACTTTTAGGAGCCGCAAAATGCCGCATTCTTCCCATCGATCCTTCCGCCACACACTGCTGGCTACGCTAGCCGCCGGGGCATCGTCCTTGGTGTTCGGCCAGACGTGGCCCGCGCGCCCACTCACTGTTGTTGTGCCTTTTCCAGCAGGTGGAGGCACTGACGTGGTGATTCGCTCGATCCAACCGTTGTTGCAACGTGAGCTCGGTCAACCACTGGTCATCGAAAACCGCAGCGGCGCAGGTGGCACGATTGGTTCAGCATTCGTCGCCAAGTCCGCGCCAGACGGCTATACGCTTGGCCTTGCCACGACCAGCACGCACGCGGTTAGCATCAGCGTCTACAAGAACTTGCCATACCACCCGGCCAAAGATTTCGAGTACGCGGGTCTGCTGGGGACGTCGCCCTATGTGCTGGCCATCAATCCCAACCTCAAGGCGACGGACGCGAAGTCCTTGATAGCGGTGCTCAAACAAGACCCGCAGCGATACAGCTACGCGTCAGTGGGCGCAGGCACGGTTTCTCATCTGCTGGGCGAAAAATTCAAACAGCAGGTGGGCGTCGCGTTGGTACACATTCCTTATCGAGGTGCCTCGCCAGCGTACATCGATCTCATTGGCGGATCGGTACAAATATTGTTTGACAACCCGGTTGGGCTGGCGCCATACATCCGTTCAGGGCAGGTCAAGGCTGTGGCAAGCACTGGATCCAATGCACTCATCTCCGGGGTCCCAAGCTTTGCGCAGCAAGGACTACCTGGGCTTGACCAGTTGCTCTGGTACGGAATTGCATTTCCCAAGGGAACGCCTCGCGGCATCGTTGACAAGTTCAACGCAGCGCTTAACAAGGTCCTGTCCGACAGGGTTGTATCAGCGGACCTCGCATCCAAGGGCATCAACGCGCGTCCCGGAACTCCCCAGGAAATGCAGACGATCGTGACCAAGGATATCCAAGTTTGGGGGCAGGTCGCAAAGGCTGTAGGAGCGTCTCTTGACTGAGGCAATCCAAATTCCGTGTGCATCGGGTGAAGCCGTAGGGCTCCGCGTCTTCATTCATGCGCCACATGGTGGCAATCCGGTGCCATTGGTGGCTGACGCCAGAGGCATGACCGATTTGCAGATGCAAAGGGTCGCGCAACGCTTCGGCCATGAGTCCGCGTTCGTTCTTCCCGCAACTGACACGCGTGCGGACTGGTGCATCCGCTTTTTTGTGCCAAACCACGAGATGGAGATGTGCGGCCATGCGACAGTGGGGTCTATGTGGGCCTTGCGCCGCTGGGGAATATGGGTCCAGCCAACAGCCATCATTCAGACATTGAGCGGTTTGGTGGAGGCACGCTGGGAGCAAGCCGATCAAAGGGTCTGGATTTCACAGCCTCGGACCACCTGTACGGAGTTGCCAGACGCACATCGGATGCTTGTTGGCTCGGTTCTCGGACTGGCCGATTCTGATGCTTATGCACCGATGGTGAATGCATCTACCAGCAGAGTGAAAACGCTGGTGCAGCTGGAAAGCGTTGCTCAGCTTCAGTCGTTGACGCCTCACTACGCTGACATCGAAAGGGTTTGCGAAAAAATTGAATCAACGGGGCTGTATCCCTTTGCTTTCGGGACCGATGAGTTCGGCCGCCCGGCCCTTTTCGCGCGACAGTTTCCCATGGCATCTGGCTACCCCGAGGATGCAGCTACGGGAATCGCCGCAGCGGCCCTTTGGGGCTACCTTGAAGGCCTGGGTCAGGTTGCTTCAGGGACGTCACAACTCCCGATCACCTGTCTTGTTCGACAAGGTGATGCGATGGGCAAGCCTTCGGCCATCGAGGTGCGTGCGCGGTACAGCCAGTTAAACGAGCGGCAGGGCTGCTGGATCAGCGGTCAAGTCGACTGGATGGACTTATGAGCATTGCGATGGATAGGCTGCGCTCTCTGGGGTTCGAACTTCCCACTGGTGTGGCCGCAGCGGCCAATTACGTACCGGCGATGCGATGTAATAACCTGCTGTTCTTGAGTGGGCAACTTCCCCGCGTTGGTTCAGAGGTGGTTACAACAGGTTGTGTCGGAAGCAAGGTGAGTCTGAGCGAGGCGCGACGCGCAGCACAGATCTGCGCACTGAGGCTGCTTTCGGTTGCTAACGACTTGGCCGGATCAATGGATCACATCGAACAGGTGCTGGAGCTGAAGGTCTATGTGCGTAGCGCTCCCAATTTCACTGATCAGAGTGGCGTAGCAGATGCCGCGTCAGAGCTGCTGGTTGCGGTGCTGGGAGGAAAGGGGCAACATGCACGAACGGCAGTAGGGGTCGCGCAACTACCCCGCAATGCCGCGGTGGAAGTGTCCGCGGTTATGGCTTTGACGATTCGCGTTTGAGCAAGCGTATTGTCCAAGAGCTATGACCCGCCGGCAGCTCGAATGTTAGCCAGCGCCGTCCAATTTCGAATCCTGCGGCAGTGAAAAAAACGCCGGATCGAGCTCGTCTTTCATTCGGTCGTAAAAAGCTTGCCTGAACAACAGCACTGCTGGAAAGGGCCGCATAGCTACCGTCCTTTCGACAATAAAACCTTTGTTGTCGCAGCGTAGAGTTTCCATGCTCTCAATGTCATGACCCTGGATCATTCCCCTCCATAACAACACCGTGATGTCGCCCTGAACGAATTCGCCGACATAGTGGCCTTCGCGAACGGCGACCGCCGCGACCATGATCTGGGTAACCAGGTCGCGGCCCCTGGCGGGCTGGGAAAGGATGGGACTGTTGAAAACAACGTCCGGGGCCAGAAGAGCTGCGACTTCCGCAGCTCCTCCTCCGGCTTCGCGTACTCTTCTTAGGGGATGGACCATGTTTGCTCCAGGGTTGGCTTGGTTCCCGTAACACCTTACCGCACTCGCACCCTTCGTTTCCAACATTTTCCGTATTTTCTCAGCGCGGCGTACTAGTAGCCCATCACATCCAGGAGGCCGCAAATTTTTGGTGATTTGGAGTTCGATTTGACGAACAGGAGGGATACCTTGACATCCGTGTTGTTCGGTGGCGAGCGGCGGCTCTTCGAGAACGTACGCGAGCCCGGGCCGAAGTTTTGCATTGACAACCGTGGCCTTCTTTTCAGTGCCCTACGCGCTTCAGCAGCACCCAGGTGATTCCCAGTTGCCTTCGCAGCAGGCCGACCTGCGTCACATGACCTGAACACTTCCGCGTCACGCTGATGCTGCTGTGGGAGGAGTACGCCACCGGCAACGCACTGGCTTACAAGTTCACCAGCTTTTGCGTCAAGTACCGGGAGAATGATTTCGAGTGTGTGGACGTTCGTTTCTTCGTGGCCACACCTTGGAGAGCACGGGCGTTGCCGCAGCCTATGAGGTCCTCTCAGGAAACCTGTGCCCGTCAGAAGTAGATGCTGCTGCTCACTCGAAAGTTTCGCTCGGCGAATATCACAGGAGGTACATCTTTGTCTAGATAGTGCATGTCCTATGGTGGCCTGAACTTCTAAATAGGAAGATTCCGCTCGACAAGAAGTTGTCACGCAATATTCAACGCCGACTGCCAGTGCTGCCAGTTAGGTGTTGGGCAAAAAAGCCCGAACCGGTTTGAAACCCGGTTCGGGCTTTTTTTTTGTTCTGCTCGTTCGTATGGTTTCCGGACAGGCCAATGCCTGCATCCGTTAGCGGAGCCCTGCGCGTGTCTGGCACGAAGGCGTGAATGTGACTGGCTGCTTGTCGGCCACCTCGGGGTGGCAAGTTCTCAATCCGTAACACCACCGCAAGGAGACAAGACCATGAGTGAGATGAATCGTCGCGACATCGTGAAGACCGGGGGGTCAATGCTGATTCTGAGCGCAGCTGGAGGGTTGCCTTCCATTGCCTCTGCGCAAGATACCGTAAAGCTCGGTCTGCTGCATTCGCTGTCGGGCACGATTGCGATTGCCGAAGCGTCGCTGGTCGACGCAGAGAAGATGGCCATCGACGAAATCAACGCCGCCGGTGGTGTGCTGGGCCGCAAGATTGAAGTCGTGGTCGAAGACGGTGCGAGCGAGAACGCAGTGTTCGCAGAGAAGGCCCGCAAACTGCTCGAGCGTGACAAGGTTGCGGCCATCATCGGCTGCTACACCTCGGCTTCGCGCAAGGCCATCCTTCCCGCGCTTGGCCGTGCCAAGGGATTGCTCTACTACCCGACCTACTACGAGGGCCAGGAACAGGACAAGCAGGTCTTCTATCCATCGCAGGAAGCCACCCAGTCCGTGATAGCCGCGGTCGAGTGGATGGCGCGTGAAAAAGGCAAGAGCTTCTTCCTGGTGGGCTCGGACTACATCTACCCACGCACCTGCAACAAGATTGCGAAGCCCACCATCACCAAGGCCGGCGGCAAGGTGCTGGGCGAGGAGTATGCGCCCCTGGGGCACACCGAGTTCTCGTCCATCATCAACAAGATCAAGGCGGCCAAGCCGGACTGCATCTACAGCACGGTGGTGGGGGGCTCCAATGTTGCTTTCTACAAGCAGCTGCGGGCCGCCGGCCTCGACGGCTCCAAGGTAACGCTGCTCTCCACCGTGGTGTCAGAGAACGAAGTGGAAGGTATCGGCAAGGACAACGCCGTCGGCTACTACGCCTGCATGGGCTACTTCCAGAGCATCAAATCGCCGACAAACGAAAAGTTCGTGAAAGCCTTCAAGGCCAAATACGGCCAGGACCGCGTCATCGGGGACCCGATGCAAGTGGCCTACAACAGCGTGTACCTCTGGAAGATGGCGGTGGAGAAGGCCAAGTCTTTCGACGTGGACAAGGTCGTTGCTGCCTCCGGTGGCATTGAGCTGGATGCCCCCGAGGGCATGGTTCGCATGCACGCCACCAACCACCACGTGTGGAAGAAGGTGCGCGTGGGCCGAGCCCGCGCCGATGGTCAGTTTGACATCGTGTGGGAAGCGCCCTCCCTGATTGAGCCAAACCCATTCCCCAAGATTTGACATCTCGGGAGTAGAAGGCCGGCTGGTCACCTGTGTGGGTGACCGGTCGATTCCAACAATTCAGGAGTCGCTCAATGGGTTTCGACATTGCGATGATGCAGGTGTTCAACGGCGTGAGCCTGTTCAGCATCCTGCTGCTGATGTCCATCGGCTTGGCCATCGTTTTCGGACTGATGGGGGTCATCAACATGGCCCACGGTGAATTGATGGCGCTGGGCGCTTACATGACCTATGTTGCAGCGCGGGGCTTCGAGCGCTGGGCGCCGGAGTGGATGGGCATCTACCTGTTCGTGGCCATTCCGTTCGCGTTCGGCGTGACCTTCGTGTTCGGCTACTTGCTGGAGCGCGGCTTCATCCGCTTCTTCTACAACCGCCCGTTGGACACGCTTCTTGCCACATGGGGTCTGAGCCTCATCCTGCAGCAGACCTACCGCACAGTTTTCGGCGCTCAAGAAGTGAGCGTTCCGCTTCCGATGTGGCTCGCCGGGGCCTGGGAGCCAACCGAGGGTATCCAGCTGCCCATCAATCGCATCTTCATCGTCGGCCTGACGGTGGCTGTAGCCGTGGGCGTCTACTTGCTGCTCTACCGCACGCGCTGGGGTTTGAAAGTTCGTGCGGTGACCCAAAACCGGGCGATTGCTGGAGCTGTGGGCATCGACACGCAACGCGTTGACGCGCTCACCTTCGCGCTGGGCGCCGGTTTGGCAGGCATCGCCGGATGTGTGTTCACCATGATTGGCTCGACCAATCCGGGCACTGGTCAGCTCTACATCGTCGATTCCTTCATCGTCGTCGTTTTTGGCGGCGTACAGAGCCTTGTTGGCACTGTGCTCTCGGCGCTGTTTATCGCGCAGGGCCAAACCTGGCTGGAGTACCTCCTGAGCGGTTCCATGGCCAAGGCCACCATCCTTCTGCTGGTCATTCTTGTCCTTTACTTCCGCCCCAACGGACTGTTCGCAGTGCGTTCCAGGAGCTAGTCATGTCATCCCAAAATCACCGAATTGGCTTTGCCAGTGTTATCGCGCTGATTGCACTTCTGACCATTGCTTTTCCCCTGCTGCTAGACCCGTTTCGCCTCAACCTCATCGGCAAGTACCTTGCCCTGGCATTCGTTGCGATTGGCATCGTGCTCACCTGGGGTTACGGCGGCATCCTCAGCCTGGGGCAAGGCGTGTTTTTCGGGGTGGGTGGCTACCTGATGGCTATGTTCCTCAAGCTGGAAGCCTCGGCGCCCGAGCTGCCCGACTTCATGGTCTGGAGCAGCGTGGAGACACTCCCCATCTGGTGGACACCGTTCCGCTCACTCGGCTGGACGGTGCTGGGAATCTTCATCTTGCCGGCGGTCGTTGCT
>Ga0066604_10001042_pt1 | contig 16081 bp, 12 predicted proteins | sample Higcelwee11metaG_FD_59501 | JGI IMG/M metagenome (GOLD analysis project Ga0066604, IMG submission 59501) | Freshwater pond sediment microbial communities from the University of Edinburgh, under environmental carbon perturbations - High... | ecosystem: Environmental > Aquatic > Freshwater > Pond... | reverse complement strand
AGGATCTTGTTGGGCATCCGACCTCCGAGCCCTCCCCCCTAACCTACGCGCGGCGCCGACGGAGGAGATCAGCGCACCCGCACGAAGAGCTGGAGCGTGCGGTCTCCCAAGGGCACCGCGCGCTGGGCGTAGTGCTCGGTGAACTCGGGCACGCCGGGCACGGGGAGCTTGGTTGGTTGATCAACCAAAAAACCCTCCTCGGGGAGGAACACCGCGGGGGCGCGGCCAAAGACATAGGCGAAGTCGGTCTTCTCATGCCCGGCCATGCCGCTGCCCATCTGGGGCATCTCCCGGTGGGCGATGTGCAGGTCGGAGAGGCCCCACATGTCGATGGTGGGCAGGCCCGCGGCGTAGGGGATGGCCCCGGCGGAGTGAATCGCGAGCACGGCGTCGGGCGGGAAGAGCTGGCGCAGGGCCCGGCCCACGGCGAGGCGGTCCTCCATCACCTGCGTCCGAAAACGCGCCTCGTGGGCCATGCGGGTGTGGTTGGGGGCGAGATCGAGGGTGAGCGTGCCTATGGCGAGGGCGGCGCCGACGAGGGCGCGGGGCGCGGCGGCTTGGGGCAAGGAGTCCATCACCCACCAGCACCCGCGCTGGGTGAGCAGCGCGAGCGGCGCGGCGACGAGGCCCACAAACCGGAAGGTCACCTTAAAGTCGCCGCCGACGGCCACGATGTAGGCGAGGTAACCAAGGCCCAAGGTGAGCAGGGCCCGGGCCCAGGGGCTCGTCTTGGCCTCACGCGCGGCGCCTACGGCGCCGAGGGCGAAGAGCAGCGTCTCGACGGGGTGGGCCTTGGCGCAGGCGACAAGGTAGACCACGCCCCTAGACCACTGGTCTACTCCGCCCCCGGTCTTCACGTAGAAGGTGTTGGGCAGGGGCTGGCCGTAGTAGGCGAGGCGCGCGGCGGTCTGCAGGGCCAGGGCGGCGAGGATCACGCCGAGGCCCCACCACAAGACCCGCCGCGGCGGCGCCCAGACGGCGAGGCTGAGCCCGATCAGGAGCAGGCCGTAGACGCCGACCCCCTCGGGGCGCACCAGCGAGAGCGCGGCGCAGAGCGCGCCAGCGGCGGGCCAGGCGCGGCGGCCCTCGTCTTCGTCCAGGGCGAGGAGCGCGGCGAGGCCGGTGAGCGCGGCGAAGGTGCTCGACTCCAAGCCTTGCACGGCCTCGACCATCAAGAACGGGTTGGCGGCGATCAAGGCCGGGGCCAGGAGCGCTCGGGTGGGGCCCTCACGGCGCGCGCCCAAGACCCAGCTCACCCCGGCGAGACCCAAGGCGCCGAGCACCCCGGCGAGCACCGAGGCGAGCAGAGGATCGCCGCCGAGGCGGATCACCCCGGCGAGGCCGACGGTCCACAGAAGGTTGGTGATGCCCTCGACCCGCTCGCCGGGGTTGAACACGAGGCCGTGCCCGTCGACGAGGTTCTGGGCGTAGCGGTAGCTGATGAAGGCGTCGTCCTGGACGTTCAGGCCGTAGGAGAGCGCGTGCGCGATCAGCGCGGCGAAGATGAGCCCCAAGGCGAGGGGCGCGGACCGTCTTGGCATGGCGGCATCCTACCGCATGTGCCTCACCCGGCGAGTCGCCCCGCGCCGTCGTCGGCGATCTGTCCTATCGGCCCCAAGCGGGCTACATCCCACAGGAGCGCGGCCCTCTGGAGGACAGATGCACAACGACGACCTCTACAACCCCACAGATGTCCACCAGATGCTCCGCGAGAGCGTCGCCGAGTTCACCCTGCGGGAGGTCGAGCCCCAAGCTGAAGAGTTTGACCGCCGCGAGCAGCTCAACGTCCCCTTGTTTCGTAAGCTCGGCGAGCTGGGCGTGCTCGGCGTGACGATCCCTGAAGAGGACGGCGGCGCGGGCTTGGACTCCACGGCGGCGGTCATCGTCCACCACGAGCTCTCCAAGGCCGACCCCGGCTTCTGCCTCGCATACCTGGCCCACGCCATGCTCTTCGTAAACAACTTCTACCACTGCTCGAACGCCGAGCAGCGCGCGAAGTACCTGGCCAAGAGCCTCAGCGGCGAGTGGATCGGCGCCATGGGCATGACCGAGCCCGGCTACGGCACCGACGTGCTGGGCATGACGACCACCGCCGTGCGCGACGGCGACGAGTACATCCTCAACGGCACCAAGACCTACATCACCAACGGCCCCGAGGCCTTCGTGTTTTTGGTGTACGCCAAGGTCGATGGCCGGGTGACGTCGTTTGTTGTGGACCGGGACTGCCCCGGCTTCTCCACCTCAAACCACATCCCCAAGATGGGCATGCGCGCCAGCTCTATGAGCGAGCTCATCTTTGATGAGTGCCGTGTGCCCGTGGGCAACGTGCTCGGCGCCGTGGGCGGCGGGCTCAGCCACATGATGCGCAACCTAGAGATCGAGCGCCTCACCTTGGCCGCGATGAGCCTGGGCATCGCCGATCGTTGCCTGGAGATCATGGTGCGCCACGCGAACGAGCGCGTCGCCTTCGGCCAGCCGATCAACCGCTTCGGCCAGATCCAGCGTTACATCGGCGAGTCTTACGCGATGACTGAAGCCGCCCGGGCGCTGATCTACAACGTCGCGCGCTCTGTGGGCGCCGAGCAGCGCAACCGCCTGGGCTCCGACGCCGCGAAGCTCTACGCCGCGCCGGTGGGCAAACAGGTCGCTGATCACTGCATGCAGGTGATGGGAGGCTCGGGCTACTGCCGGGAGTACCCCGTCGAGCGCCTGTTGCGCGACGCGAAGCTCCTGGAGATCGGCGGCGGCACCTTAGAGTCGCACCAGAAGAACATCACGAAGGACCTCACCAAGCAGATCTGCGGGTGAGCGAGATCGTGGGGGCGCTTGACGACCCCCACCTCGCGGGATCATGCTGTAGACATGAGCGCCCCTCTGCCCCTCCAAGCGTCCGACGTGGCCGCGCGGCTCCCCCAGTGGCCGCTGCCCGCTGTGCGGTACATCCCTGGGCGCTCACCCCACCCCAAGACCTTGCCGCCGGAGCCCACGCCAGAGCTGCCCGCGGCCTCGGCGTGGTGGGACGACGCGCGGTTTTTACGGGGCCTCGACCTGTTTGACGCCCAATACTACTGGGAGGCCCATGAGGTCTGGGAGAGCCTGTGGTTGGAGCTTCCCCGATCTGAAGCCCCGGCGCGGCTGATTCAGGGGCTCATCCAAGGAGCGGCCGCCGTGGTGAAGCGCCAGCAGGGCGACCGCACTGCCGCCGCCAGCCTCACCCGGGCGGCCTTGGCCCGGCTCGATGAGGCCGCCAGCGCCGCCCTTGGGCAGCCCGGGGGGCTCAACCTGCCCGCCTTACGCGCGGCGATGGTGAGCTTTGGCGCCGGTGAGCCCGTGTGGCCGCACAGTCGCGGCGCGGCGCCGTGATCACGGTCACGGATGACCGGGGCCATGAGCTGAGCTTCGCCGCGCCGCCGCGCCGCGTGGTGTCGCTGGTGCCCAGCACGACGGAGACCTTGTTCGCCTTAGGCGCCGGGGAGGCCGTCGTCGGCGTCACGCGGTTCTGCGTTCACCCCGCCGAGCGCCTCGAGGGGCTCCCGCGGGTCGGCGGCACCAAAGACCTGCTCCTCGACCGGCTCTTGGCCCTCAAGCCCGACCTGGTGATCGGCAACGCTGAAGAGAACACCCGGGAGATCTTCGCCGAGATCGAGCCCCACGTCCCCCTGCTCGTCGCCTTCCCGAAGGGTGTAGACGAGGCCCTTCATGACCTTCACCGCCTGGGCGTCGTCATGGGCCGCGAGGCCGAGGCCGAGGCGCTCCTCCAGACGATTCACGCCGAGCGCGCCGCCCTGCGCGCTGAGTCCGTCCAGAGCCCCGGCTTCCGCTACACCTACCTCATCTGGCGAGAGCCCTGGATGGGCGTCAACGACGACACCTTCATCTCCGCCTTGCTCGCTGAGGCCGGCGGGGTGAACGCCTTGGCCGGGGTGAGCCCTCGTTACCCGACGCTGTCGCCCGAGGCCCTGGTGGAGGGCGGCGTGGTGCTGTTGAGCTCCGAGCCTTTCCCGTTCAAAGAGCGCCACCGCGACGAGCTTTGCGCCTTGGGCGTCGCGCCAGAGCGGATCTTCTTCGTCGACGGTGAGCTGTGCTCGTGGCACGGCGCCCGGCTTGCCGAGGCCTTGCCGATGCTGCGGGCGGTGGCGCCGGTGTGGGCCGCGCGCTGCCCGGCGAGATAAACCTCGCGTCTTCTCGTCGTGGAGCGCTCGCTGATGGCCACCTTCGATCCCAACGCCGCCGCCGGTGAGACCTCCGGCGTGTTCGGCCTGCCGTATGGTGAAGAGGAGAGCGCCTTGGTGATCGTGCCCGTGCCGTGGGAGGCGACGACCTCGTACGGCGGCGGCGCGGCCCAGGGCCCGGCGGCGATCCTCGCCGCGAGCCGTCAGGTGGACCTCTTCGACCTCGACGTGCTGCGCCCCTATGAGCCCGGCCTGTTCATGCGGCCGATCCCTGAAGACCTCCTCGCCCTGAACGATCGGGCGAAGGCCCTGGCCCAGCGGGTGATCGCCGTCGGCGGCGCCATCGGCGACGATCCCGAGCTGCACGCGGCCTTGGCCGAGGTGAACCAGCTCTCCGAGGTGGTGAACCAGCGTGTGGACGACGAGGTGTCGAGCGTGCTCGCCGCGGGCAAGATCCCCGCGGTGCTCGGCGGTGACCACTCCGTGCCGCTCGGCGCGTGGCGGGCCTTGGCGCGGCGGGTGCCGTCGTTCGGTGTGCTGCACATCGACGCCCACCTGGATCTGCGCGACGCGTACGAGGGCTTTCAGTACTCCCACGCCTCGATCCTGCGCAACGGGCTCAACGAGGTCCCGGCGATCACCCGGCTGGTGCAGGTCGGCATGAGGGACGTCGGCGAGGACGAGGTGCGCTTCGCAGGCAGCCAAGGCGAGCGGGTGCGCGTCTTCTTTGACCGTGAGCTGTCCCGGCGCCGTTTTGTCGGTGAGCCCTGGGTGCGCGTCGCCCGGCTCATCGTAGACGCCTTGCCCGAGCAGGTCTGGGTGACCTTTGACATCGACGGCCTCGACCCCAAGCTCTGCCCCAACACCGGCACCCCCGTCCCCGGCGGCTTAGAGCTGGCCGAGGCGAACTTCTTGTTGGGGGAGGTCGTACGATCGGGCAGGAAGATCCTCGGCTTTGATCTCAACGAGGTCTCCCCAGCCGCCGATGGCCGCGACGAGTGGGACGCCAACGTGGGCGCCCGCGCGCTGTACAAGCTCTGCGCCTGGACCCTCGCCAGCCAGGGCAAAGCGCCGCTGCGCTAAACGAATGAGCACCGACTGGCGACCGCCGCCGCCCCTGCCGCCGTCTTCCCCGGAGCGGGTGCGCGGCGTCTTGGGTGGCAGCCTGCTCTACGACCAGCCCGCCTTGGCCGCCGAGCGCGCGCGGTTGCAGGCGTTCATCGCCGGGCCCGAGCCTCTGGGGGTTGAGGTCGGCTTTGACCACGGGATGCGTATCTTGGAGCGCGCCCGCCGCCAGCCCGACTGGCGCTGGCTCGGCGTCGAGATCCGCCGGGCCCGGGTAGACGCCGCCGCGCCCCACGCCCCCGAGAATTGCCTGCTGTGGCGAGCTGATGCCCGTGCGGTCTTCGCCGCGCTGCTGCCGCCGGGGCGGGTGAGCTTGGTGGAGGTCTACTTCCCCACGCCTACCGAGAACCCGAGGCATCTGCTGTGGACGCCGGGCTTCGTAGACGCCGTGGGTCGGGCCTTGGCGCCTGAGGGCCGCCTCGTCGTGGTCACCGACGTCGAGGGCCTGCACCACCACGTCGGCGCCTTGCTGCAGGGCTGGACCGAGGCCGAGGAGCCGCCCGCCGCGGGCGCGCTCAGCCGCCGAGAGCGGGTGTGTCGCCGGGACGGCCTGCCGGTGTACCGCCGCTGTGTGTCTCCGCCGAGCGTCACACGGTAGAAGCTCCGTTCTCGGTGAGCCTGCTCCGGATCTTGTCGCTGAGGCCCTGTTTGTGCGCTTTGGATCGTGCGGTTCGCGGCATACTGATGGCCCACCCTCCGCCTGTCCTATGAGGTGACCTTGGCCTCTCAAAGCCGCCGTCCTGTCTCCCAGCCCGCCGCCCCCGCCGCGGACGCCGCCGGCCCGACCGCCGCCGTCGCGGTGCCCGCCACCTACACCGTGCGCAGCGGCGACACCTTGAGCACCATCGCCGCGCAGCTCACCGGCTCGGCCTCGGCTTGGCGCGCGCTGTTCGCGGCGAACCCCCAGCTCTCAAACCCCGACCGGGTGCGGGTGGGCACCGTGCTCGCCGTGCCTGAGGCTTGGCGGGCGGCGGCCCCGGTGGAGGCCGCGCCGACGTCGTCCATCGCCGACATCGAGGCGTCCATGAACGCCACCTGGGGCGGCGACGCCGCCACGACGGCGACCCCGGCCACGGCGACGCCTACGACGGAGACCCCCACGACCGTTGGCCAAGAGGTGACCCCGGCCACCCCCACCGTCGAGGCCAGCGCCCCGGCCACGGAGACCGCCCCCGCCGCCGAGGTGGTGAGCATCCAGCGCGGCGCGCTCACCGCCGCGGGCGAAGGAAGCGACGCCCAGACCAAGTTCATCCACTGGCCCCACACCGCGGCCTCTGGCGTCACCTTGGGCAAGGGCTACGACATCGGCAGCCGCAGCGCCGCCCAGGTGGTCGCCGACCTCGTCGCCGCCGGGATGTCCGAGACCCAAGCCACGGCGATCTCCGCGGGCGCCGGGCTCAAGGGTGATGCCGCCGGGGCCTTCGTCACCAACAACCGCGACGCCATCGGCGAGATCGCCAAGAGCGTGCAGATCTCGCTGTTGGGCACGATGCTCACGGCCTACACCGAGCGCGCCCGCACCACGGCGACGAGCACCACCCCCGACGCCAGCAACCGCAACGCCGCCGGGCGTGAGGCCGCGGGTGGCCTTGAGGCGGGCACCGTCGTGATGAGCGACATCCAGTGGACCAACCTGCACCCGGCGATGGTGGAGTTCCTCACGGATCTCATCTACCAGGGCGGCTATTACGGCTGGGACCGGGTGAAGCAGATCAACACCCGCCTCAAGGCCAACGACGGCGACCACCTCGCCCAGTTTAAGGCCGTGCGGGAGCTGTTCCAGCAGGACGCCGAGGGCAACGACTCGACCATGGACCGCTACGCCTCCCAGATCGGCGAGGGCCGCGCCGGGAGAGGCTCTACGGTGAGCTTCGGCGACTCGACGGTGGACTACAGCGGCCACTTCCGGCGCAACGGCCTGCGCCTCGCCTACCTCAACCACGTCATCGCCGCCCTGGAGGGGGGCAAAGACGTGCAGATCGACAACGGCGACGGCACCAGCGCCACGGCCACCACGCCGACGACCACCGCGGGCGGCGCCACAACCCCCCCGACCACCCCGGCGACAGGCGGCACCCACGTCGTCGCTCGTGGCGAGAGCCTCACCGTGCTCGCCCAGCGTTTTGGGGTCACCGTTGACGCCCTCAAGGCCGCCAACGCCAGCAAGCTCAAGCGCTGGGGGAGCGTCGAGGGCTTCGAGGCGGGCGCGACGATCACCATCCCTGGCGCCGCCAACGCCGCGCCCGCGGTGACGGCCCCGGCGGCGGAGACGGCCCCCACCGACGCGGGCCTCACGCCCCCGGCGGTGACGGCGCCGGAGACGACCCCCGAGACCACGACCGCCACCCCCGAGACCACGACCGCCACCCCCGAGACCACGACCACGACCGAGGCCGCCCGCAACATCGTGCCCGCGAGCATCGGCGGCAGCGTGGGCACCGGCGGCGCGAACCAGGCCAAAGACGTGCGGGTTGTGCAGCAGGCGCTCATTGACCTGGGCTGGCTCGACGAGGGCGCTGAGGTGACCGACGCGAAGGCCGCGCCGGACGAGGCCGTGATCCAGAACCTCACCGCCACGACCACGGCGATCCGCCGATACCAAGAGTTTGGCCTGGGCAAGAAGGCCGATGGGCGCATCGACGTCGGCGGCAACACCTGGACCCAGCTCGTCGCTCGCCTGCAGATGGTGCAGGACGTCGCCGACCACGAGATCAAGGCCGAGGCCATCGCCCCGGTGCTCTCCAACAGCGAGTGGATCAGCCAGTTCGCCTCCGACGCCGACAAGAACGGCGCCGGGCGCGGCCTCAAAGAGTCGGAGAAGGCCTACGCGGGCAAAGACAACAACGTCTGCTGCTGGGACGCGGCGCAGGCGATGGTGCTCCAGAAGGGCGGCTCCCTCAAACACGAGGTCTCTAGCCGCCTGCCGACGCTCTTCCAGCAAGGCAGCGCCGAGACCCGCGCGCTCGGCGGTCAGGCGGAGCTGGGCGTGAAGTACATCGACCAGCAGCTCATCGCCGGGAAGCCCGTGATGATCGGCGTCGATGACGGCCGCGTAGAGTCCTACAACGCCGACAACACCACAGAGCACTTCATCGTAATCGTCGGCAAAGCCGTAGAGGGGACCACCATCTCCTACCGCTACTTCGACCCCGGCACCCGCTGGGGCTCAAAGGGCTACTCCACCGACAACCTGATGACCTTGAACGCCGAGCAGAACGGCCTCAGCGGCGACTCCTACAGCGGCACCAAGACCTACCGCATGAGCCAGGTCCGCCAGAACGGATAAGGTGCCGCGTCACCCCCGGAGCACCAGACCATGTCCGTCACCAGGCCACTCTCCATCGCCCTGGCGCTCGCCGCGCTGGGGTGCGCGGGCGGCGCGCCGTCGAGCCCCGCCGTCGAAGCGCCCATCGCTCCCACCCCCCCCGACGCCACGGCCCCCAAGCCCTCGGAGCCCACCATGCCCGGCGCGTTCACCCCCGCTGATCCTGAGCTGGCCGCCTTCTTGAAGGGTGTTCCGCCCTTGGTTCTGCCCGCCGAGTTCCCGCCCAACAAGGCCGCCCGGGCCGAGGTGATGAAACGGAAGGTGAGCGCCGCGCACGCCGCCCGGTTCGTGTGCGGCTCGAAGTTCTTCACCTGCAAGCTGGAGGAGGAGCGCCAAGAGGCCTTCGCCATCGGCCAGGTGCCCGTCTCGGCGAGCGCTGTGGCGGTGGTGGTGCTCCTCGTGGGTGAGGTCGACTCCCCGGTGGGCCTCGTCACGCTGAGCCCCAAGGGGGAGATTCTCGGCGGCCACATCGTCGGCGGCGACATCGGCGACTTCGACCACGGCTTCTCCGGCCAGCTCGCCGCCGACGGCGTGAGCCTCGCCGTGAACCGCTACGTCTGGGTGGGCGGCGAAGAGAAGGAGTATGTGAAGGACTTCAACTTCAAGCTCCGCCCCAACGGTGACCTGGAGCTGGTGGTCAACCCCTGAGCGGGGAGGGCGATCCTAATCTCCGCGAGATGTGCGGAGATTAGGGCCTCAGCCGGGGGCTTATTCTCCGCATCCAGGCGCGCCGCGCCGCCTGATCCTGTGAGGGGTGATGCGTGAGTAATCGGCGTATCTCCCTAAAGATTCGCTGACGCGTCCCTGGCGACCTGCGCCCAAACTCACCAAGAGCCCGCGCTAATCTCCGCATAATCTGCGGAGATTAGCCTTGCCCTTCGCCCGCTCTCCAGCGATAATCTCCGCATGAGGTGCGGAGAATGAGCCAGTTCATCCACGAGCTCAAAGGCTGGCCCCAGCTCACCTGGGACGAGCCCGTCGTCGCCGAGGCGCTTGGGCCGCTTCATAGCCACCAAGCGCGGCTCTTGGGGCGTATGGAGGCCTTCGGGCGCAGCCTTCAGGGCGAGGCCAACCTGCGCTCGCTCACGGCTGAGGCCTTGATGACGAGCGAGATCGAGGGTGAGCTCCTCGACTTCGACCAGGTGCGCTCGTCCTTCGCGCGGCGCCTGGGCCTAGACATCGGCGCGTTGACCCCGGCAGATCGCCACATCGAGGGCCTCGTGGACGTGATCTTCGACGCCACTCAACACTACGATCTGCCGCTCAGCGCCGAGCGCCTGTTCTCTTGGCACCACCTGCTGTTCCCCACCGACCTCGATGACCTCGGCACCTTGACCATCGGCGCTTGGCGCACCGGGCCGATGCAGGTGATCTCTGGGCACTTGGACCGCCCCAAGGTGCACTTTGTGGCCCCGGAGGCCCATCGGCTAGACGAGGAGGGCGCGCGGTTCCTGCGCTGGTTCAACGCCAAAGACTCCCTCGATGGCATCGTCCGCGCCGCCGTCGCCCACCTCTGGTTCATCACGATTCACCCCTTCGACGACGGCAACGGCCGCCTCGCCCGGGCGATCACCGAGCTGTCCTTGGCCCGGTCCGAGGAGCGGCCCTGGCGCTGCTACAGCCTCTCGACGCAGATTCGGGCCGAGCGCCGCGACTACTACAAGGCCCTGGAGTCCGCCCAGCGCGGCGGGCTCAACATCACCCCGTGGCTCTTGTGGTTCATGGGCTGCTTAGACCGCGCGTTCCATAGCGCCGAGGGCCTGCTCGCCGACGTGCTGCACAAGGCACGTTTCTGGGCCGAGCACCACGACAAGCCCTTGAACCACCGCCAGCGGATGATGCTCAACGACCTGCTCGACGGCTCCTTCATCGGCAACCTGACCTCGTCGAAGTGGGCCAAGATCACCGGCTGCTCCCAAGACACCGCCGGGCGTGACCTCGACGCGCTGGTGAAGCTCGGGCTCCTGATCAAGAGCGCCGCCGGGGGCCGCAGCACGGCCTACACCCTCGCGCCGCTGCCCACCGCTCGGTAGATCTATCCATTTGGATAGCGATCTATCCATCTCGCGCGGGCCGCGGCGCCTCAACCCCGCTCCCGGCCCTCGCCGCGCTCGGCACGCTCCTTGCTGAAGGGGCGACGACACTCACGAACGGAGCGAACGATGTCCAACGAGACCCCGCAGTACCAGACCCTGCCGAGCAAGGGTCACCCGATCAAAGCTTGGGTTCGCGGCGTGGCCGTCGAGCCTGAGGCCCAGCGGCAGCTTGAGAACATCGCGTCGCTGCCGTTCATCTACAAACACGTCGCCGTCATGCCCGACGTTCACCTGGGCAAAGGCGCCACGGTCGGCAGCGTCATCCCGACCACCGAGGCCATCATCCCCGCCGCCGTTGGTGTGGACCTCGGCTGCGGCATGATCGCCCAGCGCACCACGCTGCGCGCCGAGCACCTGCCCGACGACCTCCGCCCGCTTCGCCTCAAGATCGAGCGCGCCGTGCCCCATGGCCGCTCGGACAACGGCGGCAAGAACGACCGCGGCGCCTGGAACGACCCGCGGGAGCGTATCCGCGCCGCGTGGGGCCAGCTCGCCCCGGGCTTCAAACGTATCGTCGAGAAGCACCCCAAGGTGGGCCAGTCCAACAACGCCAATCAGCTCGGCACCTTAGGCACCGGCAACCACTTCATCGAGGTCTGCCTCGACACTGAAGGGGTGGTGTGGCTCATGCTGCACTCGGGCTCCCGTGGCGTCGGCAACAAGATCGGCACCTACTTCATCGAGAAGGCCCGGGAGGAGATGTTGAAGCTCGACATCCACCTGCCCGACCGCGACCTCGGCTATCTGCGCGAGGGCACGGAGTCCTTCGATGACTACGTCGAGGCCGTGTCTTGGGCCCAGTCCTACGCGGCGATGAACCGGGCGATCATGATGGAGGCCGTCGTGGACGCGGCCCGCACCACCCTGCCGCCCTTTGAGCTCACGGACGTGGCGGTGAACTGCCACCACAACTACATCGCCCGGGAGTCTCACTTCGGTCAGGAGGTCTGGGTGACCCGAAAAGGCGCCGTGCGCGCCGGTTTGGGTGAGCTGGGCATCATCCCGGGCAGCATGGGCGCCAAGAGCTTCATCGTTCGTGGCAAAGGCAACCCGGAGAGCTTCTGCTCGTGCAGCCACGGCGCGGGCCGCTCGATGTCCCGCACCAAAGCCAAGAAGATGTTCACCATCGCCGACCAGATCCGCGCCACTGAGGGCGTGGAGTGCCGAAAAGACGCGGACGTGATCGACGAGATCCCGATGGCCTACAAGCCCATTGACGACGTGATGGCCGCCCAGTCGGAGCTCGTGGAGATCGTCGCGACGCTCCGCCAGGTCGTGTGTGTGAAGGGCTGAGATGCCGCCCCGCAGGGGGCCCTGGAGAGACCGATGTTCACCCTCGACGGCGGCGAAGGCGAAGGCGGAGGACAGATCCTCCGCACCGCCTTGGCCTGCTCCCTGCTCACCGGGGAGCCCCTGCACATTCGACGGATCCGCGCTGGCCGGGCAAAGCCGGGCCTCCTCCGCCAGCACCTCACCGCGACGCTCGCCGCGGCTGAGGTGGGGGAGGCGCAGGTCGAGGGCGCACACCTGGGCTCCACCGAGCTTCGGTTCACCCCCGGGACGATCCGGGGCGGGGAGCGCCGCTTCGCGGTCGGCACCGCGGGCAGCGCCGGGCTCGTGCTCCAGACCGTGCTCCCGGCGCTCCTCAAGGCGCCAGAGGCCTCGGTCTTGACCTTGGAGGGCGGCACCCACAACCCCTCCGCGCCGCCGTTTGACGCGCTCAACGACGTGTTTGTCCCGGCCTTGGCCCGCCTCGGCGCCCAGGTGACGCTGGGCCTCACCCGCCACGGCTTCTTCCCCGCAGGCGGCGGGCGCTTCACGGCGAGGATCACGCCGTCGGACCTTCACCCGACGCGCTGGCTTAAGCGCGGGGCGCTCGTGCGCACAGAGGCCATCGTGCTCAGCGCCAAGGTGCCCCCGGAGGTCGGCGAGCGGGCCTTGGAGTGCGCCGGTCGCCTGCTGGACATCCCCGCTGAAGACCGCCTCCTCATCCCCTGCCCGACGAGCCCCGGTCCAGGCCTCGCGCTCATGCTGCGGCTCACGAGCGAGTCTGGCGTCGAGGTGTGTACGGTCTTCGGCGAGAAGGGTGTGCGGGTCGAGGCGCTCATGGGCCAGCTCGTGGCGGAGGCCCGGGCCTTCTTGAGCCTCGACGCCCCGGTGGGGGAGCACCTCGCCGATCAGCTCTTGTTGCCCCTGGTGATGGCCGGGGGCGGGGAGATCCGGGTGGCGGCGGTGTCGTCCCACACCCGCACCAACGCTGTGGTGCTCACGCGGCTGCTCGGCGCGTCGTTTCGTTTTGTGGAGGAGCCCGAGGGCGCGCGGGTGATCGTCGAGGCGAAGCGGGGCTGAGCGCCGCGCGGGCCCAAGGAAAGCGGAGAGGCCCCTCATGTGAAGAGATCAGTTTTGGCTGATCCGTTCACATGAGGGGCCCCTCGTTCTCAGGAGCACCCCCGTGCATCCAAATTGGGACCTTCTCAGGTCCAAGACTCAACGGCGGCGTCCCCCGGTGCACCCCTGCGTTGTCCCGCGCCGCCGTCGGTCTTGTCGAGAAGACCAATTGCAAGGGCTGTGCCAGGACACGCGCAACATTGGATCGGCCCTGGCATAGGTGTAGAGGCGGTTGTCCTCTGCGGAGGAGTGTCACGCGGTGAGATCGGGGTGTCCTGCGTGACACAAAGATCGCAGAGGACAGGACGCGGCGGCAGGCTCAGCGGCGGATCAGCTCGGCGCCGGTGAGGCCAAACCCGGCGAGGTATTTGCGCAGGCGGTCGCTGTCGTTGGGGCTGCCCCGCCGAGCCCGGCTCTGGGCGAACAAGACGCGCCCGGCGGCGGCGAGGCTCGGCGACTCCCGCACCACACGCAGCACCTCGGCGAGCTGCACCTGGTCGAAGCGGTCGAGCTCGTCCCAGGCCACATCCCCGAGGAGCTCTCGTCCAAGGCGATCTCCAGCGTTGCTGGGGTTGGCGGCGGGGGACCAGGCCCGGCGCAGGCGGATCAGCTCACGCTCGACGTCCTCCACACGCACCCGCCCGCCCGGGGCCAAGGTGGCCAGACGGGTGATCGCGGCGCCTAGATCGCGGAAGTTCCCCGGCCAGAGCCCCTCAGGGCCCGTGGCGAAGGCCAAGAACCGCGCCCGGGCCTCGGCGGAGAAGGTGACGGAGACCCCGGAGCGGCGGCGGACGAGCTCCAGCTCATAGTCGAGGTTGGGCTCGATGTCTTCAGGGCGCTCGCGCAAGGCGGGCAAGGTGAAGCTCCAGAGGTCCATACGCGCGAGGAGATCGGCGCGGAACCGGCCGGCCTGGGCCTCGACGGTTAGGTCGCGGTTGGTCCCGGTGATGAGCTGGAAGCGGCTCTGAACCTCTTGATCGGCGCCGACCGGGGCGAAGCGGCCTTGCTCGATGGCCCGCAGGAGCGTGGCTTGTTCGTCCAAGCCCAGCTCACCGACCTCGTCCAGAAAGAGCACGCCGCCGTTCGCCGCGCGCAAGAGGCCCTCGCGGGCGGTGACGGCCCCGGTGTAGGCGCCCTTGACGTGGCCGAACAGGGCCGACATCGCCGCGTCGCCGCGTAAGGTGGCGCAGTTCACCTCCACAAATTGGCCCTCAACGCGGCGCCGGGCGCGCTTGAGGGCGACGATCTGGGCGGCGAGCTGGCTCTTGCCCGAGCCCGTGGGGCCAAGCAGCAGGATCGGCGCATCAGACGACACCGCCACCAGGCCGATCTCGTCCATCAGCGCGTTGAACTGGGCGTTCTGGGTGGGGATGCCCGACTTGAGCAGGGCCGCGCCTTCAGCGCGCTCCGTGGCGAATCGGGCGGCGAGACGGTCGTAGCGGCCGAGGTCGAGGTCGATGACGCTCAGACCGCCGGGGCTGTCTTTGCTGCGCGGAGGGGAGGTCTGCACGAGACGCCCGGGGATGTGCCGGGACTCCACCAACAAAAACAGGCAGATCTGAACGACGTGGGTGCCCGTCGTGATGTGAACGAGGATGTCTTCGGTCTCGGGGTTGAACGGCGTTGATCGCGCCATGTCGTGCAGCGCGCCGTACACCTCCTCAAAATCCCAAGGGTCTTGGATGAGGATCTCCCGCGGCATCACCGTCGTCTCCGGCGAGACGAGCTGGATGTCGGCGACCACCTCGGCGCAGAGGCGACTGTGCTCCGGCGCGTGGAGCAGGTGCATTCGGCGAATGAGGAGGTCCTCCCGCTGAAACAGCGAGATCGTGGGCCTCCAGCGCTCCCAGCGCTCGTTGCGGGGCATCCGGTCGAGGTTGCTGCCCAGCATACCGATGATGACGACGTCTCTGGCCACGGGTGAGATCGCTCCCGAGCGGCGACTATCCCGTGGGGGGTGGATCCGCCTCGTCGAAAAGGCCCGCGCGCCAAAGTTGTCAACTTACTCTGTACTTACGATAAGATACTGACTCCCCCAATGAATGAGGTCTCGCCATGATGGCCGTCCACAAGATGTTCCCCCTCACGCTCCTGTCCCTGCTCGTTGTGGTCCCGGCGTGTTTTGACGAAGAGGACGACAAGGTCGACTCCGAGGGCAGCGAAGAGACCGGCGAGAGCGGCGGCGAGAGCGGCACGGACGACAGCTCGGGCGGCGGGGATGACTCTTCAGAGCCCGAGCCCGTCGAGGGCACGATCTCCGGGCGGGTCGAGGTGGTGCTGTACACCGAGGGCGCCGACGGGGAGCGGGAGTACATCTCTTACGCCGATGCCGACGCCCTGACCGACTATGACCTCAGCGTCTTCCCCTTCGGCAAGGTCTTCGTGGCGGCGTACAACACCGACGCGGCCGGGGTGAAGCAGTTCCACGGCGACGCCACCATCGACGCGCCGAGCATCGGCGGCGACGACTACAGCATCGACGTGCGCAAGAAGGACGGCCCCGGCGATGTGCTGGTCTACGCCCACGTCGACTGGTATCAGGACCGCATCTTGGGCTCGTGGGAGCCCCAAGAGCACTACGGTGACGTCGTCCCCATCACTGAAGGCGCGGAGATCACCTCCGTAGACATCACCATCCTCGCGCCGATCCCGTACTCCGGCGGCGGCTCTTGTGACACGGTGAACGTCACCGGCGACGTCATCATCACCGTCTCGTACGCGGGCGGCGACGTGGCCACCTTCTTCCAGACCACCGACGGCGAGGGCCCGTACTACGCCTCGTGGACGACGGTGAGCGCGGACGGCGGCGGCGCCTCGGGCGAGTTCACCAACACGGCCTGCGCCGGGCTCGGCGAGGTGAAGCTGCGCGGCGCCTGGGACACCAACGGCAACAACATCATCGACGCCACGGACCGCTGGGGTGGCTACATCACCGCGCCGGACACCGACGGCGGCGCGATCACCGTGGGCTCCTC
>Ga0066604_10001040_pt1 | contig 16087 bp, 7 predicted proteins | sample Higcelwee11metaG_FD_59501 | JGI IMG/M metagenome (GOLD analysis project Ga0066604, IMG submission 59501) | Freshwater pond sediment microbial communities from the University of Edinburgh, under environmental carbon perturbations - High... | ecosystem: Environmental > Aquatic > Freshwater > Pond... | reverse complement strand
CCGTGCAGGGCGTTCGCCGTGCAGATGAACATGACCTTGGAGAGGTCATAGTCCATGTCGAGGTAGTGGTCGCTGAAGGTCTCGTTCTGCTCGGGGTCGAGCACCTCCAAGAGCGCCGCGGCCGGGTCGCCCCGGAAGTCCGTGGACATCTTGTCGATCTCATCGAGCAAAAACACGGGGTTGTTGCTGCCCGCCTTGCTGAGCGCCTGGATGATCTTGCCGGGCATGGCGCCGATGTAGGTGCGGCGGTGGCCGCGGATCTCGGCCTCGTCCCGCACGCCGCCCAAGGCGACGCGCACAAACTGGCGGTTCGTCGCCCGGGCCACGGAGCGCGCCAGAGACGTCTTGCCGACGCCCGGCGGGCCCACGAGGCAGAGGATGGGGCCCTTGAGGCGCTCCACCAAGGCCGCCACGGCGAGGTACTCCAACACCCGCTCTTTGACCTTGCGCAGGCCGTAGTGGTCCTCATCGAGCACCTTCGCGGCGAAGGCGAGGTCGATGCGGTCTTCAGTGTAGGTCTCCCAGGGCAGGGCCAAGACCGAGTCGAGGTAGTTGCGCACCACCGTGGCCTCGGCGGACATCGGGCTCATCATGCGGAGCTTGCGCATCTCTTTGAGGCACCGATCTTTGGCCTCGTCGCTCATCGGCTTCTCGATGACGCGGGCCTCCAGCTCTTGAAGCTCGCTGCGGAACTCGTCTTTCTCGCCGAGCTCCTTCTGAATCGCCTGGAGCTGCTCGTTGAGGTAGTACTCCTTCTGGGACTTCTCGACCTGCTTCTTCACCCGGCTCTTGATCTTGCGCTCGACCTGCAGGATCTCGATCTCGGACTGGATGTTCTTGAGCAGGGCCTCCAGGCGCGCGGCGGGGTTGAGCTCTTGTAAGAAGCCCTGGCGCGCCTCAATCTTCGTCTTGAGCTGGGCGATGATCACGTCGGCGAGGCGACCTGGGTCGTCAATGGCCGAGACGAGGATCGGGCTCTCTTGGGGCATCGTGCGGTGGGTCTTGCCGTACTGATCGAAGGCCGCTTTGGCCTGGCGAACCAGGGCCTCGAGCTCGTTGGAGGACTCGATCGTCTCCTCGACGTCCTCGACCTCCACCCGCATCACCCCTTCAGAGGCCACAAACCGCACGATGCGGCCCCGGCGGCGGCCCTCGACGACGATGCGCACCGTTCCATCGGGCAGGCGCAACATCTGGGAGATCGCGGCGAAGGTGCCGATCTCGTGGATCTCGTCAGGGCTGGGGTTGTTGGTCTTCGCCTCTTTCTGGGCGGCGAAGAAGACCTCTTTGTCGCCCCGAGCGACTTCAGTGAGCGTGAGCACCGAGCTGTCGCGCCCGATGATCAGCGGCACCGCCATGTGCGGAAACAGCACCAGGTCACGCAGCGGCATCATCGGCATGAGGCGGCGGCGCGGCGGATGCGGCTTACGTTTGTCGAAGAACATCGCTCGAAGACCCTCTCAGCGCGGCGTCACCCCAGAGGCGGGGAGGCGCTCATGCCCACTCGGCGTCGGTCTCGTACACCAGGATCGGAGGTTTCCGCCCAGAGACGACCTCCTCAGAGATGATGCACTCCTTGATGTTCGTCTTGTTGGGGATCTCGTACATCACGTCGAGCATGATCTCCTCCATGATCGAGCGGAGACCCCGGGCGCCGGTCTTGCGCTGGAGCGCCTGCCGCGCGATGGCGAAGAGCGAGCCCTCGGTGAACTTGAGCGCGACGTTCTCCATCTGGAACAGGCGCTGGTACTGCTTGACCAGGGCGTTCTTGGGCTCGGTCAAGATCGCGATGAGCGTCGGCTCGTCGAGCTCGTCCAGGGTGGCCAGCACGGGCACACGACCGACAAACTCGGGGATCATCCCGAAACGCAGGAGGTCTTCAGTCTCGCAGAGGCCCAGAAGCTCACCCACGCGGTACTCGCGCTGGGACTTCACCGTGGCGCCAAAGCCGATGGACGACTTGTTGACGCGGTTCTCGACGATCTTGTCGAGGCCGACGAAGGCCCCGCCGCAGACGAACAGCACGTTGGTGGTGTCGATCTGCAAGAACTCTTGCTGAGGGTGCTTACGGCCACCTTTGGGCGGCACGTTGGCGACGGTGCCCTCGATGAGCTTGAGCAGGGCCTGCTGCACACCTTCGCCGGACACGTCGCGGGTGATCGACGGGTTCTCCCCTTTGCGGGCGATCTTGTCGATCTCGTCGATGTAGATGATGCCCTTCATCGTGCGCTCGACGTTGTACTCGGCGGCTTGGAACAGCGAGAGGATGATGTTCTCGACGTCTTCGCCGACGTAGCCGGCCTCAGTGAGGCTGGTGGCGTCGCAGATGGTGAAGGGCACGTTCAGCAAGCGCGCCAAGGTCTGGGCGAGGAGCGTCTTGCCCGTGCCCGTGGGCCCGATGAGCAAGATGTTCGACTTCTGCAGCTCGACGTCGTCATGCGCCGTCGTGCGGGACTCGATGCGTTTGTAGTGGTTGTGCACCGCGACGGAGAGCACCTTCTTGGCGCGGTCTTGGCCGACGACGTACTGATCGAGGTGCGCGCGGATCTCTTTGGGCTTTGGCACCAGGGCCCGAGAGGCGTAGTAGTCCTCCCGCTCGGACTCTTCAGTGATGATCTCGTTGCACAGCTCCACACACTCATCGCAGATGTAGACCGAGGGGCCCGCGATGAGCTTACGCACCTCCTTCTGCGACTTGCCGCAGAAGGAGCAGGAGAGCTCTTTGCCGTCAGGGGTCTTACGCGCGCGCAAGCCTCACTCCTTGCCCTTGATGGGCCGGGTGAGGACCTCATCGACGAGGCCGTAAGCGACGGACTCTTCAGCCGAGAGGATGTAGTCGCGGTCGGTGTCCCGGGAGATGCGCTCGTAGGGCTGACCGGTGCGCTCGGCGAGGATCTTGTTGAGCACCTCACGCATGCGCAGGATCTCTTTGGCGTGGATCTCGATGTCCGTGGCCTGGCCGCGGGTGCCGCCCAGCGGCTGGTGGATGAGCACCCGGGCGTTGGGCAAGCAGCGACGTTTGCCCTTGGCGCCCGCCGCGAGCAGCACGGCGCCCATGGACGCGGCCTGGCCCATACAGATCGTCGAGACGTCGGGCCGGATGATCTGCATGGTGTCGTAGATCGCCATGCCCGCGGTGATCACGCCGCCGGGGCTGTTGATGTAGAGGTAGATGTCTTTGTCTGGGTCTTCAGACTCCAGAAAGAGCATCTGGGCGACGATCACGTTGGCGACCTGGTCGTTGACCTCGGTGCCGAGGAAGATGATGCGGTCCTTGAGCAGGCGGGAGTAGATGTCCCAGGCGCGCTCACCGCGGTGGGAGGACTCGATCACGGTGGGGATCAGGTAGTTCATCATCGGGTCGGAGGACATCGCAGGCGCTCCAGCTTCGGGCGTTCCAGGGTCCAATCAGCGCCCTGATGGACGCCGTTCCGCTTCACTCTAAGCGCCAGTTGACGCTTCGCACAGCGGGGTTGACGATAAAGACTGAGAGGGCGGAGAGGGGTTGGCCCTGCTCCGCCCGCTCGGCTGCCACGCGGTGTGGCCAGGGCCTCACTCGGCGGCGTCGGCCTCAGCGGCGGGCTCAGCGACGGCGTCGTCGTTGTCGTTCGTGGGGTCCACGGACTGCAGCTCGGCGTTCTCCAACAACCAGTCGATGACCTTCTCTTGCAGGAGGCGACCGCGGAGGTCCTCGATGGCGTTCTCCTTCTGGAAGTAGCCGCGGATGGCCTCGATCTGCTGGCCACGGGAGTCGGCGAGGGCCTGGAGCTTCTCGTCGATCTCGGCGTCGGTCACCTCGATGGTCTCGAGCTGGGCCACACGCTCGATGAGCAGCTCGGCCTGGGCGGCGAACTTGGCGCGGGTGCGCAGATCGCCGAGCTGGGCCTCGTTGAACTGGATGCGGCGGGGATCTTCGCCGCCGTAGGTGCGCTGAACGCGGAGCTCCTCCATCACCTCGCTGAGGCGCTGCTCAATGAGGCCCTTGGGCGCCTCGATGTGGTTGAGCTCGATGAGCTTCGAGAGCAGGGTGGCCCGGGCCTGGTTGCGGCCAGCCTCTTCAGCGGAGGCCTCGAGCTTGCCGCGGATCGCGATGCGCATCGCCTCGGCGCCGCCCTCGTAGCCGAGCTGGGTGGCGACCTCATCAGTGAGCTCGGGGGTCTGCATCGCCTGGATGGACTGCACCGTGGCCTTCACGGTGAGCGTGCGCCCGGCGAGGTCGGGGATCTGGGCGTTGTCGCCGAAGGTGACGGAGCCCTCGACGGTGTCGCCGGAGTTGGCCCCGGTGAGCAGCGTCTCGATGCCGGTGTAGTAGACGTCGCCATCGACGTACACCATCGAGCCGGGGTGGCTGTGCACGACGGTGTCGCCGTCGCGGATGTCGAGCTCGGCGAGGACGTAGTCGCCTGAGGTGACGCCGCGGCCAGAGACCTCGGTGAGGCTCGACTGGCTCTGCAGGCGGCGGGTGAGCTGGGCCTCGACCTGCTCGTCGGTGACGACGGGCTTGGAGTAGGTGACGCTGACGCCCTTGTAGGTGGTCAGCTCAAGCTCGGGCTTGACCTCGAGGGTGATCGAGAAGCTGAAGGCCTCGTTGGCGGTCAGCTCGGTCTGACGGTTCACCTTGGGCTGGCCGAAGTAGTCCATGTCCGCGGACGCCTGGCGGAACGCGCGGGTGATGAGCTCCATGGCCACCTCAGCGCGGATGCTCTTGCCGAAGCGCTGCTCCAGCACCGACCGGGGCACCTTGCCCGGACGGAAGCCCTTGAGCTTGGCGCGGCCCTGCATGTTGCGGAACGCCTTCTCCAGCTCAGTGTTGACCTGGTCGCCGGGGATGTTGAAGTTCAGCTTGCGCTCAACGGCGCTGACGTTCTCGACCTGGAAGTCCATGAAGGGGCCTCGTGCGGCTTGGCGTTCGAAGGAGGAAGGAGAGGGGAAGATAGGAGGTGCGAGAAGGGGGAATCGAACCCCCACGGGGCTAGCCCACTGGCTCCTAAGACCAGCGCGTCTACCAATTCCGCCATTCTCGCGAAGCTCGACCGAGACGAGCGTGGCTACGTTTCGGACAACCGGACCTTGATAACGCCTCGTCGCCGGAATCACCAGCGCCGATCAAGCCTGGGCGCCGAGCGGCCAAGAAAAAGGCGCAAAGGGGAGGCGGTCGAAGTGAAGGGGGAGGCTGAAGCGAGAACCGCCGCTCCGGTGAAGGAGCGGCGGTTCAGGAGAGAGTGGGCCCACCAGGACTTGAACCTGGAACCTGCGGATTAAGAGTCCGATGCTCTGCCAATTGAGCTATGAGCCCATAGCTGTGAAGAAGTGGGGTGGATGAAGGGATTTGAACCCTCGACCCTCGGAACCACAATCCGATGCTCTAACCAACTGAGCTACACCCACCGGAGAACGCACGGCATGTAACGGAGGGCGACCGAACGCGCAAGGGCAGAGATCGCCCAGACCTCTTCATGCGCTGGTGGATTCGGCGAAAACGTGGCTATGAGCTTGACAACGTGTGGGCAATCGCTACGGCGCGCTCAGGGCGCGACCTGGGAGAGCGCGCCCCGCGGCGTCCAGCCCGGCACCCAGGTGAGCGCAGGCTGGCCCGCCAGCTCTTGGGCGAGGAGCGCGCTGAGCACGTCTTCAGCGCGCAGGGGGGAGGAGGGCGGCATCGCGGCCTGGAGCGCCAGGAGCGAGAGGGGGTCGAGGTGGATGGGCAGGCCCTCGGGGTGCTGGCCCCAAGGATCCACCGGCGTGGCCGCTGAAGGGCCGAGCCAGCCCGCCGGGGGCGCCGCCGGGCGCAGGGCCACCGACGGCGCGTCGAAGAGCTCACCCAGCTCACCCAGGGCCCGAAGGAGGGCCAGAGGATCGGCCCAGACGCTCTCTGGAGCGTAGGGCGCGGGCTCCCACCACGGCGAGGCCACGCCGTCGATCTCGGGCCACGGAGCCGGGCTCGCCGGACCTTGGGCCCAAGGCGGGCGCCAGCGTGGGGAGAGGGGCTGGCCGGAGAACGGGTCCCAGCCCCCGGCGCCGTCCAGGGTGGGGGCCTCGGCGGAGGGCGACCACAGGCCACGCCAGCCGGGCCAAGGAGGGGCCTCGCCCAGCGCGGCGCCGAGGGGGTTGTAGCGCAGCAGGCGCAGGAGCTCACCGCCGTGGGTCAAGGCCCGGGGGCTGCCGCGCTCGCTCACGGCGACGTTCACCCGGGTGGCGCCGCCGAGCGCGAGGCCCGCGCTGAGATCACCGAGGATCTCCGTGGCTTTGCCATCGACGATCACGCGCAGGGGGCGATCGAGGCCCCAGGAGAGCCGGGCGTCGCCGTCGGGGGCTCGCACGCTCACAGGCCGCCCGAGGAGATCCCAGACCAGCTCCAGAGGGCCCTGGCCCGCGCCGTTTGTGGGGCGGCCGAGGTCGTCGTACTCGAGGCTCACCCGGCCTCGCTCCCCGCGCAGGGCGGTGACCTGCCCGGCCTCATTTAGGCTGTAGTCGAGGCGATCTTCGCCGAGGCCCCAGGCGACGACGCCCAGAGGTGGGACCGCGGCGCTGGGGCGACCTTCGGGGGTGTATAAGGCGCGCTCGCCGTCGGGGCCGGTGAGCTCATCCAGGCGCCAGATCCAGGCCCCGGCGGGCTCGGTGAGCGCGGTCGGGCGGCCCAAGGCGTCGAAGGCCCAGCGCTCCTCAAAGCCGCCGCGGCGGGCGCTGAGCACCTGACCGGCGGCGGAGAGGCTGAGCTCTAGGTCGTCGATCACGTCGCCATCGGCGGCCTCGAGGATCGCCGCGGCGTAGCCCGGTGCGCGCTCCCGGCGGTCCAAGACCCCGTCGGGGAACCGCACCAGCAGCGGGCGCCCGGCGGCGTCGCGGTCCAGAGACAAGGCGAGGCCCGTGGCGCTGGTCCAGCGCAGCACCCGGCCTTCAGCGTCGCGGGCGGCGCGCTGGTCCAGGTCACCGATCCGCTGGCGCACGGGCAGGCCCCGCACGTCACGCTCGAGGGTGAGGGCCTCGGCCTCGCCGCTCACGGCGATCACCCGGCCCGCGGTGTCACGCTCCAGGCGCACGGCGCGCGCCCCGTCGTCGAGGCCGACCACCCGCCCGGCGCCGTCGCGGTCTACGCGGATCGGCGCGGCCTCGCCCACGCTGAGCTGGTTGACCTCTCCGGCGCCGTTGCGGCCCAGGCGTAGGGTCAGGCCGGGGCCTTCAGCGCTGATCAGCCGCCCCAAGGCATCCCAGGCCCAGCGCAGGGGGCCCAGCGTGGTGGGGCGGCCTCGCTCGTCGCGCTGAATCGTGGTGCGCTCGCCGTTGACCTCGACGCTGATCAGCTCGCCGAGGCGATCCCAGCCCAGGCGCCAAGGAGGCTGGCCCGGGGGGCGCACGGCGCTGATGCGGCCGTCAAGGCCATACAAGAGGCCCCAGACGGCGCCGTCGGCGTCCTCGATCTGGCTGATGAGGCCGTCGGCGCGGTATCGCAGCGCGCGGCGCTGGCCATCGGGGCCACGAAGCTCGATGAGGCGGCCAGAGAGGTCCCGGATCCAGTCGAAGCGGGCGCCCTCGGGGCTCTCAACGGCGCGGACGCGGCCCATGCTGTCGAAGCGCAGGCGAAGCTCGGCGCCGTCCCGCAGGCGGATCAGGCCGGGCAAGCCGCCGCGTCGTTCGCTGAGGCTGATCTTGCCCCCGGCGGGATCTTCGACCTCCAGAAGCTCCCCGGCCTCGGACCAGCGCAGGCGCACCACGGGGCCGCCGGGGGTCTCGACACGGGTGATCCGGCCGTTGACGTCGCGGATGAGGCGGGTGGTCTCGCCGCCGCGTTTTTGGGACTCCAAGGCGCCGTCGGGCCGGGTGTTCAGCTCACGGCGGCGGCCCAGAGGGTCGATGAGCGCGGTGAGCGCGCCGTTGAGATCCCGTAGGGCGCGCCACTCTCCGCCGCTGGGGTCGATGAGCGCGACGAGGCGCTGGGCCTCCCAAACCAGACGCCAGCGGCCCGCCGGGGACTGAAGCTCGATGAGCTGGCCCTCGGCGTCGCGGCGAAGGGTGGTCGTGGCGCCGCGGGGGTCCACAAAGTTGGTCAGGCGACCAAACTCATCCCGCTGTGCCTGGACAGCGCGCCCTGAAGGCCCGGTGACGACGAGGCCCTTGGCCTCTTCACGCACAACCCACACGCGGCCCACGGCGTCTCGGGCGGTGAGCTGGCCATCGGCGCGCCAGGTGAGCAGGAGCTGGGCCGGGCCGGGGCCCAACAGCGCGATCACCCGACCGGCGGCGTCACGCTCAACGCGCGCCGTGGAGCCGTCGGCCCACAACACCCCGGCGAGGCGGCCCGCGGCGTCGTAGGTGTAGCGGGTGCGGGGCCGGGCGCTGCCGCTCACGGCGAGGAGCCGCCCGCCGATGCTGTCGTAGTAGATCGCCTGACCGCCGGGGAGGTCGAGCTGGGCGGGGAAGCCGTCGGGGCCGCGCAGGACGCTTACGAAGCGGCCCTCAGACGCCCGCACGCCGCTCACGAGGCCCTCGTCATGGCTCACGGTCAAGGCGCCGACCTTCTCAACCCCGGGGGGGAAGGCGTCAAAGCTCATCCCCCAGCGCCGCGTGGCCTCGTCCCAGCGCCGCCGAACGACGAGGCCGCCGTCGTTCACGTCGAGGGCCTCGACGATCAAGGCCCCGGTGACGGGGTCCACGAGGATCCATTCCCGGCCCCGCTGCTTGGGGGCCGGGTCGTCTGGGGTCACCGCGCCCAGCCACATCGGCCCCTCAGGGCCCAGAATCGGCGGGATCACCGGGTCGCCGCCGCCAGCCATGGCCCTGTGCGGGGCGGCGGCGGCCAAGAGCAGGAGCGTGGTGAGCGCCGGCCCTCGCATCCCGGCTCAGGGCAGGTCGTAGAGCAGGAAGCCGCTCCACCACGACGGGTCGAAGTGTGCGTTGTCTTCGCCTTGGAGCGCGTTGCGCCCGTCCACGAGGGCCACGCCGGGCTTGCGGTCCTGGATGATCGACTCGAAGAAGCGGAAGAGCACCTTCGCCCGCTTGTCGGGGGGGATGAGCCACGACGAGCGCAAGACCGCGCTCACCCCGGCGGAGTGAAGGGCCTGGGCCCAGCGCTCTTGCACCGCGGCGTCGGCGTCGCTGCTGATCACGGCGATCACGCCCTTGAGGTTCAGGCCACGCACCGTCGCCAGGCTGAGGGCCTCTTCGCCGAGCTTGATCGACGCACGATCGCCGATCACGGGCATCGCGAGGTGGATAAACCGCGCGGTGGGCAGGATCTCCTTGAGCTTGTCCACCTTGAGCTCGGCCTTGGCGGGGGTGGACCGGCGCTCGGCGGGGAACTGCCGCCCGGTGGCCTCAGTCTCGCTGGCGAGCTTGATGCCTTCAGAGGCGTCCGCGGCCTCCCCCAGCTCCAAGCCGAGGTAATCGGTGACAAACCGCTCGGGGGCCTCGGGCGCCGGGCGGCGAAGCTCGGCGACGGTCATGGCTTGGGTGACCGTGCGCACGTCCGCCAAGAAGCGTAGGCCCTGCTGCTGTTCGGGCAGCCCGGCGAGGGAGAGCTCCCGCAGAGGGCCATCGGCGACGATCAGGTAACGCCCGACGCCGATGAGGTCGTCTAGGAAGGGATCAATGAGCTGGCGACGCAGGCTGTCCCCCAGCTTCGGCGTCACCTTCGCCCCGCCGCTGGCCTCCCCGGCGCGGAGCGCGGCGACGAGCTGCTCGCCTGTGCGCAGCACGCTCTTGGTGTCGGCGATGCGGACCACGCGGCCTTTGTCTTGGGTGAGCACGACGAGCTCACCGCCGCCGGGCTCCAGGCGCATCGAGAAGATGGCGAGGCCCTTCATGTCGTCGCGCAGCTTGGCGTAGTCGGCCAGAGGCGCGGGCAAGGCGCGGGCGAAGGCGGGGGTCTCTTTGGCTTTGGCCTCCTGCGCGTCTACGGCCTTCTTCGCCTCGATGGGCTCGGCCCCCGACCCGGCGAGCCACGCCAAGGTCTCGGCGCGCAACGTCTGGTGGGCCTGGAGGTAGGCGGCGCGGGCGGCGGGCTCAAGGCCCAAGGAGGGATCGTCGCCCACAGCCCAGGCGCGGTTCATCATGCCGACGCTGTGGTGCCAATCCAACAGGAGCACCCCGGCGAGCCCAGCCTCAACGCCGGTCTTGCCGTGGAGCAAGGCGAGATCCGCGCGCACCCCGGCGCCTTGGCCCCCGGTGAGCACGGAGATCGGCGTCAGCGGACCGCGCAGGTGGGTGGGGGTGCTGCCGTAGCCCTTCGCCCAGTCGGCGTAGGCCCCGGAGAAGTCTCCGGCGGCAGCTTTGCCGCGGGCGCGGGCGACCAGCGCGATGGGGTGCTCGGCGAGGGCCTCGGGGGCGGTGTTGTTGGGGTCGGCGAGCACCGCCCAGGCCGGGGCTTCAGCGGCGGCCGCCGTCTCGGAGAAGGCCTGCGCGCCGCCCGAGGTGAGCGTGCGGGCTTGGGCCTCAGCGCGCAGGGGGGCGCCGGGCTCACCGAGGCTCTGCCCCAGGCTCAACAGCTCGGCTTGAAGCTCCGCGGGGCGGGCGCCCGACTCCCGAACGAGGCGCTCCCACTCCAGCCGGGACTCCAGCCGGGCGGTCATGGCGCCCAAGGCGTCGGCGGCGCTCACCCAGTCTTTGGCGGCTTGGGTGATCTTGGCCTGATCGCCGCTGTACTCCGCGGCGCGCAGCCGCCCGCGGTGCAGGTGTTGCCGGGCGAAGGCCTCCCCCAAGGCGGCGTCGGCGGCCAAGGGCGTGAAGCTGAACCCCGGGTGCGCCAGGGCCTTGTTTGGTTGACCAACCAACACGAGGCGCAGGGCCTCGGCGGCGTCAGACCACGGCGCGGAGAGCGCGGCGGCGGCGGCGCTCAGCTCGGCCTCTTGGCCCAAGGCGAAGGCGGCCAGGGCCCGGGTGCGACCGGCCTCGGCGGCGAGGTCCGCGCGTTGGCCTTCAGCGGCGAAGGCGGCGACCTCTTGGGTGAGGGTGAGGGCAGTGGTGGCGTCGCCGCGCTCCAAGGCGGCCAAGGCCAGCGTGGCGCCCAGCTCCGCGGCGCCGACCTTGTCTTTGGCGGTGACCAGGGCCTCCCGCAGGGCCGTCGCGCCTTCAGCGGCCTCTTTGGCCCGACCCGACTTGAGCCGCCGCAGGGCCGCCTCATGCCCCAGACGCGCGGCGAGGGGCGTGGCGCCGAGCTCGATCGCGGCCTTGGCGGCGGCGTCTAAGGGCGTGGCCGACTGATTGGGGTCGGGCAAGATCGCGGCCAAGGCCTGACCGGCGCGTAGGGCCGCCTCGGGGGAAGGCGGCGCGTCGAGGAGGTTCTGGAGGTCGGCCTGGGCGAGGGCGGCCTGGCCTCCGGCGGCCAAGATCGGCGCACGAACCACCTTGGCGACCCAGTCCGTTGGGCTGAGCGCGGCGAGGGCCGTGGCGGCGGCGACGGGGTCGGGGTTGGTTCCGGCGACGACGAGTGGATCCTCAGGGGTGGTCTGATCCGCGGGGGCGATCACCCCGGCGCGGCGCGCTTGGAGGATCAACGCCGCGGCGACCTCTGGGCTGGCGGCGGCGATCTTGGCGGCGAACCCTGGGACGAGCTCCGGCTGCCCAGCGGCCAAGGCCAGCTCCGCGCGGAGCCGGTGATACGCGGCCTCGTGACCGGCGGGGGCGGCCTCGTCGGTGAGCCGACCCAAAGCGTCGCCGGGTGTGCCCGACTCGATCGCGACGAGGCCATACAGAGGCAGGGCCAAGGGCTCGGTGGTGAAGAGCGCCTCCAGCTCTGTGAGCGCGGCGGCGGTCTCCCGGGCGGCCACCACCGACTTCGCCTTGGCGAGGCCGGTGAGCGGCGCCTCCTTCGGCGCGGTCGGCGCGAGCGCGGTGGGGGCAGCGGCGGGGGCAGGCGCGGAGTCATCTCCGCAGGCGGTGGCGCAGAGCGCGAGCAGCAGAAGAGATCGTCGCACGTCCTATGCTCCGATGAGGTGCTGGCCCGAGCCTACCACGGTTTGTGGCGCGGGTGGACCTCAGCGGCAGTCGTTCCCACCACCCGCGAAGCAGGTGTACGAGCCGCCCTCGGAGAGCACAAGACGCGCGGACTTGCTGGTGCCGTCCGCGGCGGTGCCGGTGACCTTACATGGGCCGGGGCCCGGCATCTTCACGAGCACCGGGCCGTCGCCGGTGGGCGTGCCGTTGTGGCAGCGGGCCGAGAGCTTGGTGAGGGTGGGATCGCCGCTCACGAAGGTGGCGGTGATCGCCGCGGCCACCGCCGCGGGCTCTGGCTCTGGCTTGGGGTTTCTGCGGGTGCCAGCGCCCGTAGAGACCGGCGCAGAGGGCGTCTCCGCGGGCGCGGCGGCCTCGGCGGGGGCTTTGGGACGGCTCGGGGGCCGCGTGGCCTTGACGGCGGCAGGGGCCTCTTCAGGCGCCTCGACGGCGTCGGCGTCGGCCTCCTCAGGGACCACGGTGGCCGGGGCCTCGATGATCGCCTCGGGGACGGGCGCCGCGCTGAGCAGCTCATCAAAGGCGCCGAGCTTCCAGGCCACGCCGCCCAAGAGCGCGAGGCCACCGAAGGCGCCGAAGCAGGCGATGATGATGGCGATCAGCACGCCGCTCACTCCTGAGGAGGGCGGCGCGGGCGGCGGCGCGGCGGGGCGGGCGGCTTTGGGGGCGCGAGCTGCGCGCGCCGCGGGCGGCGGCGAGGAGGGGGGATCGCCGCTGGGCTCGGCGACCGGCGGGCGCGTCGGCGGGCTGGGCGCTTGGGGCGTCGGTGGCGCGGCGGCGGCGGCGGCCGGAGCGGCGGCTGGGGCGCCATAACGCCCGCCAGGGCCGAGCTTCGCGACGGGGGCGGGCTCGTCGCGCTCGTCATCATCGGGGATGAGCGTCATGCCCGAGTTGTGGTCGGACATCCGCGGCTCTAAGGCGGCGGGGCGCTGGGGCGGCGCGAGCGCGGGCGCAGGCGAGACCACCGGCGCGGGCGGCGGCGCGGGCGGCAACGGCGGCGGCAGGTCGTCTTCAGGCGGGTTCGTGAGCTCTTCGCCGGGGTTGTGCGGCGCGGGGCTCCAGGCCTGCTGGCCCAGAGGTGTGGTCGCGAACGACACGCTGGGCAGGCCGAGCTGGGTGGGCTCCTCGTCGTGATCGGCGCTGACCGAGGACGGCACCGGGCTCAGAGACGACGGCGCGGCGGGGGGCGGCGGGTGATCTTGGCGGCTCTGGGCGCGGCGCGGGTCGGGTGCGGCGAAGCGCACCTCTGAGGGCCAGGAGAGCTCGTCATCGACGGACTCACCCTGCTCAGCGAGGTTACGCGCCTCGGGCAGCTCGACGACCATGATCACGGCGGTGTCTTCAGACTTGTTCTTGCCGAGGATCTTGGGCAGCGCCGCCGGGGCCCAGGCGGAGATGCTGGGGCCGCGCAGAGACTTCGCGAGGCCGTCGATCTGCTGGGCGAGGGCCTGGGGAGACGGGCGCTCGTTGGGGTTGAACGAGAGGCCCAGGCGCAAGAGCTGGGCGGCGGGCGCGGGCACCTGCTCACCGGGGCGGGCGCCGAGGCGGGCCAAGGCCACACGAAGCTGCTCGCCGTGTTTGGCCGGGGAGACCTCGGCGGGGAAGGCCGGCTCGCCGGTGAACAGCTCCAACAACAGCGCGGCGAGGCCGTAGGTGAGCGCCGTGGGGGAGCGGTCGCCGTCTGGGGGGACGTAGCCGGGCATCGCCTGGTCGAAGGGGTGCTCAGTCGGGGCGAGGATCCACAGCCCCGCGACCTTCACCCGGCCCGTTGGATCCACAAGCACGTCTTCAGGGCACGGGCCGCTGGACGAGAGCCGGGCGCCTTTGCCGCGGCGCTCAACGTCATCGAGGGCCCAAGAGACCGCACGACCGACTTCAGCGGCGAGCTCAAGGCACAGCTTGATCGGCAGCCAAGCGCGGCGCTGGCGCTGAAACTCCAAGATTCGGGCCAAGGAGATGCCGTCACACAGCTCGTAGACCAAGGCCGCCTGAGCGCCCAGGGCCGAGACGTGCATCAGCCGTAGCAGGCCGTCGTTTCGGGCCTTCGCCATACGCCGGGCGCGGCGCTGGAGCGCGACGAGGGCGTCACGATCGGAGCCCACGTCACGAAGGACACGGATGAGCACCTGCTCGTCCGGACCCTCCCCAGAGGACAAGGCGCCGCGGCGCACATCGGGGCCCCACGCGAGGAAGGGGCCCGTGATCTTCAGCTTGCTCTTCTCCACGACCTCACCGACTTGGCGCTCAGCATAACACAGGCTTCAGAACCCGAGACATTGAGCTTTGCCGGGACCGCCCAGAGTCGCCGCCGGTCGCGCGTTGAGCGTGCTAAGGGGGTGAGGATCGCCGTGGAGCCCGCCCGTTGTCCCAGCCGTCACCGACCGCGCCGCCGCCTGAGCATGACCTCCTCCGCGCGGCGCTGCGAGAGGCGGGAGACGCCGCCACGGTGCGTTTCCGCCGCGCAGAGGTCTCCGCCAAAGACGACGACACCTTTGTCACCGACGCCGACCACGCCGCCGAGCGCATCCTCTCGGCGCGGCTGCGGGAGGGCTGGCCCAACGATGGCCTCGTCGGCGAAGAGGGCGCGGCGATGAGCGGGGATCGCACCTGGTTCATCGACCCCATCGACGGCACCCACGCGTTCTTGGAGGGCCTCGCGCATTGGGGCCCCACGGTGGGCCTCGTCGGGCAGACCGCCTCCGGCGACGCGGAGATCACCCTCGGCGCCACCTATTTCCCGCGCATCGACGAGTTCTGGTTTGGCGCCCGCGGCGGCGGGGCCTGGCGTGATGGCCGTCGCCTGCCGCCCTTGGCCGAGCCCGTCTACGACCGGCGGTCGGTGCTGTTCATCCCCTCGCGCTTTCATCGCTGGTTTGAGAGTGACCACGTCGGCAAGTGCCGCAGCCTCGGCTCCACCGCCGCCCATCTCTGCCTCGTCGCCGGCGGCGCGGCGTGGGCGGCGTTTGTGCCCGGCGGCTGGGGTGTCTGGGATGTCGCGGGCGGGCTCTGCCTGTTAGAAGAGGTGGGCGGCGTCGCGCGGGCCTTCGATGGCTCCTCCCTCGACCCCCTCCGTGACCGTGGCCTGCCGTTTTTGGCGGGTCACCCGGCGGCGGTGGAGCGGGCGATTCAGTCCATCCGCCTGCGCACGCCCTGAACCTTTCCCTGTGATGCTCCCCCCGAACCTCCCCCTGCGATTGAGGTGCCGATGACCGAACCCGGAGACGACGTAGAGGTTCTGGACGCAGACGGCCTCCCCCTAGATCCTCTGGGGACGGAGAACGCCGCGCGCGCGCTCCCGCCAGGGATGAACGCCCTCGTCGTGCCGACGCCTCGGGCGCCACGGGCCACCGGCGGCGATCTCCTGAGCCACTACCTCACCGAGGTGCGGCGTTACCCGCTGCTGAGCCCCGAAGAAGAGAAGGTCACGGCCATCGCCTGGCACGAGACCGGCGACAAAGAGGCCGCCGAGCGCCTCGTCACCGCCAACTTACGCCTCGTCGTGAAGCTCGCCTTCCAGTACCACCGCCAGTGGTCCAACGTCCTCGACCTCATCCAAGAGGGCAACGTCGGGCTGGTTGAGGCGCTCTCCCGGTTTGATCCCTACCGAGGCATCCGCTTCTCAAGCTACGCCCAGTACTGGATCCGGGCGATGATCCTGCGCTTTTTGATGGACAACTTCCGCATGGTGCGCCTCGGCAGCACCCGCAGCGGTCGTAAGCTGTTCTTCCAGCTCCAAAAAGAGAAAGAGCGCTTGGTGAAAGAGGGCCTGCGCCCGTCCACCCGCCTGCTCGCCGAGCGCCTGGACGTGACCGAGAGCGAGGTGATCTCCGTCGATCAACACCTGCGGGCCCCGGCGATGTCGCTGCACGCGCCCATGGGCAACGACGACGAGGGCCGCAGCCTCGCGGATGTGGTCTATGACGCGAGCAGCCCCAGCCCCGATGAGAACGTCGCCCGCAGCGAGCTCGGCGCGATGGTCCGCGAGAAGTTGGAGGCCTTCGCCGAGACCCTCACCGACGTTCGCGAGCGCGCCATCTGGACCGAGCGCCTCACGGCGATGGACCCGGTGCCGCTCTCGGTGATCGGCAAACGGTTTGATGTGTCCAAAGAGCGCATTCGGCAGGTCGAGTCTCGGCTTCGTAAA